>JACCDR010217222.1_pt1 | contig 22626 bp, 17 predicted proteins | sample 7446431 | NCBI WGS metagenome assembly JACCDR01 (sample SAMN15323443, study PRJNA562643) | freshwater metagenome | isolation source: river surface water | place: USA:Blue River Watershed | collected 2017-08-17 | reverse complement strand
TGGCGGCGTTCGTGAGATTGTTCTGATTCGCGAACATCTGTGGCGCGACATTCAGATTGCCCAAGCGGCGCGTGATGTCGTTACCGTGGATGGCGGCGACGGCATTGGCGTTGTTGAGATTGGCCTGACCACCCGCAATCGCGGCATCGGAATCTAGGATGCCCGCCAAACGCGTAGCATTGGCCACAGAAGCCTTCATCTTGTCTAGGGCGGACATCTCCTGCGCCCCGGCCAGACCCCGCGCAAATCCAGCGGAAGCGGTGCCGAGGTCTTGCGACTTGGAGACGCCGGCCTTGCCGAGCGTGTCGCCCCTGCGGATGCCGGCTGTGCCGAGGTCGATGGCCTGAAGCTCGCCGGCTTTGGCGAGGGATTGAGCGAGGGTCTGGCCCGCGCCTGCGCGTGCGCCTGCGGCTTGTTGGTAGCCACCCGCGAGCGTCCGCGCCCGAAGCAGGGCATCGCCACTCGATTCGCCAGCAAAGCCCTTAATGGCGTTCTTGGCGGTCTGCTGGGCCAGCACGCGCTGAAGCGCCTGCTTGGTCGCATCGGAATACGTGTCGGCGTATTTGAGGTCGGCGCCGTAAATATCCTGCGCACCGGCCCGACGCGCACCGTAGGTGTTGTTGGCCGCTTGGTTCTCGGCGTCGAAAAGCATCTGGGCTGCGGCAGTCCGCGAGCCATACACATTGCCAGCCGTGCGGGCGGCGTCGTCGTAGATGCTGCCAACGCCTTGCATCCGGGTGGCGAGAAGTTCTTCAAGCCCCGCCAACTCGGTGCCGAGAATCTTGCCAGAGTTGTCCCGCATCTCGCGGTTGCGGTCGTATTGCAACGCAGCCAGCGCCGTGTTCGCATTGAGCACCGGCTGAAGCGCAAGCAGCTCCTCATTCTTGAGTGAACCACTAAAGATGCCCGTCGCCGTGTTGGTTGCGGCGTTGTTCAGGTCAACGATGTCCTGGGGAACGCCGGGAATCGAGGTGGGCGAGCCAGCCGCAGTGATGGTCGGCAGGGGAACCAGTGAACCCTCGGTGCCGGCCGGGGCCGAAGCGAAGTCCTTGAGAAGCTGCGAGAAGGTGCCGTTGCCTTGCTCGGTCTGCGTGACGTGATCCGCCAGCCATTGCGCAACAGAGCGCGTGTCGTCGCTGCCGGCGCGCACGTCGTTGATTTCCTGCACGACCTCTTGACCGCGGGGCGTTTGGAGGAACTTCTCGATTTGAGAGAGTGAGCTGTAATCCTCGATGGCAGTGGGATTTGGCGCTGCGGGCGCAGCATTCGGCCCCATGCCGCCAGCGCCAAACAGGGCGTTGAGGAGGTATTGCTCGGAGGGGGTGCCATTGATCGTTGACCAAAGCGGCAACGAGGTGTTCATCGCTGCCCCGGTCGCCGGGAGGCCATTGGTGCCAGGGCTCAGGCCGCGCGAGGCTAGCCATGCGTCGTAGGCCGCTTGGTTCTGCGCGTTGACATTGGCAGTGTTGGTCGCGTTGGCGCTGCCTTGCGCCTTGCTCGCCGCATTGGCGGAGATGGCCGCGCCACCCACGGTGCCGGCTGCGCCTGCAATGGCCGCCCATCCTAGTGCTGAAATACCGAGAGACATATTACTTGAGCGCCTCCATGAGTTGCCCGACGTGACGGGCCTTGGGGTTGCGGCACACGATCTGATGGGGGAGGACGAGGGTTTCCATCAGGCGGTCGTGATTCGTCTCGTTGGTGGCGTGGAACGTCGTCCACACCACGGGCTCGATCACGTTTATGACACGACGGGTAGCCGCTTTCGTTACCCCGGTGAATGGCCCGGTGATTTCTTTCCAGCCTTCGCCGGGAGTCCACACGCGCGCGACGCCCTTCGACATCACGAACGGATGCTCGGTGCGATGAATCTGGGTGGTGTAGATTGCGCCGGCCGGAAGAAAGACCTCACGCACATACATGCCGCTGTCCAGCATCCCGTTCTTGGGGATAAAGAACCAAGAGAGCGGGTAAGCCATCTGATCCATCGACAGCAGAAAAGCCTCAAGCCGATTGATCTCATCGCAACCCAGCGCGATACGCTCGGTCTCTGTGAGCTTGACATCGCGAGGGACGACAGCGAAAACATCGTCATCGTTTTCCGCTAGCTCCGGCGTCGCCCAGAAATCACCACGTTCACTAAGCCCTGACGGGGAGGTGAATCGAGGCGACACCGCCGACTCCTGTGCAAATGCTACCATTGGTCAAGCACGAGGCGGGTATGATGCGCAGAGTCCGTCAAGGGAAATGGTTAGGTGCCTACCAGCACCTTGTAGGTCGTGCCACCTAAATCTTGGATCGTGACGTAGCCGGTTGCTGCCGGCGCACCACCAACGTAGTTGTTGTCGAGCTTCAGCGGCGCAAGGCACACAATCGCACCATCGCGAATCACGAATCGGTCTGCCCCGTTTGTGACACCGCGCATGTCGCCGGAGCTATTCCAGCGCCAGCCCGTATCAGTATCCGAGCTGAAGCGCATGGCCGGCGTGCCCGTGCTGCCGTCCGCAAGAACAACGCCATCAACCGCCAATGCGCCGGATGAGATTATGCAACTGCCAATCGCAAAGAACCCACTATTGAAAACAACCGACCCAGAAGTTGTTATGTCTGATACGGAAATGGCACTCGGAAGCCTGGCGTTGTTCAGCGTGCCACTGGAAATGTTGCTTGCGTTTAGGCTCGTGAGGCTGGCGCCGGAGCCAGTGGGGGCTAGAACATCTGTGCCGATTGCCAGTCCAATGTTGGATCGCGCGGTCGCAAAGTTGGTGAGGTCCGAAAGATTGTTGGCCGCAAGCAGATCGCCACCGCCTGCAAACGTGGCAAACTCAAGCGCGGTGTTTGCGGCATTGCGCCGGAGCACTTGCAGGGCAGACCCGGAGGCCAAGCGATTTGGCGCAACCACGCCAGTCGCGAGATTGGCGGCGTTTAGGTTTGTGATGGCGGCGCCATCGCCCGAGAACGTGGTGGCCACGAGGTCGCCAATAATCAGAGCGTCATTGGTAACGCTAAGGCCATATGATCCGGCAGGCCCGAAAATAGACACACCGGGATTGCCTCGTCCATCTATGGTGACGGAGTTGCCGCCGTTGTCGCTCCACTGCGACGACGAATAGGTTGAGGCAATCGCCCAAGTCCCATAGACATTTCCGTTGTAACGGAAGTTCACCCTCGGGAGCCCGCTGTCGTTTTCGATGTGGAGAATCCCGGTTGATGCGTTCGACCCGGCCGCGACACCATTGCTGTCAATTACGATGTAATTTCCATTTGTGCCGGTATTTGAGAACACTGCGGCACCATTGATCGAAAGCAGGCTGAGCGAGTCGTCCCACACCAGCGAGTCGCGCAGGCTGAAGTCGCCGGCATCGTCCACGTAGAACGGCGTGCCGGGATCGTTCCATGCGCCAGCACCCGCCGTGGACTTTATGTAGAGCGCACCGTTGGTGCCGTCCACCGTGAGCACGCCAGCCATGCGCACCTTGTCTTGTCCGGCATCGGCCTCGAACATGGTCTTGTTCGTCGAGCCGCTGAAAATCTTGAACCTGTCCGCCTGAAACGTGACGCTGCTTACGGTTAGATCGGGGCCACTGATGCTGATGATCTCCATACCCGTGACGACATCTCCAGCGGTCACGGTGAGGGTGTATTTTCCCTCGATGTTTCCCTCTAAATCCTCAGTGATTGTAGCCAGCTCGCGGATGCTTGCGCCATTCCGCGCGAGGTCGATGCCTGTCTGCGACTGAATCTTGTAGATGGACTGCTTGACCGTATCCCACCATTTCTGCGTGTCCTTGGCGAACACATCGAAGCCGGGCGTTCCGTCGATGAGCGAAGCCGGCGCCCGAGGAAAGTCGGGAATCAAGCCCGGCGAATACCCGGTTTTTGTATCGCGGGATGTCTTGTCGGTGAAGGCCATGGCTTAGGCTGCGGCTACGCCGCGCGTGAGCCCGCGATCTCGGATGCGTGAGACTTCCCACACGCGGCCGGCCATGCGCAAGGCAGCGCCACCAGAGTTCTCGACCTGCTCACAGAAATACATCCGGCGATAATACAGCGGGATCATGCACGGCGTTGAGTCGTCAATGAAGCCCTTCACCTCAAGCTGGGTGAGTGTTTGGTTCACGCGGTCGGCGCCGTAAAGGCGGAAGGCGGTCTCAACCGTATCCAACGTCGATGAGCTGATGGGTGTCCACGAACGCACATCCTTCTCGTTAAGCGGGTCGCCGAAGTCGATGAGGCCAGTCCGCCACAAGGCAGTGAACGACGCGCCGTAGCGAAGCAGGGTATTGACCACGAGATTCGAGCGCCCGTAGGTCGTGGCAAAGCCAGACGTGTCGCCGAAGACGAACCACAGTTCGCGCTCGCTCCCGGTCGTTGCGGCCAACGGGCGGTGAATCGTCGCCATGCAACTGAAGGTCTCGCTGCCGAGCACGACAGACGAGGCGCACATATTCAGGTAGTCGTATGCCAGGATTCGCTTGGTCGCGCCGTAGCGGAAAAGGAAAAAGATTTCGTTGGTCGTGGCATTATCCGCCGACAGCACCTCGTTCTCCTCGGTCACGCCACCCGATGCCGCGGTGTCGCCAACGAGCGTGAAGAACAGCGAGTCCTCGCAGTCGGCCAATACCTCGTCAATCTCGGGCTCCTGCGTGCCTAATCGGAAGCGATAGAAGTGCTCGTCTCCGGCGTAGAGATGGTATCCTCCGCCCACGTCGATGAGCGTCCAGCGGTAGCGCGGGGTGCGCTTGCCGGTATAGACGTGCTCATACACCCACGGCTCATCAACATCCCCTGTGTAGTAGCCGACGAAGATCGAGGATGACTTGTAAACGACCGAGCGATTCTGGAGCCGCTTGCCACGCAGAACAAGCGCGCCGTCGTTGTCGAAGTCGTAGGAGCCGACGATGGAATTCTGAGCTGTCGAGCGCAGGACATCGGTGCCCGATACCGTCGTGACAGCCGGCGTGGAGATTGTGATTGATGCCGTGCCTCCACCGCTGGAGATGGTGGCCGTGAGATTGCCGCCGTCCGTGGCCGCGCCGAGGATGACAATCTCCGTGCCGTCCACGAATGACGCCATCGGATACGTGAGCGTGAGTGTGGATGAGGCCGCGTTGATGCTGCCGACCGCCGTCGCCGCGAAGTCTCTCGGGTCGCCGTTGTTCGACCAAATCTTCCTGAACTGCCACCGCTGCGTCGTGGCTGGATTTGTGATCTGGCCGTAAGGCGAGACGCCATTCATTATCCCAGCCAAGCTAGCCGGAAGAATCTCAAGGATGTTGGCGCAGCACAGGATTTGATTGGCCTCCCAGATGGTGCCGACCGACGCCACGCCGCGCTCGCGCAGCTCGTAGATGGGCGAAACCGCCGCATCACCCACGAGCCATGTAAACGGTAGGTCGATGCCGTTGTTGAACACGACATACGATCCGACCGGAACTATCTCCCAGCGATGGCCGGACGGCGGGTTGGAATACCCGGTTCCAATCTCAACCCACGCGGAGGTGTCGTATGAAAAGGCGTAGACCTTTCCATTTGCGCAACAGGCGACTACGGAAGTTTTCCCGTTGGGGCGTCGGGCTTCCCCTATCGCTGTCACTGCACTGGCAAAGATGGTCTTCTGGTTGGTGGCACTGCCCCCGCTGTTCGGGAAGAACCAATCCCACCCCTCCCGCTTCACCTCCTCCGCATTCGAGCCCACTCCCTCGCGGCGGAAGTTCTCCTTGCGGGTATAGTTCGCCGGCCCCACCTCCGCAAGCGGACGGTCCGGCATCAAGCGCCCGCCTTGGCCTACGCCGATTGAGACGGTTGAGAACTGGCGAACGACGGGCATTAGTCTTCGACGCCTGGCGGCTGGGGTTCTTCAGACGGTTTTGTTTCTTGGGCATGATTGGCGGATTCAAACGCGGACCGTTTGGCCTTCAGCTCAATTCGCATGAGCTGGGCTTGGACTTGGGCGCACTTGGATGTCATCTCGGCTAGGCGAGCGTGCAGTTCAATGCACTCAAGCTCAAGCTGTTGCTCTCTTGTAATGGATTCTTTTTTCATGGATCAATCGGAAGCGGGATCGCCGCCGTCGCTCTCCTCGGGATCGAAGCAATCCCAAGCAGCGGGCGCAGCAGGAGGAGCCTCGTCCGTTTCATCCGGCGAAGCACCGACACAAGGGGGCGGGAGGCAGCCAGCAGTCTTCACAGCAGCACCCTCCGTTGCTCATCACGTAGCTGCCACAGACGTTTGCGCTCAGCACCAAACAAGCTCAACGCCGTGTTGGCCGCTTGCGTCGATTCCGTGATGATGCGCGAGAGGGTCGAGCGGATGTAATAGGCCGCTGCTCGCGCCTCAAGCGGGCCATACAGAACAACGTCCGTGTCTTCAAAGGATGTCTTCAGCCCATCCCACTCAAGCTGAACCTGCCAGTAAGGGCGCACCTTGGGCGACACCCAGAAGGACAGGCCACGCGGCTCAAGCGAATAGAAGTAGGCGCTGGAACGAAGGGCGAGGAATTGATCCGGCGTGTAGTCCGCCACATCGGCATCCGTGAGCTGGCCGCAACCGGAGCAGCTAAGCATCTCCCGTGTCTTCCACGGATAGGGCTGCATCTCAACGGCGAAGCAGAGTGGGTCTTCCTGGTATTGGAACACCAGTGAGCCCAGCGTCTCGGTGGCATCCGGGTCTTCCGATGTCAGGCCGGCGCCAAGCTGCCCAGCCGTGAGCGTGCCGCCAGTGACCACGATGTAGATGCGCCCGTTGGACTGCACGTAGTCGTCGGCAACGTAGGCGACTTCCTCGGCAAGAGACGGGTAGTAGTTCTGATAGACGAAGCGATAGGGTCGGGCGCCTTCGGGGAGCGACGCCAGAGACACCAGCCCGCTCTCGCCGAAATCATCCGGCGTGTAATACGTGGTGTGACGCGAGCGATAGTAGTCGATGGATCGCTGCAAATCCACGGCGAATTCCACTAGCGCGGCATCAAAGGTGGTGGCTGCGCCATTCAGGTCGTCGATACCACGCTGGCAAAGATTGTCCACGAGATCGGAAACTGCCGCCATGTCCTCGTAAACGCTGATATGGTCCGAGATGCCGGCACGAACCGCCGCGAAGTTCCCTGTGATTGTGTATCCCGCAAGGTCCAGCTTGCGATTGAGATATGAATCCTTGTAGGACTTGGCCAGTGGGAGATCGCCCTCGACCGTGCGGACAATCTCGGAGCGCACGAAGTCGGCAATCGCCATGTAGGCGGCCTCCTCCCGGTCGGTATCCTGTGCGCCACCCTGATAGGCACCGATAACTGCGGTGCGAAAGTCGGCCCATGTCTGGCTCATTTGGACTTGCGGGTTTTCTTGGGCGCCTTCTCAACGGCGTTGCCCACGCGCTTCTCTTCCTCGATGAACATCTCAGGCGGCGCCACCCGCTCGATGCGGATGAAATCGCCAGGGGGCAGAAGCACGCTAGCCGGTGACTCGGATGCCGTTGGCGGCGTTTCGCTTGGCGCACGTTCCGCACCCTGCGCTCCGGTCTTGGATAGGGAGATTGGCAGTGGCCGAGTTCCGGTGTGACGCTGCTGCTCGGTCGAGCCCGAGGAGGGCGCGGAGCTTGGGGTCGGTCTCAGCTTTTTTTTTAGGATGTCAAAGTCCGACTTGGGAATCTCGGTGACGCCCAAGCGTTGCTGAACAGCTAGAGCCATGTCCGCTTCCGCTTCCGGCGTGGTGGCCTCAAGCACACCTTGGTAGTTTCCGCCCGTGAAGGATACGGAATCAAAACGATAGGTCCGCCCATTCACTAGGGTCGGGCGGTTGGAACGCTCAGAGAAGAAGTAACGGCTCATTGTGCCTTGTTCGCTTGGGCGTAGAAGGCATATGGTATCCGTCAAGGGAAATGGGCAACCCTACGCCGTGCGCACTGACGGCTTCACCTGTCGATTCAGGGTGGGCTCGTAATTTGGGGCGCGAGGCTCGCAAGACAGAGGAGCATCCGGGTTAAGGAGAAAGGCCCCACTCCTACCTACATGAACATATGACGACAGGCGTCAGGCTTCGGTGGAGCAGGGCTAAAAACTTCCGAAGGGGTGTCTCTAACCTGGTAGGACTATCATTTCGTCCGTTACCCTCCGCTGGCATTTCAGAGCCTCTTCGCTCATCGGGGCCAGTGATAGTTTCTTCGGATTCACCACCGCGCGCATCTCGCGGCACTGCTCGGCCTTTATTCAGCGGTATAACCGAGACTGATCCTTCGTGGGAAAACCCGGTCACGAACCGGGATGGGTGAAGATTTGAAAGAACAAAAGCAATCACACCCCCGCCGCCAAGACCTTACCCCACGTAAGCCAAGACGGCAGGGAGTGACGCGGAGATAGTGGGGAATCCCGCGCGAAGATCAATAACTATCTGGCGCGAAATGTGGCCGACTGAGCAAGCAGCTTTTCGTAATCGGCTTGTGATATTTCTTGCAGGCCGTGCTTGCCGACGAAGCTGCGCATCAGGGATTCAGCCTGCAAGGTCTCCGGCTTGAACACGGAGATCAATCCGCCAGAGATGGCGCGGGCGCAGGGAGTGAATGAAACAACGACGCCCTCGATGGGCTTGAACTTGCCGTTGCTACCCGTGAGCATGAACCGGCTAGACGGAGGCGGCAATGTGCGGAGGAAGTCCGGCTCTGTCTTCTCGGCGATCACGTAGATGAGCGAGCCATCCTTCGACCGATGCACGAGGCACGCGTTCGGACGGATGCGCTTCACGTTTTCGGATAGCCACGGATCACCAAACCAAATCTGGTGGATGAGATCGGTTTCGGCGGCGTCGGGAACTAGCTCGTGTGCGCAGAATAAATCCCAGGCGTGCCCGGCTTTTCCCCACGGGCCGTCCGCTACATCGGGGCGGATGCAATCGCGCAGGGATGGATACCGCGTCAACGCGTCGGCGGGGTAGATGGCGTTACCAGTGACATGCCATGCTGCGAAGCCGAAGCGGTCAACTGCCTCGACCGTGCTGCGGACGAGGACACCCATGACGGGTTTGGCGCGGGATGAATAATCATCTGACAGTTCGTGAAACCAGGACCGGCGTGTGGGCACTGTGTCGGGCTCAAGGAAAAGAACCGGACGACCGGGATGATGTTTCGCGCAGGCTTCGAGGGTGCGGACGAATAAATGGGAGGATGAGCCTGGGTAGCCACGCTCGTCTTCATCCGCTGGCTTCGTGATTGTGACGTTGAAGAACGTGCGCGCCTTGCGGCATAGCTCTTCCATCAGGCCGACGGTTTGCTGGGATACGCGATGCGTTACTACGATGACGAGATGTTCGCGGTCTAGCAGGAACTCCTCGCAGTCGCTCAGCCATATGGCCCAGCGCAGCCACAGCACAGCACGTTGCTCATCCTTGTGGCATACAGCCAAGGCGCAGACGGGGTTCATTCGACGCTGTTCTTTTTGAGATTCGGAATGTTGCCCTCGGGCAAGCCTTGGCGGCGGGCGAAGGCGATCCATTCTTTCTCGCCGGCTTTGCCTTCGGCGTCAACGCCCTTGCTTGTATCCGTGCGAGGATGACTCTCGTGCCGAAGGCCGACGATCTCTTGGTAAATTCCGTGCTTGTGGGCTAGCCTGCTAAGCCACCAGTCCGTAGCATGAGAGCCAACCTTCATCTTCGGGATGTCGTTCGCGTAATACTTATCCCACGCTTGCGTGCTAAAAATGTAGAGATCGACAGCATGAAATATTTGCCCGTTCGACTCGACGCGACTCAGGCCGACTACGCCACCGGGTTTCGCCACGTCGGATAGGCGCACGAAAGGCACCACGTCAGCGTTACTGAAAGCGAAGAACATCCCATTGCCAGCCGCCTTTCGCGCCATCACTAGCAGGTCTCCGAGATACGGGCGGGGCTCACCGGAGACGGGCAGCAGGTAGTGACCATCAGACAGGAGCTTTCGCGCCAACATGTTTTGTTGGCGATTGAGACGCGGGTCGGATTTTAGCATCCAGGCTATTGCGACGAACATGTTAGGCGGCGATTGGGTTTGGCTTCTTACCCTGATAGACGTTCGGATGTTTTTTGAGCCGGTGCAGTTTGCCAACAACCGAGCCAACTGGAATAGTGAGGGCCTCATCTACGGTCCATCCACGCTTCAACCTTAGGGATATAACCTGCGGCTTGCACCCGATTCTAATGCCCCAATCGGTAAGACAAAGCCTCTCACCCTTGTGCTCCAGCCAGACGTTTTTACGCGTATTCCTTGCCTGCTCTTTTACCGTCGCCCATCGGCAGTTGGACGGCTCGTAGTTGCCGTCATTGTTGATTCTATCGAGACTGGTGACTCCTTGGATGTAGCCGTGCTGCATGTCCTCCCGAAAGGCAGCATACTCCAGCCAGCGATCGCACACGCGTATGCCACGACCTCCGTAGTATTTGTAGCTAACGTTCCAGTCGTTCTTGCATCTTGAGATCATTTGCCTCCAAACAACGAATAGCGGTTCCCACTTCCCAACGCGCGAGCCACCGTGGGTAAGGTGGGCCTTGGCCGTCTGCTCGGATTTATAGCAACCGCACGATTGGGTGTGGCCGTTCTTCAGGTTGGACATGAAGACATCGACAGTCTTGCCGCAGTCGCACCGGCATCGCCAATAGACCTTCTTGAGCACAGGAGATGACTGACGTATCTCGGCGAGCGTCTCAACGACAAGCCTTCCAGACCTGAGTCCCGTCAAATCCTTCCCCCTAAACGGGATTCCGTTTATGAACCTCGGCGAAACTTTTGGCTTTTTCTTTCTCACAATTTTTTGATTACGCAGGAGAACGAATAATTATTCCCTGGGAAGGGCCAGACCGAATCCACGATCTCAACGCCGTGAATCTTGGCGACGCACTCCTTGATGTATTGCAGGGAGAAGTGGCTGTGGACATGCGCACCGTTGTATGGATGGCCGGTCTTGGCGCAGTAAGCTCGGTAAGTCTGCTCGTCCGGCAGGAACAGGATGATGTGGCCTCCGGGCTTCACGACGCGCACCCACTCGTTCAATACACCGACAGTATCGTATGCATCTTCTAGGGCGTGCGAGCTAAATGCCCAGCTAAGTGCATTGTCTGCAAACATATACAAATCCGCCATGTCTGCAACTATATGGGTTGGGCTGTCCCCCGTGTCGGCGCGAGAGGCTGCGCCATCTTCACGATCAATGCAGATCGCGCGCGGCACAATCGCATCCCCACCGGCCCCGATGTCGATGCCGTTTCCAACACACCACTTCTTTAGATAGCCGCGGCAAGTCGATGTCTCAGACTGGTATTTCATGGTTGAACCTGAATCGAAATCCCGTTGAACGAAGTGTCATCCTGCTTGGAACGGGTCTGCGGGATATGATGGTAGGACTTGCGGACGCCCGCGGCCAGGATTGCCGGCGCGCTGTTGATCGAAAGCACATACCGCGCGTGCGCCAACAGCCCAGGGAAGTCACGCAGTCGCTTCACGTAGAGCCCGCCCGTCATCTTGTCAGACAGTGGGTAGATAGGCACATCCGGGTAGAGTCGTTTTGCTAGCGCCATCACGCTTTCGGGTGAGACTTTATCAACCTGCGAATAGCCAGTGTTCGCTACGATGGCATATGCCCCGTCGGCCGGGAGCCCATATGTTGCGTGGTCGAACCAATCCAATTTATCAAACACAGGAGGCCCGTAAGTTCCCCTTGTGATCTCGTGTTCATCCAACACGAACTTATGCCAAGGCTCGTTCCGCTTGCGATACGCCGCATATCTCTCCGGTGTGCCACCCCCATCAGGGTGAATGCCGAGATGCAGCTTCAAATCGCACGGAAGGGGTGTGTAAGGGTTGCTGTAACGGACGTAGGTGGCGGCCTTAAGCACATCAGCTAGCTTCGGGTAGCACTCAATCGCCACCTCATGCCCGCGTCCATGCAGCACATGGGCCGTGTGCAGGAGTTGGCACACGTCGCCGAGGCGCTGCAAATATCTGAGGGTGATACGCACGCTAGCTCAGTTATTCGGACTCGCCTGCTGCACGAACGCCACGATACGCCCCTGCAAAATCTGATGCACGATGGCGTCCGTCTGCATGTCCGCCTGATGCAGCGTCATCACGCGCGGTGAGAAATCGTGGACGATGCCACGGATAATGTGGCGCAACTCCTGTTCGTCCATCGAATCCTGCTGCATGGAATTGGGGAGCATCGCGTTTATGTGTTCACTCTCTGCATGGCGCGACTAATTCCCACACGCACTCGTTGTTCCCTGCAAGCAAAAAGAAAAGCCGCCGTAAGATTTCTCTCACGGCGGCGGGTGTTAGGCGGACTTCAGGAGTTTGGAGGTGATGTCGCGGCGCGTCCTCCCAGATCGAATGAGGCTCACATGCCCCTCGGATATGTTGTATTTTCTGGCAAAGAAACGACCGGGTTCCTTGGAGCAGAATATCTCAGCTATGACTGCATCGGAGATGACGCTCCTCTTGTCCTTTGGCTTTGAGTTGGCCATTTCAGCCGTGAACTTCGATATGTCGCCGGCCTCGCCACCAGCGTATTTCTCGTGGCCAGAACGAAGCGGTGGAATCAATCCGTCGGTAAACTCGGTCAGGTATTTCCGATTCCTTACCATGCTCACGAAGCTGACAGAAACGCCAAGTCTCTTGGCCGTGTCGGTTGCGTTCTCCGGTGACATAAACATATCGATCACCACCTCCTTCGGGGTGTGGTCCGTGCGTTTTGCACGAACCCTATTTGGCTGAACAAGCCCATCCGTGGCGGATGCCCACAGACTCTTCCGCCTGATCCTGACGACAGACTCGTAGGTTATCCCAAACCTGTCAGCGATCTTTCTGTGCGGCTCTGGCGACGTGAATATTTCTCGCGCCTCATCGGCGGTTATTTTGTGGTTGAGGCGCATCTCCTCGGTCTTCAGTTCGGGCGGCCGGGGGAATCCGAAGCGCTCTATCTGGCCCTTGCGGATCAGTGATATGATTCTTCCGGCGACATGATACTTTTTCTCAAGCGCATTACTGGACTCCTTCGAGTGATAGATGTCATCGGCCATCTTCTGTGTTATCTTTTCCGCGACAACACCGGACCTTGTGAGGCCGTTTCTTTTGGCGTCCGCGCTGTTTTCTGCTGCCGTTCCCCACGCTAGATTGCAAACACGGTTATCGTTGTAAACGTCATTCAGGTGGCGGACCATATTCCCGCTCGACGTGTTTGGTATGAAAGTCTCGGCAACGAGACGATGGAGGGCGCACTTCCTTACAGCCGCATCAGACGCAAGTCGGATCATTCTTGGCCCACGCCTTCCCTCTGCTTTCATGTATTGGGGAATACGCTCCCCGCTATCATTGAAAATAGGAAGTCTCCACGACCGGATTCGACCGAGCGTAGAGACTTCGTAATCGGGAAAGTCCTTAACGGCTTTCCACGTTTCATCTTGATCTGTTTTAGTCATCACGCCCAACCACAAAGGGCGTGACAACTAAACAGTCAAGGTGAAACTAACTTATGGTCATCCAACGTATGACGCACAGCTCGAACCAGTAATACTCGGACAAGTTGTGGCAAAATTTTTGATCACCAAATGTCTTTCAGGGCGATGCAAAATTGTGGACCACGTCTGGCTGAAGAGCTTATACGTCTTCTCGTTGCGCTGGATGACGCACTTGTAGTCGCTCGGAATATCGTTCGGCGATGGATACACGTTCGTCCGGCTGGCGGACTTGATGATGCCGATGTCGATGTCCGAGTAGTCGAGCAGGAGCGCGTAGGTCGATGCGCTGCGATGGGCAGTGGGGGCCGCGCCGCGCAGGTCATTGAAGAACGGATCGCTGATGACCGTGAGGCGCACGGAGGCGTCATCCCAATCGTAGGAGTTGACCGTGAGGCCGGAGGTTTGGACGAACTTCTCGTTGGCGCCCTTGCCGATCTCCTGCGTGTATTGGATGTTGTATTTCTCCTTATACCAAGTGGCGAAGAGCGACTTGATATTGGCGGCAGTGGTGCGGTCGCACTGCATGACAACTTCCTCGATGACATCGCCCGTGGAGGACGACTCCTGACGGTTGCGCTTCAGCTCGTAGAGCGTCTCCGCAAGGGCGTCGAAGTTGAGGGCAGCGCCCGAGTAATCCACGACACGAGAGCAGCGGTTGAGCTGATACTCGATGCCCTCGGCGTTGGCCTTGTATTCGAGGACGCACGAGCCGTCGTCGATGTCGGTGACTTGCGGGAGCTTGTTGTTGCCCTGCCAGTTGTTGACATCCTGATACTCGTTGATGGGCTGGCCCCAGAACACAGAGGTCCACCACTCGCGGAGGAAGCGGATGTCCTGCTGGCGGATTTGCTCGGCGTAGGGGAGCGTGCTGAACGTCTTGAAGAACTCGTTGGCGTTCGGCGCGTTGATGGCCTTGAGATACTCGGCGGAGACGACGTGCGCCTTGCGGGCGGTCTGCTGCCAGAAGTGAATCAGGTTGTTGTTGTTATCGACGCCGCCGACATTGCACCACGCCTCGTAGTCCGAGACGGAGTTGGTGCCCGCCATGATGAGGCCGCCCGTGGGTTTGAAGGGAGCCTTCTGGCCATCGGTGTAGCCGGCGAACGTGGTGGACGTGACGTTGGGTTCGAGCACGACATCAGCCAGGGCGGTGTCACCAGAGGTGGCGTCCGTCGAGCTGATGATCTTCATGTAGGTGCTGTAAGCAGCGCCTGACTCGGCGACGAACTGGATGACAACGTAGTTGCCAGGCACGAAGTAGCGGTCGATGCGAACGAGGGACTGTTGCGAGAACAGACCGTTGTTGCCAACCGTGACCTGCCAGCGGTAGCCGTTGACGTTTTCACCAGCGGTGATGTTGAAGTAGGCCGAGTTGACGACCGTCTTCTGCTTCATCGTGATGAACGGCTGGATGATGGACTGAGGCCCACCCAAGCTGATCTTGGTCACGCGGTCGCCGTAGTATTTGAGGCGGCCCATGAGAAGCTCGTCGATGAAACGCTGATTGACGCCGCGCATCTTGGCCTCGGTGGCGTTGGCGTAAACGCGCTGGAGGTCTTCCTGATCGCCGAGCGCCGCGAACTCATCGGGCGTCATCGCATCGAGGGTTGCCCGAGTAATCGAGCAGCCCGAACCATCGCGCACGTTGAGCACGCGGGGCAGACATTGATTGAAATAACTCATATCGCCCGCGAGTGTAGTGGCACTTTGCTATTTCAGCATAGGAAAGAGAGTTGTGTGAGTATGGCTACGTGTATGGCGTGACAAAACAAAACCCGCTCAGTCCATACGGAAAGAGCGGGCGTGTGGGCCGACTTGCGGGGTGACTTGCGGGGTGACTTGCGGGGTGCTACGCGTAGCCCAGCGCCTTCATTTGTGGCGTAACTGTCTTACCCGCAGGCTTTCCTGAAGGTCCAGGGGCGCGGGTTGAGATGGCCTTTGGGCTTGGGGTCTCGACCTTTGGCGCGGGAGCGGGAGTAGGTTGACTCTGACCATTCGGCTTTACGCGCGTGTAGCCAGCCTTGCCGAGCGCCTCGCGACGCTGCTGCAAGATGGCGGATGTCGCCGCTTTATGGCTTTCCCGGATGAGATTTGCCACGTCGCGTTTGCTGAATGTCTCGTAGCGGGAGAGCGCCGGGTCGCGCTTGGCTACCATCTCGCGGTATTTGGCAGGGCTCACCAGGACGTGACCATTGCGCGTGCGCTTGTCCTCGGGGAGCGAGTCGAGCTGTTGCCCGCGTTCGGCGATGAACTTATCCAGCTCAACGTGAAGCGGGTTGTTGGCGTCGGCATCGATCAAGCCCTCGGAGATGCTCAGGTATTCAGTCGTGAGGGTGCGGCTCTTGTGGATCATCTCGTGGATGATGGGTGCCTCGATGGGATTGGACGCCATCGCCGCCTCGGGGTCGGCCTTGAATTCACGCACGGCATCATCGTCGATGTCGAGCACGGCAGCCACGGCTTCGTCGCCCACGGATTCAATCACGGGGCGAAGCTCCATGCTCTTCAGCTTGCGGTCGAACTCCTCCTTCTGTTTGGCCTGCTCAGCGCGGGCACGGGCCAGGGCGCGCTCCTCGATCATCTTCTCCTTGATGGTCTCGCGGTCGGCGACGGGGCGATTGGCGCGGACGAAGTTCCGATACTCGGCGCTGCTCAGATACTCAGCGAACTCCGGCGAGTTGGCGGCGACGCCATTCTCCTGCACCCACTGCGAGATGTGCGCATTGCGGGCGGCGATGAACTCGCGCTCCTTCTTTTCCAAGTCGCCATACTTAACCGGGTCAAGCTGCGCGGCGTAGGCGGCAAGCTCGACTGCCTTCAAATCCTCGGGCGCGAGGTTCTCCTCGGGCTTGACTTGCGCCTTCTTGAGCGCGGCATCCACCATGTTCTCAATGGCGGACGGCTCCGGCGCCTTGGTCTCTGGCTCAGCCTTGGGCTGCTCGGTGGCCTCGTTGGCGACAGATGGCAGCTTGTCGATGGCCGACGCCTTCGGCTTCTTCTTTACGCGGGGCTGCTCTTCGGCTGCGGGCTTCTCGCCTTCCGGCGCTGGCGGGGCAGTGACTTCAGCCGCAGGGGTCTCAGGCTTTGGTTCCTCGGCAGGCGGGTCTTCCGGCAGGGCGGCGATGTCTTCGGTTGCTTGAGCTTCATAACCGAGAATCTTCAGCATGTTGAGGGTCGGTGCTGGCGGCGTCTTGGCTGCTTCTTGGGCAGCAGGAGGCGGTGTCGTCTCCGGGGTCTTGGCTGTTTCTGTCTCTGCTGTGGTTACGGACGGCATAAATTCTATGTGTGGCGCGGGTTTGTCCGCGCGTGTCTGTTGAAAAGATTAGGCAGAAAGCATGACGCCTTGGGCCTCTTGCGGATTGAGAGGCGGCGCTCCCGCTGGGATGGTATCTGACACAGCGCCCTTCGGCGTGGCGGTGCGCTGCGCTCCAATGGCGCCGGCAAGATCGGACACGGCCTTGGCGATGGCCTGCACGTCGGTCTGCGCCTGCTGCTGCTGCGCGGCAATCTGCTGCACGGCTTGGCTGAGCTGCTCGATCATGCCCTGCATCTCTTGGTCTGCGCCAGGGGCCATCGGCTCGTTGGGGTCCACGCCTTCGGGCAGGCGGAACTTGATCGAGAGACCTAAGTTGCGCGACACACTGTTGAGCATGTTCGCACCGTCCTCCTTGGTGAGAGACTGAGCGAACGCCGGATACTTGGCCACGATGTCGAGCATCTGCACAGTGGCATTGGCCACGGCGCTAGGCACCTCGCGCTCCGTGCCATCACGGGACGAGAAGATGTAGTTGTGGATCAGGTTGCGGATGTTACCAGAGACAGTGAAGTTGCCGCGCTGGGCGACCTTAGCATCACCCTCCTGATCCACGCCGATGACGGTGAAGCCGGCCGCCTCGATGGTCGCAGGCGAATAAGTATTCATCACCGGCAGCTCGACCGTATCTGAGCCGAACGCGATGGACGCCTCGTAGATCAGGCGCTTCTTGGCATCGAGACCTTCCTCGATTCCGAGACTGTGGAAATCGCGGATGCCGAGCGTGGTGTTGTTGACGATGGTCGCCTCGGTCGCGGAGATTTCGCGCGGCGCCACTTGTCCAAGTTCCTGCGGGGAGAAGAAGAGCAGGCGCTCGGCCAGCGAAAGAACCTGCACGATGGAGCGAATCAACTCACTCGTCTTCTCGGAGGTGGAAATCTCTATGGCCTTCAGGCGGTCGGCATACATGGACTTGGGATCGATACCCATGTCCTTCATCTTCTCGGCCGAGTATTTGATGATGACGCTCTTGGCGGCGTAGTAGTTCTTGTTCTTGAGCGAGGACTCGACCGCATCGACATCCTCCGGCTTCATGCCGTCCACGTTCAGGGAGTAGAGCTTCATCAGCCCTTGGAACTGAACCTCCAAAAGCTGGGACAGGAGGTTGGAAACTTGGTCCTGATACGGCATCACCATCATGGCGAACGACGGGCTGAAGTCGCGCGCGTCGTTCTCGTCGTAGTGGTAGCACACGGCAGGCGCGCAGCCCAGCACCTCGGCATGGATGATGGTGGTATTGCCAGCCACGGTGAAGCGCAGCCACACATCGCCATCGTAATTGGCGAGCCCAATCTTCTTGGGGTTCACCTTCTGGAAGTGGTAGGCGATGCTCGTCGGGACATCATCGGAACCCTGCGCGTAGTAGTCCGTGGTGTTGAGCCGGTCGTTGTTCTGCGCAATGGAGCCACCTGAATTCTTTGCCGGCAGCGCAATGCGGTCGCGATAGTAGAGCGTGAAGTAGCTCGATTGATCGTTCAGGTATTGGTTGAATGCAGCGTCAAACTCGATCTCATCCGTGTTCCAGAGATCGGGATTGGTGCGCAGCTCGCCGATGCGGACCATATCCCAATAGCCGAGGTAGGTGGGGCCGGTGTCGCTGTTGATCTTGGCGAGAGGGTAGGCGCGGTCCCAATAGACGCGGGTCGGGTGCGGTGCCACAAAGTCGAGGCCCTCCTTGATGATGACATCCTTGATGTCGTAGTCGGTTGCCTCTGCGCCAACGCCAGTCGTCCCGTCCTTGGGCTTGCTGACACGTAGCTTCTGGACCTCCTTGCTCCAACGACTGCGGACGAATTCGACCTGATGGGAATACATCGTCACGTCGCGCACGGTCTGCACGACATCGTGCCGGTAGCCGTAGTCATCGGACATGATCTCGGCGCGCTGCGTCATCAGGTCGGCCTTTAGCCGGCCGTCGAGGGATGTTGCACGCGAGTCGTATTTCAGGAACGGGATGCGCTGGGCGATGGGCGTGGCGATTGCAGCCACACGCCGCGTGCTCAGCGACTTCACCAAGTTGTGCGAGATTTCCCAGAAGCGCGGGATGTTGATCTTGAGGACGCGCTGGCTCTTGGCGTCGCGCTCAACCAGCCGGCTCGACCACTCCTCGGAGAGTGAGTTGATGGCATCGGCGCAGGCATCGGTATTGATGTAGCCTTGAGCCATCATCATCAGCGGCACTTGGATGCCAGAGACAATGGGTGTATCCATCGCAAGGTCCACCGCGGCGGCCTTGTCGTAGGTATCGAAGTTGCGCTGCATCCCCTCGTCGATGCGCTGGCGGATGATGGTCTCGAAGTATTCCCGCAAGTCCCAATCCTCCGGGTCTTCGGGAAGGCGGAAGCTCTCGGAGAGTTCAGTGCCAGCGGTAGGCTCCTGGCCCTTCTTGGCGAAGCGGCTCTTGAAAGGCTTGCGCTTGCCACCCGTGGGCGGCTTGGCGGTGAAGACATCCTTCAGGCGCTTTGGCGTGAGCCCGGCTTTCTCGATGACAAAGGGATCGATCATTTATTCAGCGGGGCAGGGAACAATTCACCTTTGGGCTGATGCCCGGTAAGGTGCCAAGAGATGAACCGCTCCAGTTGGTGCAATAGGATCGCTTCGGCATAGCATCCCTTGGTCCCGAACTGGTAATCGTCGAGGCGCTTGAGAAGTGTCGGGGCATCCATTCCAATACGTGCGGCCATTTCGACGGGCTGCTCATTCCACGCAGCGCACAATCGACGAAACCGCTCACCGTCGTAGCGTTGAGCGCCGATGTTTCGGTAGTGTTCATGGATGATAAGGGCGTTGGCTTTGACTGCTGATTCCGCCCGCTTGAGTGGTTGTCCAAGTTCAAGCAGGCGGTCTAGTTCAAGGTCTCCGGTCATTCCTCATCGACGCCGAGGGTGGCGACGAGATTGGCGGTCGATTCATCGTAGGGGTCGTCACTGTCCTCAGACTCCTTCTTCTCGCATTCCTCCATGTCGCCCATCTCTTCGACGCAGAGGCACATGGAGTAGTGGGTCTTACCGTTCTCCTCGGTCTTGGTGTGGCGCTTGACCCGTAGGACCACCTCGCACTTGACGCAATCGCCCTCGCTGAGATCGGCGGCGCCCATCAGCTCGGCCTGCTTGCCAGACACATCAATAGAGGGGTAACGCTTCTCGTTGCCAGAAGACGGCTTGGTGGGGCTTCCGTAAAGCTCCTTCTCTTTGACACCTAGATCGGTCATGATCTAGTGGCAACCCTGCGGATTTGTATCCGTCAAGGGAAATGGCTGGTGCTCAGTTCGATGAAACAGACACCGCCGCACCACCACCCGACTCCACGAAACCCTTGGTCTGAATGTAGCGGCGATAGAACATGGGGTAGGTCAGCGCGTCGAATGTATGCTTGTATTTATGCGGATTGGCCGGCTCCATGAGGTTATCCTTGGCTCGGGGGAGGTTGAGCATCATGGACTTGACCCACTTGCAGTTGGCGGAGATGGCGATCATGGATGTATGCAGCGCATCCATCATAATGTTGGCGCGCGTCTCGATTGAGCCAGCCGGCTTTGGGCAACCCACGATGCGGATAGGTGACAGTCCCTCGAATCGCTTCGGGTCTTCGCGGATAATCTCAGTGGAGAAGTCTAACAGGTCGCGAGCCCCGGTGCTGCCGCGTGATTGATTGAACTGCGTCGTGGCCTGATCGTCGGCGATGTGGCGGAATTCAAACCGATACTCCATGCGACGCTGCCAGTAGGCCATCTTCTCCATGATGCCACGGGCTAGGCGCCGACCGGGCACGCGCTTCTGGTAGAAGCATAGTTCGTCGAAGATGATCCACAGCGGCCCATCGGTGGTCTCGATGCACTGGCCGAATGTAATGCCAGTGTTCACGCTACCAGGATCGTATCCGATGACAATGGGGAATCCCTTGGTTGGCGCGAGACCGCGCTGCAAATCTGCGTTGCCAAAGATGTGCTTGGCTACCGAGAACTGATCCTTGAAAAGCGCCTCACCGTCCGGCATCTCCACCCACAGACCATCGACAAGCCGGGCTTTCAGGATCGGATTCGTGCGCAGCTCAGACTCTAGCTTCTCGCGATTCTTCTGGTTTACGTTGTGCTTGTTCTCCTCGTAGGGGATGAAGTAAACGGCAACCCCTTCATCGCGGCGGATGCCGGGCTTCTCCTTGTCGTCTGGCCACACGCGCCCGCCCGATTCAACCACGCACTCGTTCCATAGCCAGTCATAAACCCACGACGGCTTCTTTGGATTACACGATAGCCGGTATTGCTGCGGCCCCACGATGTCGCGGCGGCGGTAAAGCTGAAGTGAAGGGTAGGTGAAGTATTCCTTGCCGTCTGTGTCGGTGGCTTCCTCAAGATACACGCCGCTCGGCGCCGGTCCCTTGATTCGGGCCTCGACCATCTTGGCGTAAGGGATGGACATCGCTCGGATGCGCGACCATCCGCCGAAGCGATTCTGCACCTTGCAATACATGTGCTTGGTCGCAGGGTCCAGCTTCCATGGGGTGAACTCCAAGCCGATGCCATTGTCCATCAGCTCGTCGGCCTGCGGATTCGTAATGAGAATCCCGTTCTTGTAGATGTAGGCCGGTTGACGGTTGCCATCGCGCCATGTGGGCAGGATGAGATTGTTGATGTCGTGACAGATACCCTCGGAGAGCGCGCTGTATGAGGCGCCAAGGATTAACTGAAGGGCGTCCCACTCCTCGTAAAGATGGCGGACTATGCTATGCCCCGCCGAAATGGTGTTGTGGTTGATTAGTCCGTCCGCGATAAATGACTGTGGACCAGGAACGGACACGTCCATCAACTCGGTTTCGCAGGGAGCGACGGACTTGACCAAGAGCCAGTTGTTAGAGACGGTGAACTGAGACACGTCGCCGTGACAATCGAGTAGATTGCAAATCCGTGCTAGCTTCTCGGGTATGGGGATAGCAACCTGAGAAAACAGGTTCTTGTGCTCTCTATGCCACGCGCGCGGTCTTTCAATCTGACCGATGATGCGCTTGCGAGCTGCAACAAGTTTGTCCTTGATGAACTCGGGGTATCCGTAAGCATTGCGATTGAACCCGTGTGGGTTTGTCTTCTTGGGCGTAGTGCGTATAATGCGATTCTGCTTTCTGGTTATCAGGAAGCCGATCTCGCAGCCAAACTTATAGGCCATGCGCCCGCACATAAGGACGTTCCACGTTGGGCGTCCACTGGCGGATTTCTTGAATCGCTTAGACGCCACGATTCCGAATGCCTGAAGAACTCGAATCACGTCATCAACCAACCCCTCGCTTACAGATGTGAATCCGACAGTGGAATTCTTGCAAACCGTTCCGTCTGTGTCGAATAGCCCGCGCATGAACGCGGCCAAGACCGGCCTTGGGGATTCGATTATGACATCCGGGATTCGCTTGTGGTAACATAGGCAATCTAGTTTCGATTGAACCAACAGCGACCGCAGGCGCTTGGACCTATTGAACCTAAATGAATTTGGTGGCGCCGGGACCATTTCACACCCAAGTTTCGAGGCTCCAGCGCGAACAGCTTCGATGCACTCGGGGTCAATGTTTGAAAAAAGAATGCCACGGTTGGTGCCGTCAATACCGTTGCACGATCCATCCCCGCATAGCGCGCCAAGAAGGTAACTCACCCCCTCGGTTATCAACACGTCCTCATGCTCAAATAGGTTGTGATTCTCTTTTCTATGGTGGAAAAGATTCTGATAGTGGCTCTTGCACAAGCCGCGCGAACTCGCCGGCTTTCCGCAAACCTTGCACCAATCCGGCTTAACGAAGACGCTTACACTCTTTAGCCCCGAGGCCGTGTAAGACGGGTGTCCGAATAGCGGGGTGTAAACAGCC
>JACCDR010096370.1_pt1 | contig 22628 bp, 21 predicted proteins | sample 7446431 | NCBI WGS metagenome assembly JACCDR01 (sample SAMN15323443, study PRJNA562643) | freshwater metagenome | isolation source: river surface water | place: USA:Blue River Watershed | collected 2017-08-17 | reverse complement strand
CTCGGGAACGCTCGCGGGTCACGATCGTCTGCACCATCGCCTTAGGGTTGCCAGCGTCCCACACAGTCCCATGCGGAACCGCAAGCATGACAGCCATCTGCCACTGTCCAAGGAACAGTCCTTGCTCGGTGTGTTCACGCTTCCACGTCGCCACATCCTCCTGCAACGCTTCCGCCCTGCTCATCGCCTTCGCTAACTCCATGTCCGTGTCGGTGAGCGCTTGGCGTGCTGCGTCACGCTCATCCTCCGCACGCTTCGCACGGTTGCGGCGTTCGTCGCAAACTCGCTCCAGTGCGGCAATCTCAGTACGGGCCTGCTCCAATGCCGCCCGCATCTCCGTCGCGTCGCGGAAATCCGACCGCACGTCTTGCCCGTCGATGTACGACCGTGCCGCTTCGAGTTGCTGCCGCAGGCTTTCAATCGTCGCGGCTGTTTGAACGTCCATCACTGGGCCTCCAGTTCTTCAAGTGCCCGCGTCAACTGGTCGCACGCATACCCCATGCTCTGCTCGTAGTCGGTACGCTCGCAACGGTCCTGCACAAGTGCGTTCGCCCGCCGTGCGTTCGCTGCCTTTACCAACTTCGCCGCCTCCGCGACTTTCAGCAGGGCTTTGATGTGGTTGCGTGCCTCGGCAACAAACTCTCCATCTACGCCAGCGTCAGACACCGGAATCAGAATCGGCTTGCTGTGTTCGTCCTTCCTGCTGATCGACACCACACGACGCGGTTCGCACCGACTCAGGTTTGTTTCCCACGGTCCAGCCGTCGCCGCCTTCTCCAACGCCTTCAATCGGTCGATGTTCACTGATTCCCCCTTGCCGCTAGCATCGCGTCGGCGATTGCGTAAGCCATTTCGCACACGATGCGGTTGCATTTGTCGATGTCCTTCGTAAACACCGTTGTCGGATTGGCAACCATCGCCGCCATCGCCTTCGCCGCGAAGTAGTCCCGCAGCGACATAACTTCAACCTGGTTTCCGTTGGTCGGAACAATCGGAAACGCCGGTCCACCGTTATTCGTCGCCATCACACACGCTCCTTCGCGTACCCACACGCCATTTCCGCCACACGCAACGGGCACACGCCGCTGCACACTGTCCCGTCGTCGTACTGAGCCCACCACCACACGCCACAGTTCACAATCTCGTTTGTCCCCTTGCTGGTCCGCTCGATGTAGTGACGCCAGTGGGTTCGCGGCGTGCTCCACACTTTCAGGCCGGGGTGGTCTGGCTTGGGCACGGTCGTTGTCTCAAACAGGTGCATCCATCACCTCCACAAACAACGCCCCTCCCTTCAGCACTTCACCGCGCCGCACCGTAAACTCGTTCACCTGGTTGTCGTCGGCCCACACGCCGGCGGAAGTCAGTGCGTCGAATGTGGCCTTCAGCAAGTTGTCCAAGTCCCGTCGCCGCTTGTCGGGAGGACAGAATGTCAGCTCGACCGAAACCAGACCGGAGAACATGGGCCGCCGCTCTCGCCATGCCACGGTGTTGGCCACCGTCTGCCGATACTCCCGCCCTTTGGCCGAAATCAACATCCGGCCTCGAAAGGTGCGCCAGTACCGATTCACGCTCGGGGGTGGTGGCAGCGTCACTGAGTAGTTCATGCCGCCAGCCCTGCCTTGATCTTCGCCGCCATCGCCTTCGCCTCGGCCTTGCCCTTGGCACCCGCCCGCTTGTTGAGGACCGGCGCCGCGTGCTCCCATGCCGTCAGCACATCCACCGCGGCCATCTCCACAAAGTGGGCCGGCTGCCCCTCGCCCCGCAGCTCGCCGATCGCCCGGTGGACCGCCGCGGCCAGCATCGAAAGGGCCACAATGTCAGAAGCATTCTCGTTCACAGTTTCAGCCTCCAAGGGACCACAGTGTCAAACAGTCGTTCCGGGGTGTGCATCCCCGCCATCACTCGCTTCATCGCCTCGGCCTGGTACGTCGGCCCCATGTTCGTGAGCCACCGCCGCGCCTCGGTCTCGCCTTTGCTCAGGTGCTGGCGGATGCACCGGATCAGGATCGCGTTGGCTTCGCGTGGGGTCATGTCACCGACTCCCACAGCGTCCCCGCAGCCGATGGCTTTGGCATCGTCGTCTTCAGCCAGTCCGCCGCATCCGCACACGCTGCCGCGGCACCAGCCCACAAGCACGCTTCTTCACCGATCCCGATAATCAACTGGTGCCCGCCAATGTTTCTCCCGATGACCCTGACCTGGAAGATGGTCGCGGGCGGCACGTCGTCCAGACTCTTGAACCCGTACTCACTCACGCTGATGTGAATGTCCGTGAGCTTCATGGCGACACCTCCCACACCGCGGCACTCTTCCCGCTCCTGGTCGCCCGCCTCTTGCCCGTGTCGCGCACCCTGCCGCCTCGGGCCAGCTCGTAGATCCGCGGATTGACGCTCTGGATTGGCCATCCAAGCAGTTCGCCGACCTGCTCCTGTGTCATGGGTCCGTGCTTGCGGAGTGCTTCGAGGACCACCAGCCGCCTGCCGGTGACAGCATCACGGACGGACGCAGCCGCGGCAATGCTGGTGTCGGTGCCGTTGTTGGGGGGAAGATCCCAGAGCGTGGTCATGCCGCCACCTCCCCGCGGGCCTGCTCGCACACCCACGCCTGAAACGCTCCCAGGTCCTCGATCGCCCCGCCGGTGTAATGCCGCATGTGCGGCTTCAGTTCCCGGTAGGCATTACGTGCCCTCTGGCGGGCTTCGTGGCTCATGGACCCCCACACCGCCGCAAAAGCGTTCCGCGTCGATCTGGCGGCTGCTGACGCCGCGGCGTTGGCCTTCTGCGCGGCCGCCGCTGTGCGCAGTTCGTTGACAATGACGCCTGGACCCTTGCCCGCACGCTTGGCTTTCAGGCACACGGCATTGGCGAAACTGGGCTCGATGCCGGACGCGGCAAGTTCGGACAGTGCGGGCTCACCGATTCCGTGCGACAGCAGAATCCCGGCGACTGCTTGACCGGATCGGGCCTCTTCCTCCCCCCCAGCAGAAGCAACAGCAGCAGCAGGAGGCAGCGCGGAAGCGGCTTCCGCTTCTGCTGCTGCTCTTCTCTTCTCTTCTCTTCTCTTCTCTGGTCCGCAATCTGTCCGCTTTACTTGCGGACATTCTGCGGACATTCTGCGGACACGCTTCGCGGCGGTATCTTCGGCCCGCCGCTTGGCACCCTTGCCGTTGTGCGCCTCAAAGTTAGGCATTTCCAAGCACTTATCCGACACGATCAGCCAGCCAACCGATTCGACCGCCGCGGCGAACCCTTCCACACCGACCAGATTGTCCAGCGCATCGTGGGTGTACCCCATCAGTTTTCCGTCCGTGCTGTGTGCGTCGAACAGGGACCACATGGCATGAAGCGCACCGACGATCAGACACCGTGCGGACACGCTGCGGACATTTTGCGGACAAGCTGCGGACACAATGCGGACAACTTTCGGGTGTGTGTGCAGGTCAGTTCTCATCTTGATCCAATCGCCAGCCATGTTCGCTCCTTGAACCACCTTTGCTCCAAACCCGGCCCACACGCTTTCACCCGTGGGCCGAGTCCACCACATGCACACGATCAGGAACCCCCGCCAGTTTCCGCACCGTGCGGGTGGTGCGGCACACGCCGCGGGGTCAGTAGTGCAGAATCTCCCAGGCATCGCGGAACGCCTGCCAAACCCGTTCGTTTTCGAGGCAGGCCAGATACTCCTGCAGGATGCGGCGCCGCACCTCGATCGACTGCTCGCGGCTGACCAGCCCGCGTTCCTCGTACCAGAAGGATTCATTGATCCGGGAGAGCATTTCCGCCCGGCAGTCGCGGGCCGTGAACAGGATGACCGACAAGAACAGTGCTGCCATGACTGACGCCTTTCTGCGGCATTGCCGCGTTGGAAACCCCGGCGCCCGTGTGTTTCCGTGTCAGGCGCCGGAGGAGGAGGGAGAGACAATGCTGGGGCGGGGCTTTCGCCTCTCACCCCAGCCGGAGGGGGATGCGCTGGAGCGTGGCCTGGGTGCGAGCCCAAGCGCCGCGTGCCGTGATTCACGCGGCGGACCTACCCACGCATAAGTCAGGTGCCGCCGTTCGCATCAAACGGGGGGCCGCTGGTGTCGAGGAAATCAAGATCGTCGATTGGCTTGGGTTCCGCCTTCTTGGCGGGCTCGGTCTTCTTGACGGATTCCGCCCGCAGTTGCTCGACCTTCGCGGCCATGCTGGGGGCGGTGGTGGGCTCGGCCTTCGCTGCACCGTCAGGGAACACGGTGTCGATGCCTACCTCGCCGGTCTTGATCGCGGTGGCGTACCCGCGAAGGGTCGCCAGATGATCCAGCGTAATGTCCGCCTCACCAGCAACGCCCACCGCAGCAAACACGCGGGCCGGGAGGATGCCCAAGGACTGAAAGTGCGCAATCATCGAGGACCGACGCACCGCGAGCGTCTTCTGGTCGCCAACCGCCACACGGCGAGCTTCGGCCAGAATGGGCTCCACGAACGCCCGCGGCACCACCGAGAAGATTGCGTTCCGGCGCGCCTTACTGATTGCGGCCTGTGCCGTCACGCCGATCATGTCCTCGCTGTACCGCTTGTTGCTCTTGTTGGTGATCCGCACCCGAACCTCGACGCTCTGGCCGTTGTTGGCTTCCAAGTCGATGCACACCGCACGCGCAACCAGTGACGTGTCTCCGATTTCCACGATGCGGCAGTCCACGCGGATGTTCCGCCAGGCTGATGCCACAATCTCCGCCATGCGGACGGACGGGCCGTTGATGGTCTTGCCGTCGCGGGGAATCGAGTACATGCATCCAGCGGCTACGTCCTCGCTCAGTGTCGCCATCATCATGGCGTCATCGAGGAACTTCTTGTAGCTGCGAGGGTACTTCTTCGCGGTCGCAATCTGCGAATCAATCTCGGCCCGCGTCATGGCTTCCACGACCGGAGCCGGCCCCGCGGCAATTTCCTTGTTGAGCAGGTCGCCCAACTCGGTTGGGGCCGCACCTTCTGCAAACTCCACTCCTGCCGCCTGTGTGTTGTACTGACTCACGCCGCACCTCCTTCAAGGTTCTTTGCCTGCAACTCCACCCATGCCGCCGTCTTGACGAATGACTCCCGCACCTTCGCAACCGTGCCGATCGCACGCGGGCCAACTGCTGGGAACTCGAATGTGCGGATCTGCTCGGCCAGTGCCCGGAGCTTCGCCGCGTCGGGTGCATCTGCCGCCGCCTGTGCTGCCCGTTCCTCGCGTTCACGCTGGTCCTGCTCTGCCGCGGCCTTGGCACGCTCCGCGGCTTCTGCCTCTTCCCGCATCGCATTCAGCTCGCGGATAACGCGGTCGGCCTCGCGTCGTTCTGCGTCGATCTTCTCGCGCTCCGCCCGCAGTTCAGCCTCGTGCGCCTCGCGCTCAATCCGCTCCCGAGCTGCACGCTCAGCAGCCTCCGCCTTCAGCTTGGCGTTCTCAATCGCCAGTTCCTGCTCGCGTGCCCGGCGCTCTGCCTCTGCCTTCTGTGCCGCATCCGCGTCGGCCTTGGCCTTCGCCTGACGGCCCTGGTACGCCTCCTGCTCGCGTGTGAACAGGTTGTCCCAAGCCTCGTCGCTCATGCCGCCAAGGTCGAAGAACCGCACGTCGGTCCCGAACGGCATCAGCTTCGTGGCCCGCTCGATGCGTCGAATCTCCGCACGCTTGGCCTCCGCTCGCTCGGCGTAGGTTTCGCACTCTTCCAGCCGCGTCTCGACCTTCTCGCACTCGCCGCGGATCATGCCGGCCACAGCATCAACGGCCTTGCCGAATCGCAGGGCGTCTTCCTTGACCAACTTGCGGGTGGCTTCGGTCGCGGTGCGGACCTTCTTCACTTCGAGCCTTGCCACCTTCGCGGCCTTCATCGCCGCCGTCTGGTTCTCGTCGGTCACCTCGATGCCCGCCGCCTTCTTCGTCGCCTCCTGCATGTCGCAGAAGTGCCCACCGAATGACACCAGCAGCGTTTCCGATGTGCTTGCGGACACACCCGCCGCCTCGATCACCTTGGCCAACTCACTGTGTTCTCTCACGGTACTGCTCACGGAACCCATCCTTTTCTCCAGCGAATGCGCTGGCCCTCTCCCCGCTCTTAACCGACGGGGATCGGGCGAGGGCACGCGCCTCAGACGTTGCCGTCCGCGAACTTGGCGATGTACCAGGTGGGGGGCTGAATCTCAACCAGCTCGCCGGTGTAGCCGGGCCATGCGTTGGCCTGCTGGCACTTGCGGACCTGATCCAGCCAGCGGTCAACACGAACGCGACCGATGCTCAGGAACTCGGCGCCGAGGGTGTAACCTGCCGCCTCAAACGGAGCCTCGTTCTCGACGCAGCCGAACACAAAGTCCAATCCACTCAGGCCGAGGGCGTGGCATCCGCGGAGGTAGAACGCGGCCTGCGTGTCGTACCCGTAGTCCACGATCGAGCCAGCAAACGCCCGCTCGCTCGCGTCCGCGGTGGTCTTCAGGTCGCCGATCATCAGCGTACCGACGATTGCGTCCAGCTTCGCCTTGCACAGCACGCCGCCGTCATCCCACACGATGACCACCTCTGATTCGGTGCTGGCGTTGAAGATCACGCCGAGTTGCGGGTGTTCGAGGACACTGGCAACCATGCGGGTGGCGCGGTCCGTTTCCTCGTCGGACACGATCAACTTGCCGGGGTTGGCGTCGGCGTACTCGGTCCACGCCTTGGTGTCCATGCCGTACGCGCGGCTCGTCTTCGGGTTGATCGGGGCGGGGATCGTGTTGCCCTTCACGCGGCTGGGCTCAAACAGCATCAGGTGAGCCAGGGACCCCAAACGCTTGGCGTCCGATTCCTTGTGGCTCGGGCTGGCGTAGTTCACCTTGAAGTGGGCCGGACTGCGGTCCATCAGTTTGAGGGTGCTGTGATTCACCGCGCGGGCGGAGAAATACACCTCGCTGGGAACGTCGCGGTAAATGCCCGGCTTGGGGTTGCGGGCGTCGAACGCCTTCGCGTCCTGAATGGTGATGGGGAACGATGCGGTTGCTGTCGTCACGGTGCAGACTCCTGAATGTGAGTCGCCAACACGGCGAATCCGCTCGGGCCGTTGCAGGGAGTGCGCCCCGAACGGCCCTCGCGGGTTCGTCGTGTCATTTCATCAGGAGCACGGCCAGCTCGATGCGGTTGGCAATCTCATGCCGATCGCACATCGTGCCCGTGTTGATCTGCTTCATCAGGTCTTCGAGCAGGTTCTTTGCAGCCTTGTTGCTCGCGGCCTTGTCCTGCTCGGCGGTAAATCCACGCTTGGCAGCAGCCGCGTCACCCATCGTCCCGCCGCGGCCACCGTGGGCCGGATCGCTGCACACATCCGCGGGACAGCCACCATCGAAGGCATCCGCGAACAGCTCCCCATCGGAGAGCCGCCCGAACTTCTCCGGGGGTGCGTTCAAAATGTCGTTCAGGAGTGCCGTCTCGGCGGCGAGCGGCGAAGGTGCCCGACCATCAGCCCGACGGGTGGGGTGATCCAGTTCGAGGGCGGGGGCAACGGATGAGAAGACGCGGCGGAAGAGTGGATGCACGGTCAGACTCCATCAAGGAGTCGGGCGACCGATCTGAGTAGGTCCGCGATTGCTGACCTTTGCTCCGTTCCAAGTTTTTGATCCGACAATGCCGATTGTCGGAGTGCAAACTCGGCGGATTTCAGACCGTCGAACGACTCAGCCCACGCAAATGCAGCAGGCCGCGCTCCCGACGATTGGTCAGGTTGCGAAGCATGACGAGAGCCGTAGGCGCGGCCTGCTGTGTCTGCGTGATGTTTTGGGGTGCCTTCGTCATGGACTTGCTTCGCACCCTTATCATCGGCGATTGGTGGGGGTGGAGTCAAGTCTTTTTGATTCACTCCGCCAAATTTTTCTTCGGGCCACAGTTCCGGCAATCGCTCCAGCGCATCGGAGAACAGCCGCAGGTCCGCGTCTAAGTACCTGTCTCCTACGTCGTTGGCGTGCCGAATCAGTTGGTCGATGACGTTCGCCTGGACGCCCAAAGAAACCAGCGTGGTCTTGAACCATTTTCGCGCAGAGTGCGGGCTGAATCCGCGCCCTCGAGCATCTTTCTCGAGGATTCCGGCCCGTTCGCGGTCTGCTCGCCATGCCGTCCGGGCGGGCTGGATTGGGAATACCGGGTCCTCGAGGGAATGCGGCACCGTCGCCCGATGCTCGAGCAGCAGTTCGGCGAGCCTCCGGGGCAGCGGAAGCGTCTGATGCCTCGAGCCCTTGTGCATGTCGGGCTTCCACCGGATCGCCGGCAAATCGCCCTCGAGGGTCAAATCCCCCCACTTCCAACCTCGAGGTGTCGCCCCATTCTCATCGCCCCCCAGCTCGCCATACCGCAGGCCACACACGAACATGGCGTACCAGTACAGTGCCCGGTTGCCGGTCGCCCGTCGGTCCCGGCGCTGTGCCGCGAGTGCGAACCGGATCAGCAAGCGGGCTTCCTCAGTCGTTGCCGCCCGCGCGCCCGGTGCGTCGTCGCTGCCTGATTGGTGAGCCAGTACCAGCGGGTCACGCTCGATGCGTTCCGCCGCGGCGAGCCAGCGGGTGAAGCTCTTGAACGCCGACAGGGCCGCGTCCCCGGTGTTGAGTGCCCATCGCCCAGCAGCCACCCGCGCACCGATCCAGCCGGTGACAGCCTCAAAGGTGATCGCCTCGGGGTGACGCCAACCAAGTTCCGCCGCGGCGGCCTCGATGGTTTCCCGGAACTGGCGGATGGATTTTGGCTTGCGGCCTCGACCGAGCATGTAGCTTGCCCATGCGTCCAGCGCGGATTCCAACGCCGTCGCATCGGATTCCAGGCGGGCCAGCACGGGTGAACCTTCACGCTCCGCCGGCGTCGCAACTCGCGCGGTGGTGCTCATGCCTTCATTGTGTGGCATCACCCCCTCAATGTGCAAGGTGAATTTTCCCCTATCCGTGTGTGAAAGGGTGATTTCACACGCCGAGCCGTCCGATACCACAATGCGCACCGTCCCCATAACCATCGCCCCTGTAAGTCTTTGCGTAGGGGTGACAGCGTACCGCATCGTGGCCGATCACGCAAGGGGCCGAGAATGGATTTCGGAAAGTCGCGTTTCTGGAGAAGTTGCTGGAGCCGTAACGCATCACCGCGACGTAACCGCCACGTCACCACCGTCGAAGTTATGCGATAGGTTCGGGCGATTTTCGCCATTGTGCCGGGGTGGGGGCGTGCGTTACCCTTGGGGGATGCAGACCTTTCCCACCTTTTCCGCAGCCGGGTCAATGCTTCGTCAGTTGTTGCATCCGCGGCTCTCCATCGTCCCGCTTGCGGTTGCGTGCTGGTGGTTTGGCGAGTGGCTGCGCGTCGAGAACATGCGGTTTGAACGCGAGTCGCCGGTGGTGTTCAAGGGAATCGGCATGGTGCTCGTCACCTGGTGGGTGATGTGGTTGATCCGCCACCGCCTTGGAGCAAAGCCATGAGCCGCCCGACTCGCTCCCACGTTGTCAAGGGCTGGGTGTTCATTGGAGTTTTGGTACTGATACCAGTTGCGTGCTTTGGCGCGCAACTCTATTTCGCCGATCCCTTTGAACGGTATTTCGCTCTTGGCATTCTGGCGGTCATCGTGGCGTTCTGGTGTGGTGTCTACTACGGCGATACCGCCAAGTGATTCACTTGCTCCAGTTGTCGATCGCTACCTTCGCGTCAAAGACATACTGAGACGGAATACCGACAGCATCCGCCAGCCGCGACGATGCCATGAGTGCCCGCACATACCGCTCGGATGCCGTCACCGTGTTCTTGCGAACCTTGCGGGTAGGCGCGTCCATCGCCTTGACCAGCTCGTAGGACATGCGGGCGCCGGCGTCAATCAGATCCATCATTGGCACATCGAGCACGCTGTCTGCGGGCAGGTTGTTTCGGTTGACGGTCTTCATGATGGCGGAAGTTACCACGCCGCCGCCCATCGGCACCAGCGAACCCACCTCTTGCATGAACCTATTGCCCGCCGCAGACTGGGCCTTGTCGTACCCCTTGCCGAGCATCGCGGCCCACGCCGCGGACACCAGCCCCGACAGAGCCGAGCCGAACAGCAGGACGCCAATCGTCTTGAACGCCTTGCCCCATGAGATTTCGCCCGCCTGGGCCCGCGCATACGACTGATACACCATGTTCATGGCCTTCGCCGTGTCGCCGGTAAACGTGCTCATCATGCCAATCCACATGTTCTCTCGGGCATCCAGTTGCACGTCGTTCGCATACTCCAGAATCGCCGTGTTGCCCGTCCGCTCGAACGCCCGCATCGCCTTGCGTGCCGCCCACGTCTTCCGCTTGGATTCGCTCCAGTCCTTCGGGGCTTTCGACAGGAACACGTTGTAAGCCACCACCGCGCCGTGCGCGTCGAAGTAGTTGCCCACCGTGATGGCGTCCAGCGTCTTCTTCCACGAACGCCAGGCACCCGCCGCGGATGCCGCTGCCGCATCCTTGTCCAGCGTCACCGCTGCCTTGGCAATCCCCGCGAGGTTGCGAATCGTCGCCGTGCTGGCGTCCTTCAACGCCGCGTCCGCAAAGTCCTCGCCGGTCGCGTCGTAGAAGTTGCCCGCCGAACCACCCGCCCAGCGTTCACGCGCGGCCGGAGAGTACCGCAGCAGTTCCTTGTACGCCCCCACGCTCGGGCGGAATGCCGTCGCGGCCACATCGACCGCCCCGAGTTCGTTGAGCATGCGCGAGGAACCGCCCACCGCGTTCCGCAGCCAGGTTGGAAATCGAAGCTGAGTCTTGGCCCGTGCCCACATCGACAGCAGTTCCTTCCACACCCGCCCAATCGGGCTGTAGGTCGTTCCGCCGCTCCACTCGGCTACCCGCCGCTTCAGCCGCTCGATCGTCTCGGCGCCGTACTTGTCCGTGATGAGCTTCACCACGTCCGGGTGCATCAGCGTTTGCATGAGCAGCTTGACCCGCTCCGCCTTGCCGATCGTCGTGGATGCCGACTTGCTCCGGGTCAGAATGTCCATGCCGAAGTCACCAATCAGAATCGGGGTCTTGCTCGGGCCAAGACGCTCCTGCATGTATCCGGCCTCTTCCATCGCCGCAATGTAGTTGCCGCGCCAAGTGGTCGGAGTGCCCCGCATCTCGGAGAAATCGCGGTTCAGCTTGATGCCCCAGTATCCGGGCACCTTCTCCAGAAACACGCCCTTCAGCCGCTTGTTCACGGTGCTGAGCTTCTGGAAATAGTGCCGGTCATACGCGGCCTTCAGTTCGTCCACCATCGCCCGCTGTGCCGGGGTCAGTGCTTGGGCCACCGATGCCAGATCGTCCTCGGTGATGCTGATCGGGTCGCTGGTCCGCTGGGTCTTGAACTGGATCTTCTGCCCCTTGCGGATGCGGGCGAGGAACCCGGTGTCTTCCGATGAAGCGTACAGGTACATGGCCTGTCCCAGCGTCATCGTCATTGGCTCGCCGCCGATGTTTGCCCGGGCGGTCTTCTGCAGGTTCTCGCCCAGCGATGCGGACACTTCGGCCAGCATCTTCGATGAGCTTTCGTACCCGTGCCTCTGCACGATTTCGCCCATCAGGTCTTGGAACTGGTGATGCAGTTCGAGCGCGTCATTTCGGCCCTTCTCGACTTCACCAAAGAGGCGACGGAACGGGCCAGATCGCAGGCCCCCGTCCAGCATCTGCATCATGGAATCCCAGTTCGTCCGCCGGCGGAGCTTGCGGAGCAGCCAACCGGCTTCCACTGTCTTGGTCCCGCTGCGTGGCAGGTCCGCCGCGGCTTCCAGCACGGTGCCCATGCCCTCGCGGATTTCCTTTGCCGCGACCAGTTCCCCCTTGATCCGCACCGCGTCCAGATTCTTCTGCTGGAACCGTGCCGACAGGATTGCCCTCGCCGCGTTCTCAATGTCATCGAGCAACACCCGCAGGTCGTCCGCCGTGATGCGCTGGGTACTCGCGTTCTCCGTCGATCCCACCGCCGCCGTAAGGCTCCCGCCGCCGTCCTTGACCGCCCGCAGCCGCCGCTTCAAGGTCTGCAACTGCCCCACCGCTGCGTTCAACTGGTCGCGCAGCTCGGGCTCCAGTTCCATCCGCTTGGACGCCGTGCCCGCCGCCTTCTCCGCCTGGCGGATCTGCTGCTTGGCCATGTGCTCCAACAGGTCCCGCTCCAACTTCGCCGCCTCGATGGCTAGCCGTCCGAGTGTCCGCGTGTCCCGAACCGCCGTCAGGTACTTGCCCCGCAGTTCGCGCGGCATGTTCTCACGGATCAGAGTCACCAACTGGGCCCTGATGCCTGCCTCAACCGCCGCCTTGTCGCGTGCCGCGTCCTTGGCCGCATCGACCGCCCCGCGCATCTCGATCCGGTACATGGATACCCGGCGCTTCTGCTCAGCCTTGATCTTGGTCCGCAGGTCGGCCACCTTCTTCGCAGCCTCCGCCCGGCCCGCCTGCTTGGTCTGCCGGATCGCCGCGGCGACCGCCTTGGCCCCCTGCGTCTGCATCCTCGTCATCACCTTGCCGGTAGCCCGCAGCCGTTCCTTCATGGCCGCGCGGCCGCTGATCTGATTGTCGGGCGAGTCCTTGAACATCTCCGCGACCAGTGCCCCGCGTGCCTTCTTGGCTTCCTTCCACGCCGCTACCCGCTCGCTCAGTTCCTTCATCGCCGCGGCATGGGCATCGGTCACCTTGGCCGGGTCGTTGCCCGCGTCCTTCAGGAGTGCCCGAGCGGCGCGCAGGATTCCTGCGCGCTCAGACTTCATCCACGGCTGGCGGGCGATGACCTCATCAACCATCTTGCCCAGTCGCACCTTGCCGACCTTGCCGCCGCCTTGGATCTGCTTGGCCGCCTTGTACGCTGCCGCCACCGCCGCCGTGAGAATCACCCGCTGGCGTGAAGCCTTGACCGAAGCGGGCCGCTCGTCGGTCTTGGCGGGCTTGGGTGCCTTCTCCGGCTTCGGGGTGGCTCGCACCTTGTCCGCCTGTGCCCGCAGTTCTGCCGCCTGCTGGCGTGCCTCTGCTGCCGCCTTGTACCGTCCCTCGGGGTCCGTGCCAGCCGCCGCGGTCGATTCCTCGCTCTTGGCAAGCCGCTCCAGCCGGGCCGCTTGGTTGTCCAGGTGTTCGGCCTCCACATCGCGGGCCGCGCGGGTCAGAGCGTCGTCGGTCGGGTCCTTGCCCGCCGCCTCGATGATCTGGTTGGTGATCGCTTCCGCGGCCTTGCGAGCACGGAGGGGCACCGGGCCGACTTTGCCAGCGATGGAGTACACGGCCTGCGCGACCTTCACGCCGCCGCGAACGACAAGAGCCGCCGCCCAGCGTCCGATCTGGTACGCCGTCTCAGCCTGCTCGATGGGGTCGATGCCGCTGCTCATCTTGCCCTTCTGCTTCTTGGCCTTGTCGCGGAGCTTGGCGCGGGCGTCGGCTTCGGTCTGATTCGCCCAGCCGATGAGCCGCTTTGCTTTCGATGTGCTGCCTTCCGCCCCAACGTCCGCCGCGTCGATGCCCGCACGTTGGGCCATCTCCGTTTTGACCGCAGCACTGGGAGCCTTGCCCGTTGGTTCTGCGATGATCCAAGATTCGCCGTGCTTCATGGCCTTCACGGCCTTGATGTCAATCTCCACCCGCTGGCCAACGGTCGGCGGAACCTCGAACGAAATGCCGATCGCGTCCGCGGCAAATGAGTACCGCCCGCCGTCTTGGAACCGCAGCACCGCGCGGCCGTCCTGAACCTTGGCGACAATGAAATGCGGGTCCAGTGCGAACTCTGGAACCTCACGGATGAAGTCGCGGAGTTTGCGGGTGCGGTCACCAATCTCGCCCTTGGTAGACGGTGCGCCGCTGCTCACGGTGCGTTCGTCAACAACAGACGCCGCCGCCGGAGCACGCTTTGCCGCCTCTTCCACGCTGACAATCTGGGCCTTGTGTTCTGCTGGGACGTTGCCCATCGCCTCCAGCGTCTTGCGTTCGGCTCCAAGTTTGTCGCTCAGTGCCTGCTGCTTTGGGGCCAACGATGCCCGAGCCTTCGCCGCCTCCGCGCCGGTCGCGGGTGTAGCCTCTGCCTTCTTCGACTTGGCTGATTCGATTCGCTGCTTGCCCGCCTTCGTCTTGGTGTACGCCCCCACCCGACCGCTCGCGGGTTCGAGCCAGCCACGTTTGATTGCTGCTGCCCGGATCGCGTCGAGTGCAGACTGGGCCGTGCCATCGTTGGAATACCCGCCGCCCTTCGAGTTGGCGTCCCATCCCTTGGGGTCGGTGATCTTCCACACGACGTACTTGTTGGCGTACATGCCCATCTCGTATCGCTCGACCGTCAGGCCCCATTCCGCAGCCGCCGCGGTCACAGTCGCCGGCACCGGCTTGGCCATCTCGGCATCGACGGCCTTGCGTGACGCTTCGCTCTCGGCCTCCTGCTTGGCCAATCGCACACGTTCAGCCTCAGCGCGTTCGCGGGCCTTGCCGCCTTTGAGAAGCCGGTGGGGTGTGGCCGTCACCGCATTCTTTGCCCCGTCGGGAATGATGTAGACGTAGCCGCCCGGCAGGCCCGTCTTGGTCACTTCGCCCGAAAACATGCCGCCGCCTGGCGTCAATGCCTCGATGTGATCGCCCTCGTACATCTCGCCGGTCGCGGGTGTGGCATCATCCGCACGGCTCAACATTGCGTCATCCGCCGAGTACAACCCCTTGGTGTTGTCGCGGCTCTTGGGTCCGCTCAGGGTGTAGTTCCGCAGGTACGGAGGTTCCGTTTCCTTCGCGCCGGCATCGACGCCCTCGAACGCGGCGCTCAACTGTGCCGACCGAATCCGCTCGGCCTCCACCTCGTCCCGCGTTGCCCGCGTCTGTACCTCGGTGACGGTGAACACCTCAGGTCCGTTCCGAATGCGAACCTTGTCGCCAACCTTGAACCGCTCGATGGCGTTGCGCTGCGTGTCTCCGGGTGTGGCCGTACTCTTGGGGGATGGAGATTCGCTTTCACGGGTATCGGGTGCAGTTGCAGCCTCCGCCGCCTTGCTCTTCTCCTGACGAACTCGCCCGCTACGAGCACGCCCAGCGTCTTCTTGTGGTGTGGATGAAGTCGCTTCAGCAACGGCGGGAGCACTTGGCGTCTGCATCTGACGACGACGAGCCTCCACTGTCTCACGCAGCTTCTTGACCGTGCCAACAGGCGCAGGCTTCCAACCGGCTTCCGCCCGCACGCGGTCCCGTTCCGCCTCTGCAACTGGCTTGGCCTTGCGGCTTCCCTTAGTGATTGCGTACACCTCGCCGCTTGGGGTGACAACGTGCCCTTCCCCGGCGTTGTCGGATACGCGCTGTGCCGCTACCCGGAACTCGTCGGCCCCTTCGCTGGCGTAGTCGATCGCAACAGCCTTGCCGCCGTACACGGCCACATGGTTCTTGGTGCCGCCCAACTCCGCGACCAACGCGGCCCGGTCCATGCTGGCCACGGGGGGAAGTTCACTCTTGGGTGAACTGTCCGGTGTTGCTTGACGGTTCGCAAGGTCGGGGTAGTCGGCGAGCACGGACGCGGGGACGGGCTTGCCTTCGGAGAGGGCAAACGAGAGCCATCGCCGGTGATCGTTTGGTAGACCCGCCACGCCGCGTTCATAGGCAGTGGCGTTCTGCAACTCGCCCTGCAACTCCTGCCGCTTCGTTCGTCGCGATTCTGCCCATGCCTCAACCTCATCGTCCCGGAGAAATGTGCCCTTCTTCGTTCGATAGAACTTGTCCTGCGCGGCAAAGTACGCTTTGGCTCGCGGGTGCGTTTCCTTGTCCATCGCATCCAGTTCGGCCTTGATCTGCGATGCGGGACGGGTGGGCACACTCTTTGCTCCACCCATGAACTCGCCTCCGCGAAGCTCGGTGTTTGCCTTCACAAACTCCGCCCGCGTCATCTCCCACGGCTTTTTCGTGCCGCCCCCACTCTCCCGCTCGGACGACTGAGCCCCAATCACGGGGGGCGATGTGCTGGTCTGTGCAGCTACGGGGGTGGGGGTGGGTGGCTCAAACCGTGCTTTCAGTGCCTCAAACTCTGCGCGATACGCCTTCTTGGAACCCTTGATTCCTCGGAACCCATGCGGCTCCAATCCCTTGAGGAACGTGTACCGCGACCTTGCTCCGGTTTCTTCCTTACGTGCTTCTTCCGCCGCCGCCGCGTCGGTGCTCGCCTTGATCTGCTCATCAGTCTGCCGCAACTCACGAATCCGGGCCTGATTCCTCATCTTGCGCTGCCCGTTCTCCTGCCACTTCGCTTTCTCACGGTTGCCCATCCGGTTGATCTGGGTCGGGCTGATAGCACCCTCGGTAATGAGAGGGGTGTGCATGACAGGATCAGCCGCCAGCCGTTCGGCTTCGGCTTCCCGTTCCGCCTTCGTCATCTGCGCCACTGTCTTTGGTGATTTCGCGCCCACCTTCTTCCCGGCGTCGGGAACTTGGGGGGCCACTTCGGGGGTGACTTCGGGGGCATACGCCTCCCCAATCGCATCCGCCGCGGCACGATCCACCGGGGCCACCTGCCGCCCAATCGTCGCGTCCTGTTCGGCCTGCATCTGCCGCGCCTGCGAGGATGCACGCAACGCCTGACGACGCTCCAGCATCTTGCGCCGAAGGTTCGACATGCCGTCGGTTGAGAGCGTGCGGCCGCGCGGGCCGCTACTGTTCTGCAATGGACCAGACTGCAAACGACCCTGCCCTGATTCGTCGCCTGCTTGCGATGGCCGATCGCCACCAAGAGACTGACCAGCAGAAACTTGAACGGGAGCTGCGGATGTTCCAAGACCTTCAGGTGATCCCTGAACTTCCGCCGCAGCGTCTGACTGGTCGTCCTCTGCAACTCCGGGCACTGGCGGGGCTACCTGTCCCGTCGCCCCAGGCATAACCGCCGCGTCCGCCTTCTCCGCCGCAACCTGTTCCGGGCCACTCAGTTCGTCCCAAAGACGCTCGATGTACGCATTGGCCGCGTCATCGTCCCGCGTGGCCTGCTGTTCCCAGTCGGCCCGCAGATCGTCCATGAGGGGGGCGGACGGGTCTACTGCCACATCTCCGGGCTGAGTGCCAGCCGGTGCCCCTTGGTTGCCCACCATCGGCGGTACACCAGTTTCCAATGTTCGTGCCGGCGGCGGCTGAACCGTGGAACTTTCCATTCCTGTTGCGGCTCGTCCGACAGGGCGACCACTCGCCACGTCCCGGCTTTGAGCGGGATTACGAGATACTGCATTCGCCTGCGCTCCTCGTGCCATGACCGACGCGAACCCCTCGCCCGCCGGGCCAAGGATCGCGCCACCCGCTGCCGCGAGTGCAATCTGCTGCTTCCAGTTCTCAAACGCCGCCGGATCGTCTTCCGCAAGGTACTGCGCCACCATCTGGCCGACCTGCTCCGTCGCCTCCTGCGACCCTTCCGCCGCCGCGGCAACCAGCAGCCGGGAAGCGAGCCGATCGCCCATGATCCTGGCCGTGATCTTGCTCACCGCGTTCGGTGCAACCTTGCCCAGATACTGACCCATCGGCAACACGCTGGTCAGTGCCGACACCGCGCCGGACATGATGCCCTGAGTGCCCGCGATGTTCGCCGCCTGCTCCGGGCTCGCCGCCTGCGTGGCCATTGTGCGGTCGTAGGAATCTGCAAACTGCCCGCCGCCCTGTTGGGCGCCCGCCGACAACGCACCGGCACCAAGCGCCAACACTGGACCTGCGCCAGCCGTCGCCAAGCCTACGCCAATGGACCCGGCCATACCCGGCACAGATTCCATAAGTTGCCCGCCAAAACTCTGCGGCTCCGGCAGCTCGTTGAGTTGTCCAGCAATGACGCCGCCGCCGTCGGTGCCTGCACGAACCAAACCACGCCCGAGCTGTCCGGGGAGGAAGTTGCCGACCGCTGCCATCGCGCCGCCCGCCTGCCGCTCCATGACTGGGAAACCTCGGGCGAGGCCCAGAACCATGTCGCCGCCGGGGTAGTTGAACTGCTCGCGTGCAATCTGGTCCTGCTGGGCCAGCAATTGCGGATCTACGCCCGCCGGTGCCATTCCCGGCATTCCCGCCGCCCGAACCGGGGCCGCCTGCTGCGGACGCGGGAAATAGGCACCAATGCCCTGCCGCGATGGGGCCTGCTGGGCCGGTGCCGCCGACAGTGCAGCACGACGGGCCGCAATGCGGTCACGCAGGCCGCCAGACGGGGCCGCTGCCTGTGGCTGTGCCATCGCCGCGCGGCGTGCTGCAATGCGTTCGCGTAGTGCCTCTGCGGGTCCGATCGTGCTCATGTTTTACCTCTTGGCCAGTGCTGCTTCAATCTCTGCGTCGGTCTTGCCCGCGGCAATCATCTGGTCGATGAATGCGTCCGTGTCGTCCGCTGGGGCTACTGCGGGGGCCGTTGCAGGCTCCTGCTGCGTTGCCGCCGCGGAGTCCTTGTAGAACTCCATGAGGTTCCGGCGTGCGATGTTCGCCGCCGCCTCTGCCCGCTGCGCCGCGGCGTCCCGTTCTTCCTGCTTCGCCGCGTCCGGGTTGTCACGCGCCGCCTTCGCCGCCTCTTCCCGTCGCTTCTCTGCCGTGTCGAATGCGAGCTTCAAAGCCTTCTCATTGGCCGTGTCGAGTTTTCCGGTGCGACCAGTGACCGACACCGGTGGCAGGTCTTCAGACCGTCCCGTCATCACTTCTCGCTCCATCGCGGCCCGCATGATTTCGCGGTTGCCGTTGGGATAGAGCCGCATCAACTGGCCCAGCCGTGCCTCGACCGCGGCGTTGAAGCCTTCGGGATTCGTGTTCGGGTCGATCTTCCCGCTCGCCTTGCCCGGCGCGTACCGGCCCAACTGGTTCGCCTGGCGGAACTGCTCCGCTGCCAGCGCGTTGACCGTGCCGCCGTCCATGCCCTGCACCATCTGCCCGAGCTGTGCCTCCTGCGGGCTTGCGGGTCCGTCCACTTGTCCCGTCACCGTCGCGGGCATCATGGCCTGACGGAGCTGCCCCTCTCGCTGCAGGTCCAGAATCCGCCCGATCACCCGCGAGGGGTCGTTCGCGTTCTGGGCCTCGATGAGCAGGGCCTGCATTTCCGGGTCGGCTACCTGCTGTGGGTTCAACTGCTTGGCCCCGATCATCTGGAGCAAGCCCTCGAACTGGTTCCGCCGGCTGCGGTCCTTCAGCACCTCGAACAGCGTCTTCTGTGCCCGCACGTCGCCATGTTCGACCGTGTTGCGGATCGGGTCGGCAAAGTCTGGTGATCCCTCGGGCACCAAAAGCGACGACGACGGGGCCGCGCCAAGCATCTGCCGATTCAAAGCGCGGAACGCCTCGCCCTCGGTCTGCTCCTGTGCCTGCCGCGCCGCCTCCTGCTGCTGGGCAATCGCTAGGTGCGCATCGCTGATTGCAAACCGCCGCATGTCGGCCATTTGGTTCCACTCGTCATTCCCTGTCGAGCGGTCGAAGTCGGCCTGCCACTGCTGGTTCCGCTGGTCCGCCTGCTGCTGCCGGAGCGCGGCATCACGCGCGTCCTGCATCGCGGCCTGTTCCTGCATGGCGTAGCGGTTCTGGAAGTCCGCCCGACGCGCGGCAATGCCAGTGCCGAGCTGCATCCCTTGGAGCCAGTTCTGAGCAAATGCGTTTGGGTCTACCCGAGTCATGGTTTAGGCTCCGCCGATCACCGTGTACGCCACCCGCACCGCTGCCGTCGCTGTCGCCGGGTTCATCGCCGCGAGCTTCACGATCTTCCCCGCGACCGTGCCCGCATCGCTCCAGATGAGCGGATAGCCGGCATTGTCGCCGTAGTCGTCCGCCGCCACCGCATTGGTGAGCAGTTCATCTTCGCTCAGCGAGAAACGATCATGGCACCCGGCTTTGAGGGTCCGCCACCTTGGGGTATCGCTCAGGCTCGCCGCCGGGGCGTACCCGATGCCAATGTCGATGTTGCCGCTCTGGTCAGGCAGCCACACCTGCACGCTCGAAAAGTCCGGGCGGTCTGCGTCGTAGGCCCAGAGGGTGAACATCTCGCCGATGGCCAGCGTGACGATCTGGGGCCGCACCAACAGCAACGGGGTCACCGTCACGGCCTTCACGGGTGTCACCATCGAGCCCCAGGTGACGGGCGGCTGTCCGGTTTCCTCGAAGACGCCCGCGTTGTAGATGCGAAGTGTGCCTGCTGCCATGTCTGTGACTCCTTACCGATCGCCGTAGTTGCTCTGACGGTTGGGGTTGCCGAGCGGGGGCTGGTACACGCTGTACGGCTGGGGCTGATTCGTCGCCGTTGGTGCGGGCCGCGAGAAGTCCGCCGCCTGCCCGAGCAGGGTCCCTCCCATCGCGCCCAATGCGTTGCCCCACGTCGCACCCGCCGCCGCGGACGGACTGGCACCGCTGAAATACTGCTGGGTGTTGCGAGAGAGCCACGGGTTCGTCTGTGCCCCACCGAACACGCTGGCCCGGAAATCTGCCTCGCCGCGCTGGTTCTGCATCACGCGGTCCTGATTGGCCAGGGTGAGCCCGAGCCGCCCGCCGCTGCGAGCCTGATCCAGATTCAGGGTGTTGCCCGCGAGGCTCGTCCACAGCCCGATCTGTCGGTCACCCAGTGCCCCGAGTTCGGCTTGCCGCTGACGTTCCAACTGGCGGGCGTTCCCACCCAACTGCTGCCCAAGCACCGTCGAAGATCCAAGGCCGCGAGCCATCAGCTTCGCTTCGGTCAGGCGGTTTGTGCCTGCCAGCGTGTCCGCGAAGTCGGCGTTGATCCGTGCCCGCTCGCCTTGTCCGAACCGACGAGCCTGCCCCTCGATCGCCCGAGCGGACTGCATCATCCGGCCCGTGTCCTGATCGAACCGCATGAGGTTCCCGGCACCCTCGCTGCGTGCCTGCTCGGTGAGCTTCGCGTACTGGTCTGCCACGCCGGGGCCAAGGTTGCGAAACTCGCCAAGGTCCAGAGCATCCTGTGGTGATGCGGTCGTGTTGTCCCGCAGGTCCTGATTGAGCTGCCGGAGCTGCGTCTGCAGCGCATCCACATCCACACCATCAGCAGCGGCCCGTCGCTTGTCGAACGAGGCCGGTACGCGGCTCACAGTCGAGCCGAGCCCGTTGGCCGTCCTGCCCTCGCGCACCGATTCCGGCTTGCCGTACTTGGCGAGAGTCGCGTTGATCTGGGAAATCTGGTTGTTCAATGCGGTCGCCCGCGCGGTCGAATCCGGGTCGCGGAACAACTGGCGGTACTGGTCCTGCCCCATCGCGCCCTTCAGGTACTTCTCCGCCTCCGCGGGCCCGAGCATCGCCGCAAGATACCGCGCCATGCCTTGGTTCAGGTTCTTCTGGTCAAAGTCCCGATTCTCGCGTGCGGCCTTGATTTCCGCTTCGGACGCCTTGGATGCAGCCGAACCGCTCAACGCGGCTCCGCCCAAGCCCATCACGCCGCCCAAAATGCCGCCGAATGCTCCGTCGAAGAATCCCATAGCGCACGCTCCTTTGACCAATCGAACCGGCCCCGGCGCGTGGAATCAACACGAACCCCGTTTCCACCCCACAAACTACCAAAGGTGGTAGGTGTTCAGGAGTACGTCACCGGATCTGGCAAAGTCACCGCCACCGGGCCAATGACCACCACCCGAACGTACCTGGTCGTGGCGCCGGCTCCCACATCCAACTCGAACGACAGTTCGCCGCTGGTGTTGGTGATCGCCACATACGCGGCGTTTGGGGCAATCTCCAGAAGCTCGTTGCCTTCGTCGAATGTCAGGGTGTCGGCCATGATTCCGTTCCTTACTCAAACACACAATCGAATGTGATGAGGTGTGCGATGGTGCCGGATGCGGGGGCCGCGCCAATCTTCTTCTTGACCACTGCAATGTATTCGCCGGGGTTGACAACCACCGGGCAATCGAACCGCATTTCGACAGTTTGCAGAAGCGTCAACGCCGCCGCCGTTGATGCAACCGTCTGGAATCCAAGGGCGATACGTCGCGGGGCCTTGGCTGTCGCCGCTTCCGCCGTAGCGAGCGAAAGGGCCGTATGCCCGAATGCCAGCGACCACGATGCAACGTAGCCCGCACCCGCACCCAGTACGGTTTGAACGTGGCTCGAAATCTTCACGCCTCGCACGATCAGGCATCGTCCCGTGATGTTGACCGTTGCCGCCGGATTCAGGTACGAACAGATGATGCCGTCCGTCGTCGCGGCCAGCGTGTCAGTTTCCCAGAACTGCCCGCCAAGGCCGGTCCCGAGTGCAGCCGTGGTGTTGGTTGGCACAGCAGCCGTAGGGTTGGCACTGTTGGCGTAGTTGGCCGTTGAGCCCATCGTGTGGCCGCTCTGGCCCTGATAGCCCATGTAGCCCGCCGCAGCAAGTGCGGTTTCCCACGCACGGGACGGGTCGTATCCGCCCTTGCTGATGGTGTAGTCCGCAACCTTGAACTGCAACACACCACCAGCACCGCCGCCGCCGATCGCGTGGCGCACCGCGAACGGGAGCGAGCCCTGCATGAACGGCTGGCCCGTCGCCGCTGCCGTGAGGTCGATGCTGCCCCGGAGCGTGTCGTCGATCCAGAACTCCACTTCGCGTTCATTCACGCTCACGACAAAGTGATACGTGACGTTCGGATCGAGAGCAAGATCGGTCGTGCCGTCCGTGTCCTTGAATGTTCCCGTCGTCGTTTCCACACCCGCGTAGTTCACCACACCAATCAGGCCCGCGTTGGTGATGCGGATGAATGCCCCGTCATTGGGTGCGAACGGCG
>JACCDR012112287.1_pt1 | contig 22634 bp, 31 predicted proteins | sample 7446431 | NCBI WGS metagenome assembly JACCDR01 (sample SAMN15323443, study PRJNA562643) | freshwater metagenome | isolation source: river surface water | place: USA:Blue River Watershed | collected 2017-08-17 | reverse complement strand
CTGGGCGGATTGCGTAAAGAAGTACGACCGACCACACACCCTGTTTTATCTAGACCCGCCGTACTGGCAGACTGCGGGCTACGGCCTAGAGTTTGGCTGGCAACACTACGTTGCAATGGCCGATCTGGCGCGGTCGATTGCGGGCAAGATGATCATCAGCATCAACGACCACCACGCTGGGTGAGCGCTTGAGATCGGTCAACCACCGCGCAATTTTGGCTAAATCCTCGCCAGCCTCTAGCTGTTTAGCAAACTCACGGATGATGAGTTTGTTTTTCACACTAGCAGTAACCAACATCTCGGTTTTGTTTTTCTCGCGCAATCGTTGGCGGTATGCCTTCAGGCGTAGCCTAGTTTGTTCTCTGATTTTGTCGGTTGTCATTTTTCCGCCTCTCCATCCATCGCCCATTTCACAATTTCGGCCTCAACGCCGCGCCCGACATTGGATAACAGATAAAATTTATAGCCATCCGCCACTGCATTTTGCACAGATTCACGGCTTGTAAACCCAGCGCTCAATAGCCCAATAGTTGCTCGGTCGCTTAAGCCGTTCGCCCAAGTGGGTCGCGTGTCTGTTTTTGCTGCGTTTAGGTTTTCGATCACCCAATCCGCAAGCGCCATATCCGCCACCTGCGCACTACGTATCCAGTCGGATTTGTCCGACTCGTTGCACGGGATGTGTAGCGTGTCACGGGCAGTCATTATGCCCGCCCCGGTTCTAGGCTAAAGCCGCCGCCATGCTCATCCTCAAGTCGTGCCTCGGCAATGAGATCATCCGCCACAGGGTCTTTCCTGCCCCCTTGAGCCAAGTGAGCTTCGTACCAGTGCACAATCAGCCCGGCGACGTTGCCCTCGTGCGTGTCGGTAAAAACAATCGGATCAATTTGGCTGGCCGCGCAAATGGCGTTAATGGGTTCCCAGTCAAATCGGACATGCCCACCTGCATCTCGAGCCAGTTTCAAATCAGCAAAATCTACCGCGTCAGGGATACTAATTTTTAATGGTGATGGCATGTTCGTCTCCACGTTATTCAGTAAGCGCCCCTTTCGGGGCGCACCCTTTTAAATATCGCATGCCTCAGATAGGTTGTGATACACATCCATAATGTAATCGTCAGGTGATACATCATCCTCTGTCGCCATTGCAATAGCAGCCAAGAATTTTTTATGTTGCCAGCCGGTTACGCGCATATTTTTGTATTTCAGCGAGCCGGAGTTATTTACCCAATTTACAAAAGGCTCGCGGATCAAGGTACGGTCGGCGTGGACGCGAATATCAAGCGATTCACTATCCCAGATGCCTACGCTGACAGATTTGCTTACGTTTGCTAGAGCTTTCATTTTATTTCCCCTTGGCCAGCTACCGGCTGGTTCGGCGGTTTGCGTTTGTGCATCCCATGTACGTATAATAGCAAAGCGTTTCTAGTAACGCAATGGGTTTATTTCGCAGCGGATGAACGGTAAACCACTGCATGCAGTGCTTTACAAACCCAAGGGCACAAGATACACTTATTTTTGTATGGGTCGATCTATCGCCCAGAGTTTTTAAGAGCCCGCCACCACGCGGGCTTTTTGCATATGGGACGGCAATCCGACTGGCGACGGAAGCGGCCTTGAAAGTCGTCGAGCCTTAATCGGCCTTGTGGGTTCAACTCCGACCCGTCCCGCCAACTACACACCCGCTTCGGCGGGTTTTTGCATTTTTGCGGAGGTTAAATGCTGACCTACCACCTACAGAGCGATGGTAAGCGGCAGATGATCGACAGTCGCAGGCACACTGGCTGGAAACGGGTGCAAGGTGCCAAATGCGTCAAAGCAAGATCATGGATAGCTGCGAAGAAAGCATTCGGCTTCGCTCTGACTGATCTACAGGACATGATCCTCAATGGTTAAGAGTATGGGCAGCCAAAATCAACGAATCGATGATTGTTGCAATGAACTCATGCGGTTGATTGCTCAGGATCAAAAGATTAGGTCGAATATCACGGCCTCTGTTCGTAAGTGCGTGCTGGATTCGGTCATTGCACGACAGATAGGGACGACAAAACAATGAGCGCAACAGCTACAAATTTAACGCCAAAACAGCAAAAGTTCGTTGATGAGTATCTAGTTGATCTAAACGCGACTCAAGCGGCTATTCGTGCGGGTTACAGCGAGAAAACTGCTAGGCAAATGGCGACCGAGAACCTGTCAAAACCTAACATTGCAAAAGCAATTGAGGAACGTCAGAAGGCGCTACAAGAGAAGACTGGCATCACTCAAGAGCGCGTATTGGCTGAGCTGAAGAATCTAGCATTTCTCGATATTCGCAAGCTCTTCAATGACGATGGCTCACTAAAAAACATCAAAGACTTAGACGATGACACCGCTGCTGCCGTTGCTGGTCTTGATGTGTATACAGAGCGCGGCTCTGGCGATACGCCTGCAATTGGCACCACCAGCAAGATCAAACTCGTTGATAAGCGCGGCAGCCTTGAGCTGTTGATGCGACACATGGGCATGCTGAACGACAAACTGAATGTCGGCGGGCAGAAAGACAATCCTCTTGTGATGCTAATCAATCAACTTAATGGCACTGGTGTGCCGGTTGTAGATAAGCCGGAATAAGTGGACGAGGCACAAGTAGCGGCAAGTATGGCCGACCCGATGTGGCGGCTGTCAAATCTCTACAAGATCATCATCAAGGGCGACAAAGACGAGGAAGACCTCGTTGTGCAGTTCAAGCCGAACCGGGCACAGCGCCGACTACTCAAGCGGTTATGGCACCGCAATGTGATTTTGAAGGCCCGCCAGCTTGGGTTTACCACTCTGGTGGCGATCTTGTGGCTGGACTACGCGCTGTTTAACGCAAATATGCGCTGCGGCATGATTGCTCAGAACCGAGAAGCTGCTGAATCGATATTCCGCGACAAAGTTAAGTTTGCGTATGACAACTTGCCGGAAGCGCTGCGCCTAGCAATGCCACTAGCCAAGGATTCAGCTAGCGAGCTGCTGTTTGCTCACAACAACAGCAGTATTCGTGTTGGTACTTCGATGCGATCCGGTACTTTTCATCGTTTGCACGTGTCTGAGTACGGCAAGATTTGTGCAGAAAACCCGAAGAAAGCACGCGAGGTGATGACAGGATCGATCCCGACCGTGCCAAAGAACGGGATTTTGATCATCGAGAGCACCGCCGAAGGACAGGAAGGCGAGTACTACAACATCGTGCAACGTGCGATAGCGCTTCAACAGATGGGTAAGCAGCTCAGCCAGAAGGATTACCGGATGCACTTCTACCCTTGGTGGGAAGAAAGTGGCTACGAGCTTGATTCTGATGGCGTGATCATCTCAGAGAAGATGACCAAGTACTTCGACGAGCTGGAAAACACGATTGGATGGTCGATTTCAGATGAAAAACGAGCCTGGTATGTCGCAACTCTGGACTCTGATTTCTCAGGAGACCAAGAAAAAATGTGGCAAGAATATCCAAGTACGGCTGATGAAGCATTCCAGGTGTCTAACGAAGGTTGTTACTACACGGAACAGTTATCACTAGTCAGAAAGCATGGCGGTATAGGCAAATATCCATTTGTGCCCGGTGTTCTGGTCAATACGTTTTGGGACATCGGTCAAAACGACACGACCTCAATCTGGTTTCACCAGTTCGTGCACGGCCACCACAGATTTATCAAATTCCACGAAAAAGCGGGTGAGCCGTTTAGTTACTTCACCCAGTACATGCAGCAAACGGGCTACACGTGGGGCAATCACTACTTGCCACACGATGCCACCCATAAGCGGCAGCTCGGTCAGCGCAACATGAGCGCCGAGGAAATGCTGATTGAATTGGGATTGCGAAACACGGTAATTGTGCCTCGGATTGATAACACGATCGACGGGATACAGTTGACCCGGAAACTATTACCAACATGCCAGTTTGACGAGAGCGGAACTGTTGATGGTGTCAAACATTTAACGATGTACAGCAAAGAGTGGAATGAGCGCCAAGGATGCTGGAGCAATCATCCGAAGCACGACATCCACAGCAATGGCGCTGATGCATTCAGACAATTTGCCCAAGCCAACATTGGCGGGCCAAGCCACATCAAGAGGCCGAAGCCTCGGGGTTCATGGAAGACACGATAATGGATATTGGCGGCGAAAAAGCGATAAAGGTCGACACGCGATTCAAAGACGTGAACCTTGCTTATCACTACATCAACGGCGAAGCGGCAATGGCTGTGTTCCCGAAAAGGCCACGGCATGGCGCCGGCGCATACGTCGTGTGCGAGTCTGCTGCGTACAAGTACTACCAGAGCACGCAATCCTTGTTGTTAGGAGCGCAAAACGCTATTCACGTCATGGGCATGGATAACACATCAATGACCGCTCACAACGTCGCCACGGCTATTTTCGATGGCCTAGAGTACTTGATTGAGATGCCTCCCTGTCCAGAAAACATGAAAGAGCGTGGCACTGGTGAGGTAATCGGCGAAGCAGTGCTCAATATCAACGGGCAAGACATGCTTGGCAAAGAGATTCGAGCATGAGAGACGGCAATCACTACGTCAGGGCTGGTTCTAGTTCAAGCGCTGACATTGTTGCCGATGAAGTCTCAGCCGAGCTACCAGAAAACGAGCTCGATGGCTCGGAGTCAATGGCAAAACATGGCCGTTTACTAGATTGGTTCCGCCAAGAACTAGATAAGCAGCGTAGCAACCGTATCGAAATGGCTACGGACGAAGATTTCTACGACGGAATCCAACTCACAGAGAGCGAGCAGTTAGAAATGGAGGGGGCTGGTCAGGCTCCTGTGGTATACAACTTAGTTAAACCGGCGATGGATTGGGTTCTTGGCACGGAACGTCGATCTAAAATGGATTTCAATGTCCTGCCTCGTGAGCCAGGTGACGACGAGTCAGCGCAGATCAAGAAAAAGATACTCAAGTACCAGACCGACGTTAATTCATTCCCGTGGAAACGGTCGCAAGCGTTCAAAGATGCGATTGTTGCCGGTATTGGTTGGGTGGAAACTACCGTTCGTGGTGATGCCACAGAAGAGCCCATTTATATGGGCTACGAAAACTGGCGCAACATCATTTGGGATAGCAATAGCACCACCTTGGATTTAAAGGACGCCCGTTACCTGTTTCGGATGAAATGGGTTGATGCGGACATTGCCAAAGCTATGTTTCCTGAGCGCAGCGAGTTAATTGATGCGAGCCGAACTGATAAATTCGGCAGCATGCTATTGGACGATGATGTGTCGTTCGGTTCTGACATGGTAGCTGGCGGTGATAGTTACTTGTCTCGCATATCATCAGAGTTCGCTGGCCAAAGAGACCGCGTAAGACTGATTGAGTGTTGGTACCGGGTGTCACGTCAAGGCCAAATCATGCGGCATAATGGCCGCAGGGTTAAGTACAACGACAAAAATCAGAAGCATGTTGATCTGGTCCAAAACAACTACGCAACCATTGTTGATGGTGTTGTTCAAGATGTGCGCTGCGCGATTCTCACAGAGACCGGGATGTTGGCTGACTCTCTCAGCCCGTTTAACCACGATAGGTTCCCTCTGACGCCGATTTGGTGCTTTAGGGGTGGCAGAGATTCACTGCCATACGGCATGGTTCGCTCGATACGCGACCCACAAGTCGGGTTTAACAAGCGTATGAGCAAGGCCCACTTCATTCTTTCTGCCTCTCGTGTTCTGGTCGAAGAAGATGCGGTGCATCAGGATGATCACGACTCGGTTCGGGATGAAGCCGCAAGACCAGATTCGTACATCATCATGAAGCGCGGTCGGATCAACGACATCAAATTGGATAGAGAAAACGAATTGGCTCAGCAGCACGTCGACCTAGCTGAAATGGATCGAGCTCTGATTGCCGAATCGTCTGGTGTTACCTCAGAAAACAGAGGTGTCGAGACAAATGCCGTGTCAGGTAAGGCGATTACAGCAAGACAGTTGCAAGGCCAGATTGTTACCGCTGTCCCGTTCGATAATTTACTGCTTGCCGATCAGGTAGCTGGGCAAATAACGTTGTCTCTTACAGAGCAGTATATGGACGAGCCCCGCGTTATCCGGTTAGTGGGTGATCGACAAAAAGTTGATTGGGTTCGCATCAACCAAATAGACCCCATCACCGGCGAAAAGGTGAACGACATCACTGCTACGCAAGCTGATTATGTTATTGGCGAGTCTGATTTCCGCGAAACAATGCGTTTGGCCCTTGCTGATCAAATGATGGAGTTGATAAGTAAATTCCCACCGGAAGTCTCGATCAAGCTATTGGATATCGTTGTTGGTCTTTACGACATCCCAGATAAGCAAGAGGCATTGCGAAGGATCCGTGAGATCAATGGCCAGCCAGACCCGGACACATCCAATACGCCAGAAGCAATGGCAGAAAAAGTGCGGAAACAACAAGCTGCACAGGCCCAGCAAGCAACACAGGAACGGATCGCAAATGCCGAGGCGAATGCTGCTGAGGCTAAAGTTGAACTGGCTCGCGCTCAAGTCACGAAACTGCTGGCTGATGCTGGATTATCAGATCAGCGCTCAGTAGAACAAGCTATGGCGGCGGTGTATGCCGCTATGCAAGCGGCTCAGGTTGCCACTACGGCACCAGGCGTCGCCAGCATGGCTGATTCGTTACTGGAGTCAGGTGGGTTTGTTGATCAGCACGGTCAAGTTGATATTCCGACGCTAAGGCAACCTAAACAGCAACCAGTAGTACAGCCAATTCCGCAGCCGTTAGGCCCGAATGTTGGATTACACGCTGGCATACAAACGATGGATAACGATGGGGTGAGATGATGGGAACGATGACAAACAAATCACGGCCTGCCAGAGGCAGAATTACAGAGGATTGGGAAGTGACCAGTGCGCTGGAAACGCTGCAACGGGCAGAAAGTATCCGCAAGGATAAGCCGCTTATGCAGAAGGTTCGTGCCCTTGCGAAAGAGAAGTTAATCGAAATGGCTAGTGTTGCCGGAGAAGGCGTAAGCACTGACTGATTAAGAAACATTTTCAAGAATTTAAATAACCCGCTTCGGCGGGTTTTTTTATGGAGCAAACAAAATGGGCGGTTTAGTAGACCAGCTACAGGATGAGCTGGACGATATTGATGATGTCTCTGGTGACGAGGCAGCTCTGCGCGCCATTGCCGAAGAAAACGATACTCAAGACGATGATGCGCCTGACGACGATGGTGATGATGCAGGAAAACAAGGTGGCGCCAAAGTTGATGATGCGGCTGCCTTGGAAAAGGCTGATCCGGTCACCGTTCCGGTGGAACGGGTTGAACCTGATAATGTAACTCCACCAGACAATGACGATGATTTCTATACTCCGCCGATCATTGAAACACTCCCCGCCGATCACCAAGAGAAGATTGCCGCGCTGAACGAACAGCGTGAGGCCGTGATGAAAAAATTCCATGACGGCGACATTGAGATCGATGTTGTGTTCGCTGAGCAGGCAAAAATTGATGCTGATCTGCGCAAGCTAGAGCTTCAGGAAATGGAAATTAGGATGTCCGCCAAGCACGCCGAGAAAGCGGCTGCGGAACAATGGGAAAGAACTTGCTCTGACTTCTTCGCGGACAAACGTAACGCGATATACACCGGCAACCCGGTCTTGATGAAGGCGCTGGATGCGGAAGTGCAAGAGGTCTCGGTGGATCAAAATTTTTCGCATCGAAGTGGTGCAAAAATACTCGAAGAGGCACACAGGCGGGTAATTGACGGGATCAAAAAAGCTTCCGAATCAATCCAGCCAGAGGTGCCCAAGCCAAAACCACAAAACAATGTGTCGGCGATTGATGCCAATCCACCCCCTGTAACCCTATCCGGGGTCGCGTCATCGAGCGTCGATAAATCCGAAGATGCTTTTGCTTCCCTAGATGCATTGGATGGGCCGGAACTTGAAGCCGCTGTAGCTGCGTTAACACCCGCCCAGCGTCGGGCATATGTTGGTGGCTAGTCTTGTCCATTAAACGAATAGAGCTATCGGTTGGCGACAAGCTGAATATAGGGCAAGCCAGCATCATGCTGGAACACAAGTCTGGTCGCAGGGCTCGCATCGTCATTGATGCCCCTGAAAGTATGACTGTTACAAGAATTGGAGCGGTTGCAAATGCAGCCGCCCAAGGGCTCCCAAAAATTGGGGGTTCGAATAAGCCAAAGAGCGCAGGAGTGCTCCCGGCAGTGATTAAAACCACTCAAGGAGAGCACTAATGTCACGCACTATTATTGGGTTGAATGACCCGAAGACCGTAAAACGGTTTAGTTCGATGCTGGCGGTAGAAACAGCAAAGAACAGTTATTTCGGCAAGAAAATGATTGGCTCAGGTGAAGATGTATCTGCACCAATTCATGAAGTTCGCGACCTCGAAGGCGAGGCTGGCGATGCCGTTACCTATGACTTGAACATGCGCCTGTTGATGTCGCCAGTGATTGGTGACGACAAGCTGGAAGGCAAAGAGTCTCGTCTGAAGTTCGCTACTGACAAGATCGTTATCGATCAAGTTCGTGGTGGCGTAAATGGCGGCGGGCGTATGACCCGCAAGCGCACTTTGCATGATTTGCGCATGCTGGCCAAATCTCGGCAAGCCGAGTGGTGGGCACAGTTGTGGGATGAGTTGTGCTTTATGTATCTATCTGGTGCCCGAGGCGTAAACACCGGCTTCTTGGTCGAAGACGCGAACCACCCCATCTTCAGCGTCAATGCCTTGCAAGCTCCAGACACCGCACACTTGATGTATGGCGGCGCTGCGACAAGCAAAGCATCTCTAGTCAGCACAGACAAGGTGACCTTGGCTCTAATCGATAAGATTTTGTCTAAGGCATCAATGTTCGGTTCTGACAGCGCCGTCACCACAAAAATGAAGCCAATTATGGTGGATGGTGAGAAGACATGGGTTCTCGTGTTAAGCCCATTCCAACGTTACGACCTGAAACGCGACACCGGTGCAAGTGGCTGGCTCGAACTACAGAAGTCATTGGCCCAGTCATTGGGTAACAAAGCGCCAATCTTCCAAGGTGCCCTTGGTATGTACAACGGCGTCTTGCTTCACGACCATGAAAATGTGATCCGCTTTAGCGATTACGGCGCGGGCTCCAACGTTGCCGCAGCTCGTGCGTTGTTCTTGGGCGACCAAGCAGCGTGCGTTGCATTCGGCAATTCTGGCGGTAAAGGCATGCGGTTTGATTGGCACGAAGAAACCCGCGACAACGGTAACGAAGTTGTTATCACGTCGTTCTCTACGATGGGTGTCAAGAAGTGCCGCTTTGCAAACTCGACCGAGAATTACGATCAGGATTATGGCGTGATTTCAGTTGATACCGCAGCCGCTGATCCTAACGCCTAATCAGCTCAATAACATACTCAGGAGTACGATATGACAACGTTTGTTTCTTCTTTGGCGGCTGCTAATAAAGCCGCCATTTCACCTAGTTCGGCTGGGCAGGTAACCGCTGTTCGCGGTTCGCTTGCGATTGCAACCGCGCCAGTGGCTAACGACAACTACCACTTGGTTAAGCTGCCAGCCAGAGCTGAGATCGTGGACTTTGTTTTTGACGCTGACGACATGGACTCTGGCACTCCGGCGCTGGCATTCCAGGTCGGTTTTGCCGACCCTGCAACTGGTGTCGTTGGTTCTGAATTGCGTGGTGCTGGTGCAATCGGTCAAGCGGTTGGATTGGTTCGCATGGATACAATCGCTGCATTGCGAATTGCCCCAGTGGACTATGACCGCGTGATCGGCATCAAGTGTACGACCATTGCAGCAACGTTCGTTGCTGGGACAGTCGGGTTGACTCTGAGCTACGCAGAATCAAGTCGGTAATAGTTAATGCACTTTAATTCCGGGGCCTTTGTGCCCCGGTTTTTATTGGGGAATTGAATGAAGATCGAATGCATATTGAAGCGAGATGGTGGCACCAAGGTCGATTTGGACGGCACTCAATACCACTTTAAGCCGCAAGAAGATGGTAGCCACACAGCAGAAGTCAGCGATATAGATCATGCAAGACGGTTGTTATCAATTAAAGAGGCTTACCGTTCATGTGGCATCGCCGATGAAAACAGCGATGAACCTGAAATCAAAAGTGAATCGAGCCCGCCAGAAACCCCTGTGCCAACTGAACAAGCACTAGGTAGCGCATCGCCGGAAAGCGCAGAACTTCCAAAGCAAGATGCGCCACGTAAGGGGCAGAAGAAATTGCCTCCAGTGCCTAAAGACGAAGATTAAGAATGAAGTTCAGCGAACTCAGGCTCCGGTTACGGCAGCGTCTCAACGACATCTCACAGCCATATTTGTGGGGTGATGATGAGCTCGATCGTTACCTTTCTGATGCGCAATTAGAGGCGTGTACCCGGGCAAGGTTGCTACAAGATTCGCTGACAAAATCAGTGTGTGAAGTGCAGTTAGTCGCTGGCGAAACTCAATACAAACTGCACCCGTCGATTCAAAAAGTGTTGTCTATGTCTACAGCAACAAGTAAGGATGTGGACGGAACCCTTGAACGCGGCACGCTTGTACTCGATTCAGCGCCAGTCAACAGCGAAGTTCTTAACTTAATTGTATGGCGGTTGCCTATCTGCGAATTCAGCCCTGATAAGGAGCCTGAGATTGCAAGGCATTACCACCTAGACCTAGTTCACTGGGCTGCTCACTTAGCATGGATGGTTGACGCTGATGATCAGCGCGATCCATCTCGATCCGCACAAGCCGCGCAAGAATTTGAATCGGTATTTGGCCAGCGCGACACCGCTCAGGGTGCCGCAATGATGTCAAAAATCAATCCAAGTCGCCGCCGCGTAACTGCATGGAGGCCGTAATGAGTTGCCCTATTCAAGTTCAATATGGCACTACGGTACGAAGAGTTCTTTACTGGCAGGCGGCTAATTTAATCTACGTACCAGTAACAGCAATTGCCACAAGAGCGCCATTACAACTAACTGTAACTGATCATGGCATGCCAGATCGCTGGCCAGTCGCGCTTGCTGGGTTTCCAAAGTCGGCAAATATCAACGCAAACCATTCGCCACCAGAAGCAGAAGAAATGTGGATGGCCAAGGCGGTTGACGATGACACCATCGAGATAAATTTGCTGAATGCAAATGGATGGAATGCATTGCAAGACGGGGCAACAATTATTTATCGAGAGCCTGTGTCTGTAGATGGCTATGTTGGCGTTGTTGAGTTCACAAGCCATGAAGGCTCAGATGACATTCTTCTCAGTGTGTCGAGCGAGCCAGGGCTTGTATTTGATGACGCTTATAAAACTGTTACTTGGTCGATCACTCCAGAGCAATTAGCGGAGCTGCCAGCTTCTTGCCGCTTCAGGTTACTAGCAACATCGCCCGATGATTACGTGACTCAGATTGATTCTGGTGAAATCAATATCAGCGAGGCGTGATCATGGCAAATGAATCCACACCCATCGTAACAACTGAGAATGAATATACGGACGTGGTGCAGCTTAGCGAAGCATCGTCAATCGTATCGGCCACCGGTCAAGAAAAATACATCTTCAGTGGCGCCAGTGGACCACCAGGCCCACCCGGAGAACAAGGCCCGCCCGGTAGCGCCGGTGCTCTAGTAGACAGCGGAATTACTGGTGAGGCGATTGGCGGACATAGAGTCATTGGATATGGCACTGATGGATTGATGTATTACGTCGACATCGAAGACGAGGGCATGGCTGATGCTGTTGCCGGAATTTCAATTGGGGCCGCGTCATTGGGTGCGGAGGTAAGCTTTCAAAGCAGTGGAACAATAATCGAACCAAGTTGGAACTGGGCGCCGCAAGGCGCCCTTTTCATTGGTGCTGCCGGAACGTTGACGCAGACACGTCCAACGAGTGGGTTCACGGTGATTGTCGGTTACGCAGTGTCGGCAACAAAGCTGTCTATTTCAATCAAGCAGGCAATTTTAAAGGGGTAGTAAATCATGGCTGTTCCAAAGTTTTTGGCGAATGTCGGTGGGCGTGTTAAGGAAGTCGTCTCAGCGATTACATCATCTGCTGGTGCTGGCGACGCAGATAAAATTCCGGCGTTAGATGCGTCTGGCCGATTGGATAATTCATTCATGCCGGTCGGTGTGGGTGCGGATACCAAAACGATAACAACAAGCGAAGCTTTAACTGCCGGTAACATTGTAAACGTGTGGGACAGCACTGGTGCCAAGGCACGTAAAGCAGACGCCACGGCAGAAGGCAAAGAAGGCATCGGGTTCGTTCTATCCGGTTACAGCTCTTCCGCATCCGCTGTTGTGTATTTTGAGGGGACGATTACCGGCCTCAGCGGCCTCACTGTTGGCGCTCGTTATTATTTGAGCACCACTGCTGGGACGATTACAACTACGGCACCATCGTCATCTGGCAACGTCGTGCAATTCATTGGTGTAGCGATTTCGGCTACAGAACTCAGTTTCGAGCCTTCAACGCCGATCACGGTTGCCTAATTAAATGGCCGTTCGCAAACCGATTGTTCTTGTTTCTGGCAGAAAGAAGGAATTGCCAAGCGGCGACACTTTATTTGGACTGAATGGATTTTACTCGTGGCTTTATGGCGATGGCTCGGATGGTGACTACACAGCGTCCAGCGGAACAACCACGCTCACGCGGGATATGTACTATGCGAACATCACGCCTCCAAACGGTAGTACGGCGCAGATTCGCACCAACGGCTATCGCATTTTTGTAAGTGGCACGCTTGACCTAACTTATGCCCCCGCTAATTTTATTACTCACAGTGCTGTATATGGCACAGCTTCGGGTTCAATTGGTGGAGGTAGAACCGGTACAGCAGGGGGAGCCGGTAAAGCCGGCACATCGGGTAACGGTACAGGTTCTTCTGCGCCAACGACACCTTCTGCGTCTAATGGCGGTAATACAGGCGTGTCTGGTGGTGCCGGTGGTGGCAATGTTCTTGGTGGTCAATCAGGCGGCACAAGTGCAACTCAAACAACTCCACCTTCTTTAAGTATAAAACGTGCGGCAGTAGATTTAATTCGAGGCGCAACTCTAATTGAAGGCGGCTTAGCCGGTGCAGGCGGCGGTGGCGGCGCTTTAAATGTAACTTCGGCAGGTACAGGCACCGGTGGTAATGGAGGCGCAGGTGGCAATGGCGCTGGCAATGTATTCATTGCAGCTAGAAATGTCATTGTAGACACATCGACTACTGCGGCAGGCGCTATATCGGCCGTAGGTGGCAACGGTTCAAATGGCGTCAATGGAAACGGTACTGGTGGTAACGCTACTAGCGGCGGCGGTGGCGGCAAAGGCGGCGGTGGCGGTTGGATATATTTTTTATATGAAAATTTAACTGGCACTAAAACAGGTTTTTTTCTTGTATCAGGCGGCAACGGCGGCAACGGCGGTACTGGAACGGGTAGTGGCTCTGCGGCAGGGCAAGGCGCAGACGGTGCGGCAGCAGGACGTGTAACAAAAGTTGATATGTCTACAGCAACTGTTACAGAAAGCGCAGGCACTGGCGGCGGTGCTCGTTCTGGTGCAACGGGCGGCGCCGGTGAAACCCTGCAAGTTAGTCTATAGGAACTCAACATGATAAAAAACGAAGTATCTAATGCGGCCATGGCCGCAGGGGCCAGCGCGGGCGTTACTATTTTTGGTATCAGCACGTCTCTGCAACCAGAGGCGCTTATGGCCGCTGCTGTTGGTGCCACTCTGGCGCTGATGGTTCTTGATGTTGCCGAAGACAAAAACAAGCTTGTGCCTTGGTGGTTTCGCGTGGCAATCGAATTTGCAAGTGCGGTTCTTGCCGGTGCGTGGGTTGGCGCAGCGGTTAATGTTGGCCTTAATCTTAGATTCCCAGCGTACGTCGGTGGCGTGTTCTCGCCGGTCGTTGCGCTGTTCGTTGGATACATCTTCCACACGCGCATTTTGCCTTGGGTAAACAAAATCACAATCTCTTCTGTTATGGCAGTCTGGAGGGGAAAGTAATGGAGAAGGCTATTCAAATCACATCCATATTACTTGGAGTGGCTTTGTGGCTGGAAGTCATTTACATAGCAAAATTCAAGTGCTCTTGGCAGACAAGAATCGAAGTTCGTCACACCCTGGCATGGTCGGTTGGCGTTACTGCGTGGATTATTGGCTCGATTATCCTAAAAAGCTGGACGCCATCGTTACACATGATCTCGATGCAGGCATTAGTGCTTGCTTTTGTTTATATGGACAAGAGGCGGGTTGGGTGCGGTGATAGGAGCAGCGCACCATGACAAACTGGGTCGAGATAGCAAAAGAGTATCTTGGGGTGAAAGAAATTCCGGGCAAGCAACATAACCCGGCCATTACAAAATGGTTGATCGGACTCAAAGCGTGGTGGGCCGACGATGAGACCCCTTGGTGCGGCACATTTGTCGCAAACTGCTTACGATTGTGCGGTTGTGATTTACCAAAAAACTGGTATAGGGCTCTTGCTTGGGCGGATTGGGGAACAAAGCTACAGAACCCGGTCTACGGCTGTATAGCAATTAAAAAACGCGAAGGAGGTGGCCATGTGTTTTTTGTGGTTGGCCGTTCCGCAGATTGGCAGTACATCTACGGTCTGGGTGGCAACCAGTCAGACGAGGTTAATATCCGTCGCTTCGCTGCTTCTGAAATTTTCGCCTACCGCTACCCTGAATCAAAACCCATTCCAACAATGAAGATGCCGATTTTATCTGGCATCTCTCAATCTATTAGTGAGGCATAAATGTCCACAAAACTTAAAGTGATGTTAGCCGCCTTTGTGGCGGTTTTTTTATGCGTGCTCGGTATTGGTTTGGGCTATTGGTTTAGTCGGCCAAGCAACGAACTTGCACACATCCCCGAGACGGCTGCCCCAGCGCAAACCCTGCCAGGCGGATCGATTCTGTTAGAGCGTCTGGCCAGTGACCCCACAGCAAAATCAGCCATGCCAGTGCCAAAAGGTGCGGTTGTAGAGCGTGTGGCTAAAATTCACATACAACCAAAATCTACTAGCGTTGATCCTGAAGTGGACTGCTTGCCAGTTGATTTGGAATTCAATTTGCTACGTCTTGAGGATGGCACCAAGCGCCTGCAACTAGGTGGCCATAACGGCGAAGGGATTAGTGGTTACGACCTGCCAGTGGATACACCAACACTCACCAAAAAACATTGGGCCGCTGGCCTGTCTTATAACCCAAGCGACGACACTGCCGGACTATGGGTGGATAGAGACGTGTGGCAGGGCCGGGTGCGTCTTGGGGCGGAAGTCAATCAAACACGCCAAACCGATGGTGATACCGGCGTCGAGGTACGGCTTAAATTGGGCGTACCCTTCTAAACAATGAAGACAAACACCTTCACTGGCATCAATAACGTGATGCCGGATACTCGGCTTGCTTCTACAGAATTAGTTCAGGCAGAAAACATTGATCTTGATGATGCTGGAAGGCTGCTACGCGCTGATTCATTAACTGAGGTTGTCAGCGGTGCATATCACTCATTACGCAGTCTTGATCGGTTCTCGCTTGTGCGGCACGGCGACACGTTGAGCCGATTTGATGGCACAGTTACTCCGCTTAAAACAGGCTTGATACCTGGCGCACCAATGAGTTATTCCCAATACCCAGGGCTCGTCTACATGGGTGACGGGAAGCAAATGCTGGGTACGGATGGCGAGCAAGTTTGGAAATGGGGCGTTACCCGTCCAGTCTCTCAGCAAGTCGTTACTGCTATTGCAGGCACTATGCCGCAGGGTCGTTATCTGGTCGCAATAACCTACCTTCGTGACGATGGCGAGGAAAGTGGCACACCAGACCCAGTCGCCATTCTTGGCACTGGGATCATGGTGTCACATACCGAACCATTTCCAGACGATGTAACGCGCTGGCGTGTTTATGTGAGCTTAACAGACGGGCAAGAGCTATTTGCATGTGCGGACATGCCAGTAAGTGTAGACGTGGCTGAGGTCGTCACAATCTCGCGTGGCGCGGCCCTAAAATCGCCAAATGTAGAGCCGCCGCCTGTTAGTGGTTTGGTTGCGGCTGGTAACGGTCGAACATTCTGCGCCGTAGAGAATTTCCTGTTTTATAGCAGTGCATTCCGCCCAGAGCAGTTTGATCGATACAGACAGACGATACCGTTCAAATCAGATGTAACTTTAATAGCCCCGGTTCAAGCCGGGGTTTTTGTTGGTACGTCAGATGGCGGGTACATGCTGAACGGCCAAAACATTGAGCAGGCTTCAATGTCGATTCCGCTCAACATTCCGATCCTTAAAGGAGAGCCGATTCCGGCTCGTGTTCAGTTCGATTCAGCCGTCTCAGACGGTTTTCTTTTTTGGTGCGCCAAGGGTCTGGCGTTCCTCAGTCAAGACGGCTTGGTGACGCTTCTCACGGAGCAGCGTTATCGCGCAGCCGGTTCTTCATTCGCAGTCGGGGCGCACCACCCAATTGTCGGAAACAACAGAGCAATTTTAATTACTTAGGAGTTACAAAATGGCAATGCGCATTTCTACCGGTTTGGCAAATAAGCTGCTTGATACCGACTCTGCAAAGGCGATTTTAGAGGGTGCCAGTGGGTTTTTTATCGACATCTACACCGGGTCACGACCTGCGTCTGCCAACACAGCACCGACCGGGACTAAATTGGTTCGCCTGTACTCTAACGGCACGTCAGCGGGATTGCATTTTGAAACAACCGCCGTTGATGGTGAACTGGTAAAAGAAACAACAGAGACATGGACTGGTACGGTATTGGCAACCGGCGTAGCTGGATGGTTCCGTATTCTCGAATCGACAGATGATGGCTCCACATCAACCACTCTGCCGCGAGCCGATGGTTCTGTCTCAACAACGGGCGCAGATATGAACATGAGCAGTGTCAATCTGACGGCTGGCGCAATCCACACTCTGCCTGCGTTTAAAGTCAGCATCTTGGGGGGCTAATTATGACCATGATCGTTCCCACCGTCGGCGAAAATCGACTGGCATCTCGCGCATTAAAAGATGGCAGCAATCAAACTCTACGTTTGTTTGTCAATAACGTCACCCCATCCGATACAGATACCTCAGCGACCTACACGGAAATGTCTACGCATAGTTACTCAGCAAAGACATTAACAGCAGCAAGTTGGAGCATTTCTCAGGTCTCTGGTGTAGCAGAAGCCGCTTATGCTCAGCAAGTATTCTCTTTCACTGCTGCGGCTCCCGTCACTGTGTATGGCTACATCGTCACCGACAACACAGATGGCGTACTGCTTTGGGCAGAAACATTCGATGGCGGAAAGGTCATTGAACACGCTGGGGACGAGATCAAAATCACCCCTAAATTCACCCTTTCTAAGGTGTAATCATGGCGCTGACATACGGCGGGACATTCCGAAATCAAATCATCGATGGGATTACTGGCATAAATCCATCTCCGCGATATTTGAAGCAATCCAATGTTGTTCTGGAAATTTGGTCTGGGTCAGCGCCAAGTGTCAGCACCGCCTCAACTGGCACCAAGTTAAGCCCTAGCATCGCGCTATCAACTGTTGGCTGGAACGCAGCATCAGCTGGTATTGCTGCGCTGTCTGGGGCAATAAACTTTACTGGTGCGGCAACTGCGACTGCCGGTTACTTCCGTGTCATTGACAACAACGGAACCAGTTATGGTGATGCTACAACCAAGGTTCTTTTCCAAGGAACGGTTGGCGTATCTAGCTCTGGTGCCGACCTAATTATGTCATCCACGTCAGTGGTGAGCGGCAATACCGCGACGATAAGCAATTTCTCAATTAAGCAAGCACTGTCAAATGGCTCGATTAAATTGAGCGACACCTTGGCAAACGATATTGTCGATATGATCGTTGGCGGAACAAGTATTGACTTCGGTACAGCCACCGAATTTCGGTTTTACTCTGGGTCTGCTCCATCAAACGCAAACACAATCCCCACCGGTACATTGTTGCTACAGGCGTACCCGCAACTCGGATCGTGGAGTGCTGCGTCCGGCAATGCGGCGGCTTTGGTGGCGAACACCATGTCCTCCGGCAACGAAACTGTGGGAATGGCGACGGGAACTGCCGGATATTGTCGAATTGTTGACGGGGCGAGTACTAGCCGCGTTATTCAATGTTCTGTTGGCACGTCTGGCACGGATGTGATTACCACATCTACCAGTGTAGTGGCAGCAATTGGGCATCCAATAACAGCGGCAACACTAGGCTACTAGAATGAATCTAGGTGTTTTCACTACAGGCGAATACAGCCCAGGGCATGGCTTGTTTTTGTCGGTCATGGAGACGCAAGAAGCCGGGTCTAGTTATGGGCTTTTTCTAACTCCGTTTAACTCCGGCGAAGGCGGGCCAGTTTCATACGATATAGCTGCAAATGGTGGTGCCGTCGAAGTAGAAGCGACTGCTGATTTTGCCTTTATTCAGATACTGAAATATACGCATGCGCCGACTGCCGCCGCTGTTAGGGTTGCGGCACGAGCCGACTTCCAGCCTTATGTCTTTGCTGGCATGGCCAGTGTCAATGTTGCTGCTAATGCTGTAGTTCAAAACACCCACAACATCATATCGGAAGGCGCTGCGGTTGAAATTGGTGGCACATCTCCCAGCGCTTATGGCTACAACTACGTCAATAGCACTCTTGCTAGTTTTAATGTTGAGACACGACGCGGCAGCAGTTCTGATTCGTCGGGCTCGGCCCAACTTTTATTGTCCGCTTCTGGTGAAGGCTTAACCGGACAAACTGGGTCGGCTAATGCTCGTTTGTTGTTTGGCGCATCTGGCATTAGCGGTGACGAAACATCTTCCCCTCATTTCTTCTTTTCCGCCTCTGGAACGGGAATACCAAGCCCGCTATCAAACGGCGATGGCAAGCTGTTTTTCTCCGCATCCGGGTCTGGGATTTCTGGAGAAACATCTAGTGGCGCTGCGTTAGTAATTGGCCTGTCTGTTAGTAGTGAATCACACTCCAGCATACTCACAAAAAATACCGTTACATGCTCGCTAACATTTTCAGCGAGCGGCGCGGGTATTGCCGGTCAAGTTGGATTAGTAGATACATCGCTTATTCAAGTCATAGTGGTTGAGGGTGAGTCGTACTCAAATTCCAATGGCATTAGTGGTGCCATTACTCTTTTGCTTAGTGCCGCTGGACATTCGTTCGAGCCTATGTCCGATGGCAAGATCGCAGTAGTGAACCTCGTTGCGCGTGGTGTAACCGAATACAGTCAAGCTGCGAATAGCGTGGCTGTCGTAAACGGTGAGGTTTACTTTGCTTCTGGCGATGGCATTTTCAAGCTGGAGCCAGGTGGCGAGGTGTCGGCAACGATCAAGACCGGCAAGTTTAACGATGACTCCAAGCTAATTAAAACACTGTCTCGTGGGTACGTAACTGGCGAAGCGGATGGCGATATGGAAATGGACATTGCGTCGTCTGTTGGCGAATACACATACCCATTGCCACAAGTTGAACCCGGTTTAATTACCCGCAGAGCCGTACTTGGTCGAGGCCACCAATCCCATTATTACCAAGCCACGCTGCGCAATATGGATGGGGCGTATTTCACAGTAGAAGACATCGACATTCCACTAAGTGAAGGCAGGCGGTTGGTGTGATTAAAAAGCTAAAGCTTCCGCCGTCACGGTTGATTCTTCACCCCAAGGGCGTGGTGCCAGAGGGCCATGTTGTAGCCAAAAAATTGCTTGATGAAATGGCGTCTGGACGACAGTACGGGCATAGCAATAAACGCAAAACATTCCCAGGTGGATACGTGGAAGCCACGTATGACCCATTTAGGGATGCTGGTATTGCTAAGGTTTATGGGGGCCGTTCTCTTTTTGCGATTGTTGGGCAAATGCTTGTCCCGATTGGAGATTGTCATGTTGCAGTATTTAATCCATACGCAGATGCGCAGGGTGTCGTACCTGCTGGCAAAGAGAACGCCAGAGCGGTTAGGTTTTCTAATTGGTCGGATAATATACTGTCATTGGAGTTAAGGCGATCAGGTTATCTTCGCCATGAATTTAACAAAAAGACTGGCGAAGAAAGAGATGTCGCTGCTAAAGCCGCAATTTCATTTATAAACGGACTTTTGCAAGATGTCGGCCAATACTACGGTTCTAGATGGATTAAAAAGAGCTTATGGGCAATGTCTCTTGTATTCAGGTCTAAAGAAACAGCGATTAGATTACAGGCTCGCTCAATAGATTGGTCTTTAGGTGGCCCTGGCGTCGGCGGTTCTTCATCTGGGCCAAATAGCTCGATTGGAATATGGTGGCCTTCTGTAAAGATTTATAACGAAAATGATAATCATATTAAGAATTATATTGTCTTGCAAGGAGATCATGTCGGGTGTTCTGTCGTAAAACCAGAAGTCAATGATGTTCTTGAAATTGATCCGGGCATGGTAGTTTCGCCAGGATATTCCGGGTATAGAGATCAATACACTGTTGGTGCTAATGGTGGTTATTATGTTCATTCTTCATATGCCGTTCATGGCAACGACGATGCTGTTGCGCAGGATTATGTTTATTCAGCGCCAAGTCAACTTGAGGTGGTCGAGAGACTTCGAGGGGATGTATTTTTAGTTGGTAGGCATGATTTACAGTTAGATGAATTAAATGTTTCTGATCGGGTGGATATAGTAAAGTCGCAAACCGATTCAAATCTAGGTGATGCCGTTGCGATTCAGGCCCCAAAATTCTATGTTAGACACTTAGATTATTTTAATATCCGGCCATTTAACTATGCTTACCATCTTAGAAGAATTTACTCACCTTTTGGGGTGAAAAACAATCTACTATATAACGATGCAATGTCGGCTTTTAACGCTTATTGGGATGGGCGGTTTGGAATATCATATGTCAACAATGAGCGAAAACTTACAAAAAGATGGGATTTTCTGCATAATTACGTTTTATCGCTAATAACAATTTCAGCAGACTACCCATCCATATCATTCTCCGGCCAGCATCTATCGTCTCGTCTCGTTTTAGGTGATCTTGTTTCTGGCGGCAGAAGTGAAATAACTTCGACTGGAAGTTGGTCAACAAGAATTGGTTTTTTGTCGGCATATATATTCGACGACGATGAAGGTGCTTTTTCAACTGCAGACCATAGTACTCCTGTTGGCCAGAGCGATAAACCTGATGCCGAGAGTCCATTTCAAGATTATTCCTTCTACCGCACTAACCAAGTCGAACGCGCATCAAATTGGTTTTGCTCGCCATCCGTTGACCAAATACCAACACCACCTATGGTGGGTGGCTATTTTGACCTTTCTTCTGGCTTAATGGTTGGAACATACTTTCATACAGTTGGTATTAACGTGTCTAGATGTCACGTTATATGTAACAACATTGAAGGAGATTTGCCATATACAGAGACGCAGGATAAATCAACTTATGGGTATGATATATTGCATTATGATCATGGAGAATATGGCTTTTCTTTCTCCAAAGATTTTGAGGGTGTGTTTTTTACTGGCCCTGCGCTAGATGACGTAATAACTGCCATCGCATTGGCCGACTTAGAGTTTGGGACATTGCGGGATAAGGCGGAGATTTATAACGTACAGATTGTAGCCATCTAAACACAGAACATACAAACACAACGGCCCCGCGATGGGGCCGTTTTTTATTGGGGCAAATAAATGGCCGAAACCGGTAGCGTAGTAACAAAAGTAATAAATGACCAAATGCGGTCTGCGGATGATTACGTTGCGCAAGGGGACGCATTTATTCGTGAATTGTCTCAATTATCTAAGCGAGGAATCGAGGCTCCTTCTTACCCAACGACACCAGCAATCGAGCCAATTGATCGGCCATCGGTTGATATTAGCGTGTTCCTCGAAGATGCGCCTGAAAGTGTAGAGACGGATCATGCTGCCGGACTAACTGCGCCTGATTTTTTGCCGTTACCTTCGGTGAATCCAATTGCGGTAGGTGATTTTGATGCGACCGCTCCACAGATTAACCTCCCAACTGCGCCAACACTTGCCGAGTTCTCCCCTCCGCCTTCGCCACCAGAATTAAACCTGCCCGATATTCCCGTTGACCCTGATCTTGTCATGCCGCTGACCCCAGACTTGTTGTCGGTATCAACGCCTGATGCAGTAGAAATTGAACTACCAGAAGCATTTGCTGTTGATGCGCCAGATGACTCGATCATGCAGACCGCCACCCATGAGTTTGAGTGGGCTGAAGAAGATTACCAATCGGCATTAAGCGATCCACTGAAGGCGAAAATACTCCATGACTTAGAGTTTGGTGGTTACGGGATCGACATTGACGATGAGCAACGTCTATTCAGTCGTGAGGTTGACCGTGCGGCACAAGCGGCGCAAATCGCACAAGATGAGCTTGCCAACTCGTTTGCGGGCAGAGGGTTCATGTTGCCGCCAGGGGCGTTTAATCGTGCCTTAGAGGTTAGCCAAACGGCCATCTCCAAAGCTATGAGTTCTGCGAGCAGCGAAATCGCTCTCAAGCGATCTGATTTGTACGTTCAGAACCGTCAATTCACGCTTCAGCAAGCGCAGCAGCTTGAGCAACTTTACGTCAGTGTGTTCACAAGCCGCATGGAACGCTTACTGAATGCACAAAAAGCCATCGCTGACTTTGCTTTGGCGAAACACCGTTACATGGTGGAGATTTTTAACGCCAAGCTTGAGAGCGTT
>JACCDR012692907.1_pt1 | contig 22648 bp, 35 predicted proteins | sample 7446431 | NCBI WGS metagenome assembly JACCDR01 (sample SAMN15323443, study PRJNA562643) | freshwater metagenome | isolation source: river surface water | place: USA:Blue River Watershed | collected 2017-08-17 | reverse complement strand
GTGTAAAACGCCGAAAATCGTGGGACGCGTGAACAAAAATCGTGGAAAGGGTCAGCTGGTCCTGTAATCGCCCATGATTTGCGCCCGGATCTGGCGCTGCCAAGTGGCGCTGCCGGGGATCTGGCCTCGGTTCCCCCACGTGACCACATTGGCCCGCCGGCACAGCGGGAAGGCGGCGGCCGCGGCTTCCCTCAGCTGTTCAGGCGGGGCGGCCGGGTAGTGGAATCCCTGGAAAAGGCCGCACTCCGGCCATGCAGGCCAGCGCAATACACGCTGAGTTTTCAGGTGTTGGATCAGGCGGAAAAGGGTGGCATCCTCCGGGCATCCTCCGGGCAGAAAAAGGGTTGGATCAGGGGATTGTAGGTGTGCCGCGAAGGCTTCGCGCAGCTGCCGCGCCAGCGCCGCAGACAGCGCGTAGCACGGTCCGGCCCATGGGCTGTTGGGGCCGCCCTGGAAACCCACGGCAGCCAGATCCGGCGCATCCGGCAGCCAATCCATCCCGTGCACCGTCGTGTCCGCATCGAGCTTCACCACCCAATCCACCCCCAGCATACACGTGCCCACCATCTCGGTCAGCTGACGCAGCACGTGAGCTCCCCCGTTCAGGTTCCCCCCGTGCGGGCCTTCACTGGGCCGCACCGCCACCCCGGCGGCTGTCAGATCCCAGATCACGGCCGGCGGCAGCGGCGCGTCCGGATCAAACCGCACATGCAGCGGCGCATCCGGCGCGGCCGCCTTCACCGACTCCACACTTTCCCGCAGACAATCCGCATCAGGACCCCAGGTGAACCAGATAAAGGCAGGCGTCATAAGGTCAGAAATTAATAATGTAATACTCCCATCCGCGCTGGGTGAAATCGTAGGGGGCATTGTCCGCCGGGTCGCCCGTCGCTCCTTTGATCCGCCTTCCCTTCATCGTGTCGCCTCCGTAGGTGCCACTATCCTCGGTAGGCGGAGCGGAGGGAGGGGATGGCACCGGCGTCAGCCCTCCCGGCGTCAGAGAGCCTGGCCGCCCGGGGGCCGGTTCGTCGAAATCCGTGTTCCGGTTATTGTTCCGGTCATCGGTCTGCTTGATGTCTCCCGCGGACACCAGGATTTCATACTGTCCGCTGGGGATCTGCCGGACGGTCACGCCGCCGCCGCTGATGATCAGCTGCCCGCGCCTCATCATCTCCAGTTGGGTCAGGACGGAAGGGTGCAGTTTCATTGGTTCGGGTCAGTCAGGGGAATTCAGGACGGCACCAGCTTGTGCCGATAGATGTAGTCAGCCGTCACGATCCATGGGCCGCTTTGTTGGAACGGCCCATCCACCAGCGGCTGGGCATCCACGCGGGACAGCACCCAGCCAAACGGCCATTGCAGCCGCGGCGATTCGATGCGGTCAAAAATATTGGCCGGTGCCGGCGGGAACGGCCCCACCATCGGCGCTGTCACCTTGCTGCCCGGCTGCGGCGGCAGCCCCGTAGCCCCCACCACGATCTGGCGGAATCCCGCCGCATTTTTCATTAGATCCACTTCCGGCCAGGCCGCCTGGAAAATGTCGAACGGCACCCCGGTCACCTCCAGTTCTGCCACGATTTCCCCATCGGCGTAGCTGATCGGTTGGGAGTAAACCCGCACTTTTTTGACCCCCCGGCCGCTCACCGTGGCGATATAGCCGCCCTCGGCCGCCGGCTGCGTGTTCGGCTCACTGTCCACCACAAATCCCGGCACTCCGGGGAAAGGGTCACCGCTGGAAAATCCCCCTCCCGTCAGCTGATCCCCCACACAAAGAAAATCCGCCTCTACCGTGTCCCACGTCGCCCCCTTGCTTGGCGTGATGACAGGCCCGCGGATGCACTGCGGGTCAGGATAAGCGTAGAAGGTACTCATTTTCTGATTTTCCTATTTCTCAATTTTCAAATTTCCCAGTGTCACGGCGCTTCCGCCGCCGCCGCCTTTGCCAGCGTTTCCAGATCGGACGCCATCTTCCGGATCAGCTGTTCAATCGCCGCCGCCTTGTCACTCTGCGCCGCCTTGCTGCCTTGCTCGCCCGCCCGCTGATCCATCGCCCGCTGTTTCGCATCGCCGCGGCCGCTCACTCCCTCCAGATCCGCCGGGGCCGGCACACTGCCAACCCCTTTGATCTTCCGGCGTTCCGCGTAGGCGTCCAGATTCGGCGTGGAAATGTCCGCCATCCCCTGCCCGTCAAAATAACTCAATCCCTGCCGTGGTTTGTCCTTTTTGCCGAATCCCGCGCCCTTGATGGTACGCCGACCCGTCCCCCCGCTCATATCCGGCGCGGGCAGGCTATCAAACGGCCGCGCCGCCTTCTCCAAATCCGTATCCCCATCTTTGGCCGGTTTCGGGTAATACCGGTCCCGCTGCTTTTGCAGCATAGCTTCCCGTTCCTCTTCCGGGGTTTGTTGGATGGGCCGCAGTTGACCGGGGCCAATGCCCGGTGCGGTGAAACCTCCAATCGTTCCAGATCCGGCACCGCCTCCACCCCCTCCACTGCCACCGGTGCCCAATGGCTTGAAATTCATACCGGCATTCGGGTCATAAACCGTCTTTCCGTTCATCTCGGCCACTTTGTTTATCACCGCTTCGACGGCTCCGGACATGGCATCTCCCAGCTTGGCGCTATTCTTGATTTGGTCCCGGAAATGATCGTATGCCTTGGCCTCTTCCTCCCGGGATCTGCGGCGGGCGGCCACTTCGTTATTCAGTTCCATCAGGTTTTTTTGGAACGCCGCGGAGGAGTCATTAGCTGATTTCTTCAGATCCGCATTACCTACCCCTGGACTATCCATGGTCAGCTGACTGGCCAGTGCTTTGCCCAGTTCATAGACCGCCAGTTCATCTTTTGAAACGGCTGGATTCGCTTTGGCCATAGCCAACGCCATGCTGGCGGCAATCCGCGTGCCCACCAGATCCGCCGCCCTCACCATGTGGTCAGCGATGATCAAGCCTCCGGACCGCATGGCTTCAAGCATCATCTCACCACCCTTACCCGTCTGCACGGCCGTCACAGAATAGTCCACCGCCTCGCCAATGGCCTTGCCCAGTTCCCGGGCCTTTTCCTTCATGGAATCTATCTTTTCAGACGCGCCCGTCAGCAGCGGCTTCAGGGCTTCGTTGATGCCCTCACCCATTGCCGACATCAGCCCGGAAAAGCTATCCTTCAGCGTGGACATCCTGCCCTCAAAGGTCTGGCTTACCCGCTCCATCATGCCGGCGAATTTCCCAGATCCGGAAGACAGCTCAGCAAACGCCTTTTCCAACATCGGAAAGGTGATCGCCCCTTGGCTGGCCAGGGCTTTGATCTCGCCAGTGGTCACTCCCAATTGCTTGGCGAAGGCTTCAATGATCGGCACCCCGCGCCCCGTCAGCTGATTGATATCTTCCGCAAACAGCGTGCCTTGCACCCGGGCCTTGCCATACAGTTCCGCAATCTCACTAATCGGTGCAGAAATCCCCGCACTGATATCTCCGATCCTCCGCAGCGTTTCCGGGATGTCATCCGCCGCCTCACCAAAGGCAATCAGCTTCCGGCTGGAATCCGCTAGTTCCGCAAACTCAAACGGCGTACTGTCCGCCATCTTCCGCACCTTCCCCAGCACCGCATCCGCCTTCGCCGCATCCCCCACCAGCACGCGAAAGGCCACCGCCGTGGTCTCCGCGGATGCCGCCAATTTACTCGGCAGCGCCAGTGTGCTCATGATGCCTTGCAAGGCCATCACCTGTTGAGGCAGCTGGAACAACGTCTTGCTCAGCCCCGCCAAAAACCCATTCCCCCCCGCGCCTGCCCCCTTCAGCTTATCAATCCTCCCGTGCAGCTGATTGATGTAATCCATCGACTGCGCCGCGCCTTGCTTAAACGCTTCGTTTTCCAGTCCAAGGGTGTAAGATACGCCGGGCATTTAGGTTTTGGGAAAAGGCTATTCAGTCTTGCACCGCAGTCACCAGCCAAAGGGGGTTGCGAAGGTATATCCACCTGACCTTGCCAAAAGGCATCGCCGTTTTGGTCCTCACTCGGACAGTGTCTTCACCCACTGCTGTCACAGTGCCTTCCCTCCATGGCTTGAAATCCCTAAAGGTTTCAGAACGCCGGCAGATGCAGACTGATTGTCCCAAAGCAAATTTCATAACTGGTTTTTCTTTGTGCTCCTCTGTGATCTTTCGTGGCTAATCCCCCTGCGGCCGCATGACCTTCAGGAAAGCCTTCATCTCCGCGCTGGGTCCACTGGGTTCCCCTCCGCGCCGCTCGATGCTGGCGGGCCAGAGGGCGAGGGCGGCCGCCATGGGGAAGGTGCCGAAGGCGCTTTCCCTCGTCTCGTTATACTCCGCCATAAGCCAGTCCACCAAAGTAGGAATGAACCCCGCGTGCGGCCCGGCAGTGGCACCGCTGGCGCTGTCGCCTGCGGCTGATTCGTGGTCACTGCCGGATCCTGTTTTCCCCCGCCTGCGCCATCATCCAGCATGGCCAGCACCCCGGCACACCAGCCCGCCACGCGGCCCAGCCGATAACTCGCATCCGCCCCGGAAAAATGTTGTCCCGCCCATCCCATCGCCGCCGTCAGATAGGCTTCCTCCCCCTGCCGGGCCAGCAGATAGGCCGGCACCGGTTCTGCGAAGGCATAACTCATGGCCACCAGCTGATCCTGTGCCACCAGCTCCTTGTCCTCGCCCTCACCAGCCGGCGGGAAAAACGCCTTGATCAGCTGAAGCGCGGAGTACGTCGCCGGCGGATTGGAAAACAGCAGCACCCCTTCCACCTTGATGCTGCGCACCATCGCCAGCGCATCCAGCGCCGCGGGGTCGCCGCCGCTCTGCCGCACCGCCGCCTTGGCCTTCATCGCCGCCTCCAGCCGCGCCATTTCCTCCCCGCTGGGGAAGTTGGGGATATCCGGTTTTTTCTCTGACATAAGATCCAGCTTTAAATTTTCCTATTTTCCAGTTTCCAAATTTTCCTATTTTCCGTCCTCACGGGCTGATCCGCCCCATCCCCCCATCCCAGTGCGTCGCATCGATCTGCACCGCCAGCCACCCGCCCTGACTCCACAAAAAGCTTTTCTTCAGGCAAATGGCCCGCACGGTCTGCCCATTCGCCTTCTCCCAGAAAAACGCATCGCCCCGGCGCGGCGGTGGATTCCCGGTCAGGAAAATCGCCTGGATCACCAGCGTGGTGCGTGGGTTCTCCAAGGCCACGCCCACCGTCTTTCCCACGTTAGGCCCACTGGTGGCCGTCCACGTCCTCACATCCGCATCCTCCACTTCCGCGATGCCGATCAGCACCCCCCACGGCACCTTCCGGCCGCCCATCCCATTCACCAGCCGCAGCGCCAGCGGCTCCCCGCCAGGCATGAACAGATCCGTTTCCGGATCCACATACGGCCCGCGTTTATCATACAGATGGGACTGCGCGTGGATCAGATAGATCGGGCTGGCCTCCCGGCTGATCAGACACTGGCTGACCACCTGCACTTCGTTGGTCGATGTCAGCGGCGGCCTCACCTCGCCATTGATCGTGCAGTAGCTTGCCACCTCCACCTCCCCGCCCGCCAGCACACTCAGCGCCGCTTTGGTCACTACGTAAACGTAGTTATAGGAGGTCAGGTCAGCCATGGTCGCAGGGCGTCACTCCAGGCTTCTGTGCCCTTTGTGCTCTTTGTGGTTAGTTCAGGAATTGAATCGTCAGCGCCCCCACCTGGATGCGGAAGGGATCGCCCACGCCGATGGGCACCGCATTATCCAGACTCCAGGCAAACAGCTTCGTGCTCGTGCCGGCCGCATAGACGCACACCCAGTTCGGGGTGCCCCATCCCGTGCCCGCCCCCGCCGTCCATTCAAACTCGATCCCGTTTTTGTAGGTCTTGTTATTGGATCCACCCACCACCGTCCACGTCGTGCCATTATTCGCCACGCTGGTCAGCCGGGCATAGCCCGTCCCCGTGCACTCCACCCCGCCGTTGTTCGGGTCACCGGTAAACAGCGCCAGATCATAACTGGTCGGGGCCGTCACATCCGTCCCCCCAAAGGGGATACGGGCCAGCGACAGGCGGAAAGCATCAGCGTAGGAAAGGGCCATGGGGGAAAATCAGAAAAGAGGAAAACAGGAAAACGCGGAAATCAGTCAGGGCGGCGGATCACTCCGGCGAAGACACCACGGCTTCCACGCCGCCAATTTCATTGATGGTGGTGCCCCAGGTATCGCCCAGCATCATGGAATCCCGGCACTCCGCCGTGATCTCCAGCGTCGTCCAGCCCTCCCGTGTGTATTTCACTGTGCAGCCCGTCACCACCGCCTTCAGCGTGGGCCAGCTGCCGCTTTCCGCCCCTTCCACCTTCTCATAAAAATTGATCAGCGTCATCCGGTCCGGTCCCATCCCATTCGGGGCTGCCACCTGACGCACCACCACCGTGGCCGTCACCATCCAGCCCGGATCTTTCAGGGCGATGGCAATCGTGCTGCCGCCCCCATCCAACAGATTTTCCTGCGTACCCAGCGGGGCCACCTGATAGTCCGTAATGATCCCCAACTGGGAAATGTGCCCCGTCACCGCGTCCCCGCAGTTCCACGTGCCATAGGTGAACTTGAAATTGACCGGCAACCCGCCGGACGTCGTGTAGGCGGACTCGGCGGCGTGGATCTTGTGGCGGGGAGAAGAGGCAGGGAGGATAGCGGACATGGCAGTTTGGGAGGTGGAAAAGTGTTCAGGTTAGAAAGAAATGCCCCAAAAAAACCCGATAAAGGTCAGGGCAATCATAGTGTGGATAGCAGGACAGTCGGGGTTGTCGCAGGTTTGGCGGTTGAGGGTGATCACAGGCCAGAGGGCGAAAACGTCAGTGCGGCCGGAATGGATTTGCATGATGTTATTCAGGGAGATAGACCGGCCGCAGGTTGTCAGGGGTGGAGAGAACGATTTTGTTCCGGAAGCGCACTTCCCGGGCGGGATGTTCCAGCAGCACATCATCCACGGGCGGCGCGTATGGCCCTTCACCCGCGTGGGAAAACTGCCCCAGCGTGCCATGCGGCGGCGTGCCGGCCGCCAGATCTGCCGCCGTATAGGCCGCCGCGCCGGGCAGCTGAAAGATGATCGCCATCATGTGCCGGCGGATGCATTCCGCGCCATCCAGCAGCGCATATTCCGCTTCCGCTGTGGCGTCCTCGCCCATGCCCCGTTTCGTCTGCACGATGCAGCGGGTCAGCATCTGGCACAGCAGCCCGCCATCCGTCGTTCCTTCCGGTTCCAGATCCGCGATTTGCACCACCAGCCGGAAGCTGTCCACCCCCGGCTGCGTCAGCACCGTCAGTGCGGCAAAGTCATCATCCGCCGCACAAACCACCCAGTCCGGCCCCAGATCAGCCGTCAGGGTCTCGCGCAGGGTTTTCAGAAAAGCGGCAGCAGTCATCGGGGGAAAACAGGAAAATCCGGAAATAGGAAAACAGGAAAATCAGCCCTCAGCCGCGGCCGGGTTGGCAGGTTCCGCGGCAGCGTGGCGCAGCTGGCGCAGGGCCTCCGCGGGGTGGATCTCACGGCTGGCGAGGAACGCCGGGCCATCCGCATGATCCATGATCTTTTTCAGGCTATCCAAAGTCGCCGCAGCCTTCCGCCGGCACGCATTCACCGCCGCCAGCGCCACGATCAATTCCGCGTGCGCATTTTGCAGCCCATCCGGGCAAGGCAGGCGGACAGGGGCAGCCGGCGCAGCCGGGGCGGGTGGAGTAGAGTTTTTAGCCATAAAATTTTCCTATTTTCTGATTTTCTGAATTTCCTATTTTCCCTCACGTCAGCAGCCGTCCGCCGCTGGGCTTCGTCTTCATCTCTTCCGTGCTCGCTGCGGCCGCCGTGGTCGCCGTCGGCATCGCCGGTAACGGGCTTTGGATATCCAGCAGCACCTTCCCGGTGCCGATGTCCCGCAGCGCCTTCCGTTCCGCGTCCGCCTTCGCCGTGGCCGGGTTCGCCTCCCCATAAGCCCCGCGCCGCAGATACAGTGTTTCCAGGGTGATCCACCGCGCCGCTGTCTTAAGCCGGGGATGGGCCGTTTCCGGGATCTGCTCGGACCGCGCATAACGTGGTGCCAGCAGGCCCTCCACTTCCTCCGTCACCGCCGTCTGGATGGCATCCCAGATCTCCGATTCCGTCTGCTGGTTGGACTTGTCCGCACAGGCCGCAATGATGTCCTTCAAAGGCATCGCACTGGTCAGTTCCATCTGGGTGATATAGGCCATAAAGGGAGGTTTGAGAGGGTCCCGCCGCTTCCGGCAAAGCGGCGGGCATCATCGCGGGATTGCACCATTATAGTTATGGAGACTTATGGTCCGGCCCGCTCCAAGGGATGCTTTCGCGGCCCGTTGGACTCAGGAGAGTGGTTATTTTCCTATTTTCCTATTTCCAGATTTTCCTATTCCCCCCCAAAGGCTGGCGGTGCATCCATTCACCGCCAGCCCGGGGGAAAGATCCGGCCGGGCTGCGACCCCCGGCACGGATCAAAGGGATCAGGCCGCGTCAGCTCCGGTGCTGCCGTAGGCGCAGAGGGCTTCATTCAGCCCGCAGTTGCCGCGGTGGTAGAGTTGATAGAGGAACCGGCCGTTCATCATCACATCGGAGTCTTCCGGATTGGTCTGCATGTAGCTGGCCAGCGGCACTTCCGTTTGATAGATCGCCGGTTTCACCCAGGCGGTATCGATCAGGAACCAGTTGTGTTCCGCGGCATTCAGCCAGGGGCAGATGTGCAGCGTAGCCTTGCCATAGTTCGGGTTTTTCCCGCCGGCCGCCAGCGTATCCAGCCGCACGATGGAATCCGCCGTGGATTCGTAAGTGGGGGAAACCAGCAGATGGCAGGAACTGCCGAAGGGCATGTAGTTCCCATCCGCATCCTTCCGGCTGCGCAGGCTGGCCAGTGCCGTTTCAAAATTGGCCGCGCTCAGCTTCTTGGTGCCCTTGTTGGCGAAGGTTTCCTTCTTGCCTTCCGCCGTCTTTTTGCCGGTGGCAAAGAAGGCTTCCGTGGGCCGGGCCAGATCGGATCCAACCGTGAAACCAGCCATCAGCTTGGTGAAGAACATCTGCTCTTCAAAGATGCTGTAAGCCAGCGCCGCATTGCGGATGCTGCTTTCGTACATCCCCGCCTGCTGGCGTTCCAGCCGCTCGCGCTTCAACCCGATCAGACGGCTGTAGGCTTTGTTCGCCAGCACTGCTTGCAGGGTGCTGAGGTTGCTCAGCTCCTGTGCATCGCCGGTGACTTCCTTCAGGATAGGAATGCCAGCCAGCTGGTCATATTCCATCCGCTCATAGCCCGCACTGTTGGTGCGTTCCATGAAGTTGGGGGCGATGCGCGGGGCGCTGGCCAGACTGGCGAGCGCGTTTTTCAGCATCGTATTGAAGCCGGTGTTGAGACCGCGGAGGTAGGATTGAGTGAGAACGACAGACATGGCTTTAAAAGGTCAGGGAGTGGGTGGGAGTTGCTGCCGGGGTTTGCGTGGGTTGGACGGCAGGGTTAGTGATTTTGTTCAGTCAGGATGCGGCTTAGTGATGGCGCACCACTTCAATGCGCAGGGTTCCATCCGCGTTGATCCCCAGCAGCAGGCCGGCTTTCACATTGTTGGTGCCGTCGTCACTGCTGATGGTCTGGTTATCCAGCACCCACACCGTTTTATTGACGTGGGCGATGGTGCACGGATTCGTCGCATCGTTCAGGAAACCGGAGAACGCCCCGGTCAGTGGGGAAATCGTCAGGTCACCCGCAGATCCCGCGCTGTTATCGACGGTCTCCGGGGCCACACCGATCACTTTTGCGCCGGAGGCATCCGCCGCATTGATGGCATAACCGGAACCATTCAGCGCCACCAGGGCACCGGCCGGAATTTTAGTGGAAGCCGCTACCCCCACGGGGAGATAGTCAGGCTTGGACAGGGAACGGATATCAATTGCAACGGTAGTGGCGGCCATGGTGGTGAGGGTGTTGGAGTTCCGCCTTCAGGCGGTGCGGTGGGGAGTGGATAGGGAAAGCGCGGCTGGTCTCGGCAGGTCGTCACCTGCGTTGTTCAAGGCCCCCAGCCGGGGCACCTTCAGTGGTGGTTATTGTAAAACTACTTCTTGTCAGCCTCCGGAGCGGGCAGGCCCAGATCCTTGTGGGCCTGGAGGTAATCCGCCTCATGCTGCGGCGTCAGGGAGGGGCCGGCAGAGAGGGCCACCGGGGTGCGTTGGCTGACTGGCACCTGACCGGCGGGCAGCTTGTCCAGATAGGCCTTGGCGCTGGCTTCACCCAGCTTGCCCAGATCCTCGGCAGAGAGGGTCACCAGCTTGCCCTGCATCACCGCAGTGTCCACCAGCCGCTGGATGGCAGCGCCTTCCTTGTCCGCCTTCAGCGTGGCGATTTCCGCAGACAGCGGGGCCAGCTCGGCTTTCAGAATTTCCTTGATCGAGTCAGCCGAAAGCGTGACAGGCGCGGCGGCCGGCGCGGCGGGCTTGGGCAACTGTCCTACCAGGGCAGACAGCTGATCATCAGAGGCATCAGCCGGCACAGTCACGCCGAAGTGGGAAAGAGTAGTGAGGAGGAGGAGACGGGGATTCATCGGTGCTTTTTTGGGTGTGGGTGGCGTGGGGGTGAGAAGCGCCAGATCAGCGCTTAAAGTGGCAGGGATGGCGTGGCCGATCTCGGCCCCATCCACTTCCCCGTGATCACACAGGGCAAAGCTATGCAGGGCGATGACGCGGCCCTGTTCATCCAGATAGGGCGTGGCGGAAATGTCAGAGTAATCAACCGGCACATGCTTCAGGCCGGCCGGCGTCCAGTCCGCTTTTTCCACGATGATTCCCACGTCTTTCACCACGCGGGGCACCGCGCTGCGCACGGCAAAATTGATCGGGTGCTTCACCACGCCATCCGGCTTGGCGGATTCATGCTGGAAGTCCCCCTTGATGGTAGGACGCTTGATCAGCCTCTGGTTGGCTTCCAGCACGGCCATGGTGTGTTCATTCACGATCACCACGCCTTTGGCCGTCTCATGCCGGCCCCAGGGCAGAATGGTAAACGTGTCAGGCAAAGCCGCCGCGCTGCCCTCGCCGATGGGTTGCGGGGCCTTCGCGGCTCGCAGCATCACATAGCTGGCTGACTTGGTTAATGGGGCGGATTTGGGCACGGCGGGGAATAAGCCGGAAAACCCCGCCGCGCATAGAAAGGGTCAACCCTGTCAACCCCTGTCCTGAAATTCCCTTTCCCCTATCCGCGCCCATCCGCGTCATCCGCGGTCCTATCCTATTGCAGATTCCTCACAATCACCGCCGTCACATTCCGCGCCCCCTTCACCGTCAAATCCCCCCCGCGGTAAAACGGCAGGAACGGCCGGGAAGGAATCTTGCTTCCCGGGTGCCTGACCGATTTGGCAAATTTATTCCCGCCCCAATTCAGTGCCTTCTTGCGCCGCGCCCGGATCACATGCGGCCGCGTCTGCCCGCCCAATTGGTGGATCGCCGCATACGGCTTGGGGCTGGCAATCGTCAGCTGCCGCCCCGCCGTGGTGAAATTGATGCTCTTCCGCAGATCCGTGGATTTTGTCAGCGTGGATGGAGACCCATCCTTCTTATTCTTCCACGGCAACGGCCGCAGACTGGCATCCGTCGCAAAACTCCGCTTGGACATACTCACCAGCGTCACCCCAATCGCCTCCAGCAGTTTTGTCAGCCCCGCCCCTGACACCTTCGCCACACGCTTCCGCAGATCCGGCGTGCTGCCGTTCTGGAAACGGCGGACTGTGGCGCGGATTTGCATGATCAGGGATAAAAAGGTATAGCCGTAGAGCCCCTGGCCGTTTCCGGGTGTGGATCCATTACCTTGATTATGTTGGTTGGGGTTCCGCCTTTAGGCTGTTCTGCGGCATCCAGGGTATCCACCGCTGCCGTGTATACAGATGTAGGGTATGCGTGACTGGCTGTGACAGACAGCACCCGGCACCGCTCGTTTTCCGGTTCGATGAAAATTTCATCTCCGGCCTGAAGGGGCAACACCGTCACCAGAATGCCGCTTTTCCATTCTTTGGTGATCTTCGCGCCTAGCGTTTTCGCAGGGTCGCCACCGGGCACCACATCAGCTTCCGTGATATACCGTAAATCGCTGTCGGTTTGCAGCCAGCAGGAAAGGATCGCCTCTTTTGAAATGGTTCTCATAAGTCGCAGTGGTTTGGTTTCGTGTCTTTGGTGCCTTTCGTGGTCAGCCTTCCATCGGCTCGATCACCAGAGTGCGTCCATTCACCGTCACTGTCCACTGTCCATCCGGGGTGGACTCCGGCGTGTCGCCGATAGCCACGGCAAAGTCTTCCGCCTCCGCTTCCGTCAGCGTGGGCGCTTGATCCATGAGGTGGGCAATCAGCCGGTCAAAAGTGTCAGGGTCCATAAATTTGTTTTTTTGTGCTCTCTGTGCTCTTTGTGGTTAAACCATTCCCCCATCCGGCTGGATCCAGCCCAGCACCGTCATGATGCGGCGGATCTCCGCCTTCACCGGCGCGAAGTCAGCCGTCTCCCATTGGCTGTTTTTCAGATAGTCCGTTTTATTCTCCCGCCGGTCCCGCACCGCCTTCAGCAGATCCGCGTCCTGCGTTTCCTCCGCGATGAATTGCATATAAGCCCGCGCCCACAGTTCCGCCTCCCGCTTCTGATAACGCATGTAGGACGGCCGCACGCCCTTGTCCCGGCCTTCCTGATCCAGCTCCTTGTACGCTGCGGTGCTTTTCACCGCGGTCAGGAATCCGGATAGCGCCGTGCCACTCTCACTGGTCAGGCCACTGCCCGGCAGGGCTTCCATGTCCAGCTTGTGCCCCAGCTCATGGATGAACTGCGCCAGCGGCGCGGCCCCGCCGCGGCCCACGCGGATGCGGCCGCTGGGGTTGTAGCTCCCGGCCGTGCCGGCCACCCACTCCACCGGGGCCGGCCGCAGCTGGCCATCCCCATGCACCGAATCAATCAGATCCCCCGCCACCTTCAGCCGCGCATCCAGCGTGTCAGGGAACGCCGCCGACACCGCCGCCCCGCCGGCCGGAATCGCCGGCCCGCCGGGTTTAGGTGCGGCCGGCACAACGGGGGCCGCAGCCGGGGCGACCACTGCCGCCGGTGACGGTTCCGGTGCCGTTGGAGTTCCGCCTTGAGGCGGTGCGGCGGCCGTGGCCTTCCCCCGGTTATTCATCGCCTTCCACAGACTCCGCCCATCCGGCAGCTTCGTGCGCTTCGCCCACTTTTCCCAGGCACTCCACGTGGCGTCATCATAACGCTCCTTCACCTTTTTCAGCGGCATCCCGATCTCCCCCGGCCGCCACTCAAACGCGTTGGGGTCGCCCGTCTTTTCCCGCGGGGTGCGGATGTCATAGACGCCCTGACTTTTCTTCACGCCGCCCTGTTCATGCGGTCCCACGTCGATGAAGCCGGTCTGTTCCACCCGGTCCAGAATCGCCTGAGGCACCACGCGCCACGCCTCCGGCGGCAGGCGTTTGATTTTATCCTCCGCCTGCATATCTGCCACCTCCTCCGGCAGCAGCGCCACCGCCTCACAACGGCAGCCCCATTCCCACGGGCCGGTGTGCGTATCCCAGAACGGATGATCCGCCGGAAACACCTTGCCGTGCAGCGCGGCGTGCGTGTCCCTCACATTCGTGTCATTGGTGGCGATATACTGCCGCCACGGAAAGGTCCCCTTGTGCGCCTCCATCAGTTGATAGTTGGTGGCCGCATAGGCCCGGAAGCCGTGCAGCCTTAACAACAGTTCCGCCCGCCGCTCCCGGGCCACCGCATTGTCCAGCCACGGTTCCAGTTCCTGCTCAATCGCCCACTTCGCATCATCCCAATTCGCCCCCGCCGGCACGCTGGCGATGGCATCCCTGATCCGTTGCAGGCTATCAAAACACTCCACCCCGGACACCGTAAACGCCGCCTCCTGCAACTCCGGCAGCAGCCGGTCAAACACCCGGCGGGTCACCAAGGTTTTGTTTTTGATCGCGTCCACGGCTTCCGCGTGGGGGACTGGGGAGGTGAAGAACATGGGAGGGAGGGGGAAAGTTATTGGTTCTGTTTCACATGGTGGCACACTCCGTCAGCATCAGGAGCGCCCCACTTCCTTTTTCGGTTGATCTCCATCTTGCGCCGGGCCTCGGCCATCAGATCGACGTCAGCCATTTCAGCGAGATTGAGCAGAAGGATGAAGCAGTCCGCCATTTCCTCGCCGTTGCTTGTATCCTCGGCCAGTTCATCGATCTCTTTCCGAAGATGCGTCATTTTAGAGTGCGGCGTTTGATGAGGAAATGTCTCAGCGGCCCAAGTCGAAACTTCTTTCTGAAACTCGGAAACAGATGGTGATAATGTCGGCGGTGTCATAGTTGTTATCCGTTATTAGGTCAGCCCTCCAGGGCGAAGTCTCCTCCCAGATGATCGCCCTTCTGCCACGTGGCGTTGTTGCTGGCGCGGCGGTTGGCGGCCCAGTAGGCGGCATTCTCTTTCTCACGGCGGCGGCGTTCCGCGGGGCTGATCTTTGCGGCCTTCTGGATGGCTTGGGATTGTCCGCCGCCTTCCTTCCTCTGCCGGTCCGCTTCCTCTGCCTTGGCTATCACATAAGGCGGGAATAGCTTGTATTTCATCCGCAGCACCTCCGGCAGTTTCTTGACGCCTTGCGATAGCACCGCCGCCTTTTTCAGCAGCTCTCGGGCCTCCCGCCGCAGTTCCGCGGCTTCCTCCTGGATGCGCCGGCGGTCGCCCCGCAGGATCTTGCGGTAGTATTCAAAGCAGGCGCACACGTCCACGTGATCCGCAGCTGTCAGCCGCATCCTGAAATCATAACTTTTCCTCAGCTTCCGGATCTCCACCTGCCACTTGGTCAGGTCAAAGCTATCCAGAATAAAGGACAGCACCCACGTCAGCAGGTCCTTTTCATGCGCTTCCACTTCCATGCACCACAGGTGCCGGGCCTCGCTGTTCAGATCCTCTTCTGTCAGGTCATAGTCCCGCAGCAGCTTTTCCAGCTTCCGCCGGGCCGCGGCCGCCTCTGCCGGCGGGGTGTTGGGATGGTTCGCCAGCGCCGCCAGCTTCCGGATCAGTTCCGGGGGTTCGTTCGTGTTATTGTCCATGGCAGCAGATCAGGCAGGGAGTTGATAGATATGCCAGACGTAGCAGGCGGTCACCGTGCTGCCCACGTGCACAGCCTTGTCAGGCACCCATCCGCCGGTAGCCACTACCGTAAAGCTTGCCGGCACCGTGGGCGTGGCCACGTCCGTTTCAAACCAGAGGCACAGCTTCTTGTCCAGATCCTGACCCACATGAACGACCTTGGCCCGCGTGGGCAGGATCAGATCCGTGCGGTTATAGTTTTCCATGACTTCTTTGATGACGATTCGTTTCATAGCAATAAATTGTCCTCAGGCCGGGGTGCGGCTGTCAGGCGGCATGGCGTTTTGCACCAGGCATTCCGCCAGTTCCAGTTTCCGCAGGCGGCCATCATCGGCAGCAGCCAGGGGGCGGACACGCATCCGGCGGATCACGCGCCCCAACCGGATCAGGGCGGATTGCAGCAGCGCCGCTTCCGTCAGATCTGCGGCGTGGGGTGATGCTGGTTGCGGGGTAGCCATGATTTATAACAGCTCCGGCTGAAGGTTCCGCGTGCTGGCATGTGCCAACAGCTGGCGCATCGCCGCCCGCTGCTCTTCTATCGTCCGGGCTGCATTGGCCTCATTCCGCAGGGCCACCGGCGCACTGGACCAGCAGCCAAAGCACACGCTCTTATTCGCCTGACGGCGGCCGCCACAGCGGCAGGGTCTTAATTGGGCATCGGATGGTCTCATGGGGAAAGGTTGATAGTGGATGGTTGATGGTTGATGGTCTTTGCTCCTGGCTCTTTGCTCCCTGCTCTTCAGAAGCGGATAATGCTCCACTTGCCCTTCCGGGATTTGTTCGTCCGCACCGCCATGCCGTAGAGGGCCAGCCAGCGGAAGGCCCGGGCGATGGTTTTAGGATGCCACACCCGGCCATCCATCTCCTTCAGCCGCGCCACACACTGCCATGCCCGCAGGCGCTCGCCCGGCTCACACAGCCGATACAGCGCCCCCGCCAACCATTCCGGCCGGTGGTTGCTATGGCAATTGCTCAGCGCCAGCGCCGCCAGCACGCGGTGCCGGTGCCAGGTGGAATCCGTGGAGCGGCCGTCCAGCCAGTCACTGCAATGCCGGCTGTGGGTGTCCCGGTAAGTCACCTCCGCATAATGCCCCTTCAGGTCCGACACCACGCCTTCAGTCAGGCCCGGGTTGTTGCCCCGGTAATACATGATGCGCCACAGCCTCTGCCCCATATATAAGGCATTGTGCAGGGATGGATCAGCGGAAGGCACCTCCGGCCGGAAGTCCACCGGAATGGAGTCCACATGGGGCGCTGGGGGTAAAGGGGCAGGCATGGTCGCAGTCATGGCAGTGGGAAGTTGGCAGTTATCAGTTGTCAGTTGTCAGTCATTGGCCCTCGGCTTGCTTGGCGGCCTGATAGAGGGCGGACCGGGCTTGACCCACGGCCCGGATCGGTTTCCCCAGCTGCTGGCGGATGGTGGCGTGCAGGGACCGGACGCCTTTCTCGTAGGGTTCCACATAGGTGCGGCCCATTTTTTCGTAGAACACCTTTAGAAAGGACTCCACGTTATAGCCGAAAATTCCTTCCAGCGCCCGGACTTCTGACTCGTCCAGTTCCAGCAGAACTGTCACTTCAGCATCGACTTCAAATGATCTTACTTTGGCCATGATGTTGTTTTTTCTTTTGTGTTATATATGATCTCTTGCGGCTAAAATAATTCCGGCTGATTCACCGGCGGCACCGCCCGCTGGACGGTCACCGGCGGCGCAGGCAGCGGCGGCAGCTCCAGCGGCCCTGCCTTTTCCTGACGACTGCCCACTGATGACTGACGACTCCGTTCCGTGTGCCACGGCTGCTTCATCCCCCGGGTGGTCTGCCCCAGATGCACTTCCTTCCACGCCATCGAATAGGCGCGGGTGCGTTCCTCATCCCAATACTCCCGGGCCTGCGGGCCGCTGCTGGCTTCCAGATGCGTCACCAGACTATCCAGATCAATCAGCGTCAGACCGGGCGTCACCCGCTCCCCTTTCACAATGCCGGCATTCACCAGGCACCGCAGGGTATCCACATGACACGGCAGGCCCAGCTGCGCCGGCAGTTTTTTCGTCAGGGCCACGCGCGTGTGCCACGTCTTCCACTTCAGACTGGCGGCCCCATCCTGACCCACGCTGACCTTCATCAGCCCAAACACCCCCACCTTGTTCCGTGGCACCTTCATCATCGCCGTCTTCCCCGGGCTGATCTCCACCGGCACCATCACGCCATCCGCAGGGGCCGCGGGGCTGGGTGGGTTCTGATCCGGATCGGTTTTCATAACAAAGATTTTCCTGTTTTCTGATTTTCCAATTTTCTAATTTCCTCTGGGGAAGGGCAGCACGTTGTCCGGCAGTTCCTCCTGCGGCGTGGCCTTGCGCTTCAGGTAGGCTTCCTGCTGCTTTTTGTTCCGGGCGTTGGCGTCCGTGTCCCCCGCCTCATACCGCTTTTGATTCTTCCGGTTATTGAGCGTCCAGCACAGCTGGCTGATCTGCCCGGCCGTCAGCTGGTCCACCGAAGTCTTGTGGTGTTTGTTCCGGACAATCGTCATCACATACCCCATGCCCAGCCCGGTTTTCTTCATCGTCTGTTCCAGGCGCCAGAGGGCCTGACGCTTCTTTTCCTCCGTGCCCCCGTTTTGGTCAGCGGGTTGCGCCGCCTTCACCCCATGCTTGAACGCCGTGCCCACATGCCCCGCCAGATTGGCAAAGTGCGCCAGCAGGCAATCAAAGTGTTCATTCCCCGCCTTGCTCAAGCCGCTGATCTGCCCGGCCGGATGATCCTTGGTGGCCAGCTTGCACTGCCCATGCCGCCAGTCTTCCATCACGGCCGACTTCGTAAACCCCTGCAACTTCATCTCAGGAAGCCAGTCCGGATCAGCGGCCACGGCTTTGATAAACGCCTCACTGGCCATGCTGCCAATGGTCGCCTTCTGGGCCTGACTCAGCAGCGCCCCCTTGCTGCGGCCGGCCGGTGGACCATTTTCCTGACGCTGGGCAGATGGTGCCGCAAAGGCCGCCGGAAGCCCGGCCGCAAACCGCTGCGCCGTTGGAGTTCCGCCTTTAGGCGGCACGGCGGCCGGGGCCTTCTTTTCTGACGACTGACGACTGCCCTCTGCCAACTGTTCCCCACCCAACGGCACCAAGCCGCCGGCGTTGCCGGGGGAGCGTAGTTTATATTCGCGGGCCATGGTGGTGGATGTTCGTGGTTCCTTGTTGTTGGTTAGGCTTCCCGGGTTTGGCCTCCGGCAGCGGCGGGCGCATCCCTGCGGGTGAACATGTTCCGGAAGATGCTGGCCAGCAGACTGGCTTCCGGCTTTTCAGCGCCCGGGATCTGCCCGGTAAACTTGGATAGCTCCTTGACCTGCGGGAAGGTGACGATCCGGCAGGTGGCCCCGGAATCCTTGTCCCCGGCCGTGAATCGGGCGCGGGCCTGGCGTTGCAGCTGATCCAGCTGGTGTTCCGCCACCACGATTTCCGGCGTGTTATAACTCCAGACCACCATCTTGCCTGGGGTCACCCGGGCAGAGTCATACAGCAGGGGCGGCACGGCGGCCGCCATCTTATAGACGCGCTTTTTCAGCCGCTCCATGATGGCTTCCGCCTGGGTGCTGGCCCGCTTGGCGGCCAGATACAGGGCGAGGATTTCCGCATCGTCCGCAGACAGTTCGGTTTCCGTGAGGGTGATTTTTTTGGCAGGCATGGTGCGTGGGTTCTTAGTTCGTGGTTCTTTGTTATCCGTGATATCCGCGTCATCCGCGGTTCATTTCCGTTATTTGATAGGCCGGATGACGCTGGTGAAGGTGCCGGCACGGATGCCGATGAAGCTGCGGTGCAGATCCACCCACTTGCTGTCGCGGATGTCCCAGATCCGGTCAGCGGTCAGGGTGCGTTCATCCGGCTGCATCAGACGGTATCCGTCAGGAATCAGCGGCGTGCGCAGCTGGGTGGCAGGGTTTTGGGTGGGAGGGGACATGGGTTATCGGTTATTGGTTATGGGTTATCAGGAAATCAGGCCTTGCCCATCAGGGCGGTGGGTTGGTTCAGGGAAAAACCCTGACAGAAAATGACGGCATGAATCAGGTGCCGTCCGATGCTGGCCTTGACGCTGACGGCCACGTGCTGCCCCTCCACCGGCTTGAAGGTGCTGTGCCCCAGATAACAAGTGTCGCAGTGGGACAGCGCCCACAGCAGCCGGGCGGGCAGCACCGCTGGCGTGCCCAGCAGGAAGAGGGTAGCGGTTTCCCCTCCTTTGTCAGGCCGGGCCAGCTCCAGCGCATGGCTGGCCCCGTTCCTCCACAGCGCCCGGAAGTTGACCAGTGGGCTGGCGTTGCGGTCCCCAAAGGCAGACAGCGTGCCCCAGTCTTTATATTGGCCCAGCTTCCCGGCCATCCACAGACAGGCCATTTCCCCATCCGTGGCCACCGTCACCACCCCGCGCCCATTCTTCCCCGGGGCGAGGAAGGGCAGCATCAGCGCCGGCACCGCAGGCCCGCAGAATAAGCGCAGCAGCTGCGCCGGCGTGGCGGTGGGAGGCAGGGCGGGGGTGGTAGACTTTTTCATGGCGTCTTTTTTCGTGTGCTTCGTGCCTTTCGTGGTCAGACCTGCGGCGGGTGGAATTGGATGCGCGGGCCGGTGATCGTGCGGTTGATCAGGCCGTTCATGACCAAGCCGCTTTCCGTGGCCGTGGTGGTGTGCTCATCGATGTGGCCGGACTCATTGATGGAGACGGTCAGAAACGTGATCCGGACAAAGCGCCCGGACCGGCCCGGCACGGGCAGCCAGGCGGTCTGGGTTTCAGGGTGGGAGCTGGAATTATTTGGCATGGAATTGCGTAGGTTTGGCAGTGGTTTGGCGTGGATTTGCAGGCAGGGCTAAAAAAACGATTTCAGGCGGGGGTGCCGGAAATCCGCTGTGGTCACCCCGGATTGGCGTTTGGATGGCTGTTTGACCCGGCGCAGCCCGGCGCGGCGTCGTTTCTCAGGCCCTCCGTGGACCCCATTTCCGACCCCGGCGGAAAAACGCATTCCCGCAGGTCCGCCAGGGCATCCGCTTCTGCCTCAAATCCCGCCACCAGGATCCGGCCCAAAAGCTCCCCGGGCAGGGTGGCCAGCAGGCTGGGGGTGATGGCCTCCCCGGGCAGTTCTGCGATGCAGTCCGATACCGTCCGCAGACTGGCTTCCGCGCTGCGCAGCTCCGCTTCCGCCTCCCACACCACCGACCCGTCCGCCCCGGAGTGCGCCCCCATCCGCTGGATCTCATCCAGCAGCGTGCAGGCATTCTTCAGATTCGCCGCATAGCGCACCATGACTTCCGCCACGGCTTTGCCATGCCGCGCCTCCAGCAGGCCGATGATCATGGCCAACTGATCCGCCGGCGCAGTGCCATCCGTTGGAGTTCCGCCTTCAGGCGGCGCGGCGGCCGCTGGCTCTGACTGTTTTGGGGCGGTGCCCCGGTAGAAGTATCCCATATATTTGATAGATTGAATGTTGATTGATTGGTTATATTTAGCGTTCGAGTCCTTTCGTGTTGGCGCAGATGTTGGCCGCCGCGGTGAACAGGTCGCCTGGCGTCACTTCCTGATTCTGGCTCTTGCCCTTCATGGCCAGCAGGCGGGCCGCGGCGGCGACCTTCCGGCAGAAGGCATAAAGCCCATGGCTTCCGGCGCTCTGGGCTACCGCCCCGAAGGCCAGATCCCACTGGTTGCCGGCCGCGCTCTTTTCCTCCGGAGGTTTCACGCCCAGCCGCTCTACCAGGAAAAATTCCACATCCTCTGCTTTGGGGGCGGGAATGGCCAGCCGCAGGTGCATCCGGTTATGCAGCAGCTGCTTGATCTCGCTCCATTTTTTCGTCTGGATGTTGATGAAGAGACTGGCCATGGCCGCCACCACCACCCAGCCATCCGTGCTGTTGATCAGATCCTTGATCACATTCAGCACGCGGATTTCCATGTGGTGCCCTTCATCCACCAGCAGCAGGCGGGGCTTCAGCTTCAGCAGACGTTTCAGTTCCGCCTGGAGCGCGGCAAAGCCCACCGGCAGCGTCTTGCCGGTATAACCAGCGGCCCTCACCAGTTCCCCCATGGCCGCACAGGGGCTGGCCCATCCTTCATGCGCACTGACAAAGATGGCGTCAGGATCCATCAGGGACACCTGTTTCAGCCCCGTGGTTTTTCCCGCGCCGCTCTCGCCCTCTATCAAAAGGAAGCGGTCATTGCCTTTGTTCAGCTTCAGGCTGGCCACGGCCTGCACAATCTGGCGCGTGGGCGTCAGATCCGGCAGGATCACTTCCGCTTCCTGCCGTTGGTCAAACGCGGCAATCTCCATCAGCGCAGCGCGGTATTTGGGGATGTGGTTTTCCGGCACCAGTCCGGTCAGATCCTCCTTGATGATCAAGGCGTGGGTCTTGCTGTTAATGCCGGTGATCTGCCGGCACAGCTGGTTCTGGCTCAGGTCCCGGCCTTTGCGCCAGGCGTCCACCTCTTTGGCCAGTCGGATGAGTTCCGCCGCGGCGGATTCGGTTTCCCGGGATTCGGGCGGGGATGATAGGGCGGTAAATGTCATGGGTCGCAGTAGGTTTGGATGTTGGTTATTTGGCGACGGCCGCGCCTTGTGGTTTGACGCTTTCAAGAAGCACTCCGCCGGAAACGCCTTCGACCATAACCATAACGGAATGACCACCCATCACCCACGCCTCTGACCGGGTTTTGGTTTGCTGCGGTTCCCGCAGTGGCTTGATCATCCGGTAGCGTGTCACGGGAGTTCCAACAGGATGCTGGGCATTCCATTGGTCCGCAGTGGCTTGGAGTTGTGCTGGATTGGGTCGTTTCATGTCGCAGTAGGTTGGCTTTGGATGTTGGTTATTTGCTGCCCTTGGGCTGGAAGAGTTCCAGCACCGCCAGCAGGTTAGCGGCGCACTGCTCTTTGATGCGGCAGGCGGCGTGGATCTCGGCCGCGTGCACGGAATCGCCGGCGGGCAGGGCTTTGGGGGGCTGGGCTTCCGCCTTCCATTTGTTGGCCAGTTCGGTCAGGATAGTGGGATGTATCATGGTTCAGTGGGTTGGGTTGGGTTGGTTATTGGGGGAAAGGTCAGGCGATGCCGTAAAGATCGACCAGGGCGCTGGCGCTGGCCTTGCGCACCTTGTGCGCTGGTTCGGCGGCAGGATCTGCGGCCACCTTGATCGGTTCGTTAGCCACGCGGCCGAAGACATCCTTGGCCGTGCTGCGGTGGATCAGGGCACCGGCCCCGCCGGGGAAGGCGGCGCGGAATTCCGTGCGCAGGGCGGCGCTGGCCCGCTTCTGGGGATCGAAGGCACCGGCCGTGGCGCTGAAGTTTTCCTGCGGCACATCCGGCCACCAGTGGGCGGTGCCCAGCGGTTCCAGCAGGCGGATGCGGTCCCGGTTCCGGGTGGAGTTAGGCACTTCCCCGTTGAAGATCTGACAGCCCAGTTCCGGCTGGCCCGGGTGGAAGGCCACGAAGACGCGGTGCCCTTCCTCAAAGCAGGGCCGGCCCGTGCTGCAATGGCAGAGGACGCGGAAGGGAAGT
>JACCDR011769551.1_pt1 | contig 22649 bp, 11 predicted proteins | sample 7446431 | NCBI WGS metagenome assembly JACCDR01 (sample SAMN15323443, study PRJNA562643) | freshwater metagenome | isolation source: river surface water | place: USA:Blue River Watershed | collected 2017-08-17 | reverse complement strand
CTACCTAGTCTCGGCACCGGATTGATCCCCGGTGCCTCTTTTTCCAAGTCTATATTATATAATTAAAGGACAAAATCCATGGCAACAACACCAGCTCTTAGCCTTAAATCTCTGCTAGTTCCTAGTAAGGCAACCGAGATTGATTACCCAGGTCTAAACGGTTTTAAAATCGACGTAGTATTTCTATCACGCGAAACTCTTGTTAGTATTCGTAAGAAAGCTACTAAAACTTCGTTCAAGAATCGTCAACCAGTTGAAGAACTCGATGATAAGTTATTCCTACAACTTTATGTTAATGCTTGCATTAAAGGTTGGAAAGGTCTTAAACTTTCGTATCTTGAAGAACTCGCTCCAGTAGATTTAACCGGACAAAATCCTGACTCAGAACTAGAGTACAGCGAAGATAATGCATTGTTCCTAATGCAGTCGTCAGCCAATTTTGATGCCTTTATTAGTGAAACCGTGACAGAATTGTCAAATTTCACGAAGACCAGTACCGCGAAGTAAACCGACAACTTGAGCTCTACTTCTCGAATAACGAACTTAGTATGACTAAGGAAGCGTATTTCGAGATGTGTGAAGCTTTAGGAAGTGAACCCCTAGAAGAAGAAATTCCTGTAGAATACGATGATTTATATGTCGATGTACAGGAAGCGCTTTTAATATATAATAAATTAAAAGACGAATGGGACACTATGAACGGTAATTATATGGGTAAGAATTTCGCAGGAATTCTTGACATACTTACAATACTCGAAGTACCGGTCGAAGATAGGAAAACAGTATTTGACTTAATAGGTTTAATTGACCGTTATCGCGCAAAAGCGATAGCAGATAGTAAGCCAAAAAAATGATCTTTGAAAGCCCCTACAGCGCAAGTTGTAGGGGCTTTATTTTTGGGTATTTGAAAATTATACATTGACTTTTATGAACTACAGTGGTATAATAGGGGAGATTATTAATAGTACGTGCGTTTTTGGCGTGCTAAGATGGAGAAATTATGGCAGATACAACAGTAAAGATGAAGGTACTCGTTACCGCTGATACTACGCAAGCCGATCAAGCCGCAGAACGTGCTAGAAAAAAGATACAAGCAGCATATAGAGCTGAGAATAGTGGCGCCCGCGCTCAAGGTCAAGCTAGCGAAGACTCTGGAATGTCTAGAGGTATTGGTGGTTTAACTGGTGCTGCTGGAAGAGACTTTGCAAAGCAAGCCCAAGGTTTGGGCGGGCTTGTTCACGTCTACGCTACCTTTGCCGCTAACATATTTGCAGTTAGTGCTGCTTTTAATGCGCTAAGTAACGCAATGGATACTACTAACATGATCAAAGGCCTTGATCAGTTAGGAGCAGCATCTGGTACGTCGTTAGGAACCCTAAGCAAACGTTTAGTACAGGTTACTGATGGTGCAGTTAGTATGCGCCAGGCGATGGAGGCTACAGCTAAAGCATCTTCTTCTGGTATGAGTAGTGAAAACATTATTCGTATGGGTAAGGTGGCTAAGCAAGCTTCACAGGCTCTTGGTGTAGATATGGCAGATGCTGTAAGTAGACTTAGTCGCGGTATTACTAAGCTAGAACCTGAATTATTAGACGAACTAGGTATTTTTACTAAGATCGACCCGGCTGTAAGAAAGTATGCTGATTCAGTAGGTAAATCTGTTACTGCTCTCACCGACTTTGAAAGACGTATGGCGTTCACTAATGCAGTACTAGAAGAAGGTGAAAAGAAATTCAATAGTATTGATATTGATACCAACCCCTACACTAAGTTATTAGCCGCTTTAAAAGACGCTGGTCAAGGGATTCTTTCGTTTATTAATAAAGGTTCAGGATTAGTAAATTTCCTAGCAGAAAGCCCAGCAGCACTTACAGCAGGTATCGTAGGTCTAACTACTATGCTTGTAAAAATGGCAATACCTTCCCTTGGGCAGTTCAAGGAAAAGTATCAAGAGATAGCTAAAATATCTGCCGATTTAGCTGCTAAAAAGGCCGGAGATGCGCGAACCGCCAAAGACTCTATTAAAGCATCGGTATTAGCTGAAGTAGGGCGTATAGCAGAAGATAAAGTAGACGCAGTAGACAGAGCAGAAGAGAAATTACTAGCCCTTACTAATAGTAGTATTAGTACAAGAACAAAAGCTTATGCGCTGTTAAAGAAACAAGTAACAGAAGTATCTGAGCTAGAATTAGCTGAGGTTGATCGTATAGCTGCTAGGGAGCAGAAAAAGGGTAATACTCAAACAGCAGATGCGTACAGAGAAGTAACAAAGACAATTAGAGAGGCTCAAGTAGCAGAAAAAGAGTATGCTGCAGTGCACGATGCTACTGAAAAGAAGCTAATGTCTGGTGATTTGAAAAGAACGGTAGAGGCTAATTACCAAGCACAGGTAAATTCAGTAAAGGCCGGTATGCTAGCTAACGCTGCATATAACTCAAGTCTTATAGGTGTTACTGGTTCCTGGGCCTTATTTAGAGCAGAAGTATCCAATAGTGGTTTAGAGATATCTCGTTTTAATAGACTATCTTTATTAACAAAAGGTGCTCTAGCAGTATTAGCTGGACAACTAGAAAAAGTTGCTAATGCTTTTAATAGAATATTTATAGCTTTTACAGTAGTAACTACTGCGTACGGCATCCTACAAGGAATTTTTGGAACAGCTGCTAAAGAAGCGTCTAACCTATCAAGTGCGCTAGATGCAGTTGATGGTGCTGGAGATAATCTAAAACGAACGTTTGATGCAATAAGTAAAAAGCCGTTAATAGAACAGGTAAATACATCTTCTATTTCTGCACAAGCCAATGCTTATAGAGAATTAGCTGAAGGAGTATCAAGTGTAGTTGACGCATACGACGCATTCAATAAGAAAGCCTCAGCATTTGAAAAAGGTGTAGATGCTTTGAAAAGCATAACTCCATTAATGCAAAGTAACTCGCAAGCACTAGCCAAAAACTTATCTTCATCTCTAGAACAGGCTTTAGTTAAAGTTGGCTCTGGCGCAAATGCAGATAAGCTACGTGAAAATATTTCTAAGATCCTTTCTATTGACCCTAAATTTACGCAAGCACAACTAGATGCAGCGTTAAATAAAGGTATTAAATCTCCAGAAATTCTAAAACAGTTGGTAAAGACACTTCAGGATGTTTCTAAAGAAGCTTCCATCTCAGCTGCTAAAGGTTTAGAGATGGATGAAGCCTTTAAGAAAACTGCAGAAAATCGTAATAAGCTTATTAATAGTTTTGCACCTCAGGATAATCTAACAAACTATGGTAATAGTTTAATTGACCAGTTTAATAAATTATCAGTAGCTTTAAATGACCCTGAACAAAAACTAAATGCTTTAAATAGTTTAAGTAAGCAGATGATGGAAACCCCTGGTACGGATATATCTACTGCTATGGGATTGAAAAAGCTGGCTGAAGACGCTAATAAGGCTGCTGAAGCAACAGCTAGATTGTCTCAATTAGAGAAGCAACGAGAAGAGGTAAGAGCAAAAGCAGATAAGTTATTTTTCGGAAGAGGTAAAGAGTTCGTTGAAACAGGTGGAAAAATAAATGGAGCTACCCCCTATTCTGGCAGCACACGGTTTAATGCACAAGTTAAAGAATTAGCAGATGAATTAAGGTATATTGATTCGCAAAAAGAACTAAACGTAAAAGTAAAAACAGAAGTATCTAGCACTTTAGCAGAAGGTAGTGAGCTAGCACGTAAAGCTGTAGAGCAAGGATTAACTGCAGCTGCAGGAATTGTAGCCAGCAGACTAGCAGTAGAATGGGCTAAGGCAGGTAATGCCGCTAAGGAAGCGTACATATCTATTATGTCAGGTACTGCAGCAGGCGTAAAGATGCAGGCAGATTTAGAACGACAGAATATAAATGCACAGATAGCCCAGATAGACGTACAGAAAAGCCTAATATTAGCAACCGAAGAACTAAACTTAACTATACAGAAAAAATCATTGGAGGATTTTAAAAGTACAGGGTTTAATGAAAATGCGGCTGCTGCCAGATACAAAGAGATTGATAAGCGTCAAAAAGCTATTGAAGATAAGGAAGCTGTTATATCCGGTGCAAAAGGTTCCGGAGGTTCTACATATGCCAATCTTATAAATAAGAATAAAGATAATATGGCAAGCATAGATCCTAGTGCTCTAAAGTTAGCTGAATCTATGGATAGTATGAATGCTTCAAAAGCAGCCCTTGGATCACAGAAAATAGCCATAGCAGTAAAAGAAAAAGTTGGTTTAATAGGCGTAGAATCAGCTAAGACACAAGAGCTAATACAGGCCGATAAAGAACGTTTGGATAATACTGCTAAATCTCTATCTAATATGAAGGCCTATGTAGGTGAGTCTAACTTAGCTTATCTAGCTGCAGTAGATGCTAATGAGCAAGATCGCTTACAGTTAGACTATATAGAGAAAATACTTCCTTTAATTAAAAAAATAACAGAGTACCGTTTAATAGCAGAAGGTACAGATAAAAATATTACAGTTGCGGGAAGAGCTGAGGCCAGGGAGAGGATACAACAATTATCTAATCAAATTGCTTCCCAGTATATCTCTAAACGAGAAAAAGAAACAATTCTAGGTATAAATTCAGCATTAGCAAAAAGCAACATAGAATACCAAAAACAAAAAACTATAAAAGAACGCGCCTTCGAGTTAGATAGCTTGAATAGAGCAGCAATATCTTCAGACATACAACATCAGTCGGCTTTACTGGAGCTATCAAAAACTAATGGAGATATAACTGAAGCTGAATATCTAAGCAGAAAAAATCAACTAGAAATTAATACGTCTTTAGCAAAATTAGCTGATGATACTAATAAAATCAATTATGACTATTCTACAAAATTAGCTGAGTTAGAAAAGCAACGCAGTGATGCAGCTATGGCATTAGGCATGTTTTCAGAAGCATATGCAGATAAAAACAAGGAAATAGAAGCATCCGAAGCACATATTTTAGCTCTAAAAGAAGCTCAAGTTAGTGCAGCGCAAGACCAAGTTAATAAAGCTTCAGAACTACGCGAAATAAACCTAAAAATAGCACAAGAAGCAGACTGGAAGAAGTTCAAGGAAGGTCTAGTAGATGCCCTAACTTCTGCACTAGAAGAAGGCTTCAAGAACGGTGAAAATTCTGCTACAACTCTTGTTAAATTCCTACAAAACAGTCTTAATGGACTAGTGGTAAAACCATTAATCAAAGCCGGCTCAGAGACTATGTTAGACATGGTTGGTCTAGGTAATGGCAAGGGTATCGAGAATCTAACCAAACAGTTCGATAATATAACTAGAGTATTTAAGACAGATATTGGTGCTAATATTGAGAATGGGCTACAAGACGGATTAAACGCTATAAGTAATAACATAAGCAGAGACTTAGGCGGGAACTTAGAACTAGGTGTAGCAGGCTTCAAAGCTGGAATAGATAAATTTGGTACTAGCGTTAACGAATTCTTTGGAGGTACAAAGATATTTAAAGGCGGCACTAATAGTATGCTACAAGCAGTAGGATACATTGACGCAGCCAGCGATATTTTCAGCGGCAAACGTATTGGTGAAGGTATTGGCAAAGGCTTAGGTACTTATTTTGGTAGCGGAAATCCTATAGCTACAATGATTGGTGGAGAAATAGGGAAGTGGGTTGATAAGTTCTTCGGAGGCGGAGGTTACGTTAAGTCAGTAACTAGCGTATGGTCTAACTTTAACAAAGAAGGCATGCTAGAATCTTCTAGCCGCGGATACGACTATACTCCTGATCAGGATAAGAAAACTGAACAGCAGCTAAAACTCATTAGTGCTAAATATCAAAACTTAGCAGAAATGTTGAGTGTAGCTACTGTTAAATTCGGTGTAGGGTTGAGTGTTAACGACTCAGACGGTGGAAAGTATGAATTTAGATCTATATACGGAGATTCCGGAAAGGAGTACCGTACAGGAGAACAAGCATACAGCGCCGAAGGAGTTACTGCAGCAGCAACTAGATCAATATTACTAGCTATAAAAGAATCAGAACTACCTAAAGCTTTAAGCGGCATTTTCGACGGAGTGGATATTAAATCATTAGATCAAGCCAGCTTAGATAACTTTATAAAGAAATTAGTACAGTTCTCTAGTATAGCAAAAGATCTTGGAGAATTGGGAATACCTGTTCTTAATGACTTAAGCTATACCTCTTTAGAAGCATTAGCAGAGTTAAGTGGTGGTATTGATAAGTTTTCAGCTAATGTTAGTGGATACTTAGCGAACTTTTACACAGAAGAAGAGAATATAGCTAGAGCCAGAAAAAATATTTCTAAAGTACTAATTAGTGCAGGAGCTATTAATTCAGAAGATGCATTACCTAAGACCAGAGAAGGGTTCAGAGCTTTAGTAGATTCTTTCCAAGAAACTACACCAGAAGCACTAAAAGCTGTTAATGCGTTAATGCAGGTACAAGGAGCCTTTGCAGAAATTGTGCCGGCAGCAGAAGATTTAATAAAGCGTCTTACCGATGCTGAACTGTTAACAGCAAGACGGGATCAAGATATTCGTATATTAGAACTTCTTGGTAATAAAGAAGAGGCTTTACGCCTTACAAGGGAAAAAGAACTGTCCACTATGGATGGTAGAATAAAGCTTGCTCAGTTACTGATATACGCACTTGAAGACGCTAAAGCACGCGCTGAAGGAACATTTGATCAACAGGTAAAGATACTAACGCTACTAAAAGATAGCGAAGCAGCCTTAATATTAACACGTCAAAAAGAATTAGCTTCTTTAGACGCGGCTTTAAGACCTGCTCAAAAGTATATATATGCTCTTGAAGATCAGGCAAAGGCACAAAGTAAAGTAAAAACTATATTTGATAAGCTAACGTCATCTATTAAAAATACTGCAGCGCAAATAAAGTCTCTAGATGATGCAATTAATGCAATGAAGCTAGGCGGCGAAAGCACTGCCACACCACTAGAAAAGTACGAGGAGGCCAAAACTCAATTAGATGCATTAAAGCAGATAATAGCTACTAATACTGGTTCCGATCAAGCATCTATAGATGCAAGAAACGATGCCCTAAGTAAGCTACCTTCAGCTACTTCTAAAGTTTTAGAGTTTTCCAAGGTACTTTTTGCTAGCTCTGAGCAGTATACTAAAGACTTCAATGAGATGCTAAGTATATTGTCTGGTAATAAGACAGCATTAGAATCGCAGAAATCATTAGAAGAACAAACAGTAGATACTTTGAAATCATCTAATAGCTTCTTAGAAACCATAGATACTAATATAGCAGACTTACCTGCAGCCCTTGCAGCACTGCTGTCTGCCAACCAAAAGGTTGATAGTACTAAATCAGGTATGTTTGATTCCGGTAGAGCTAATAGTATAGCTACGTACATACGTACACTAGAGTGGGGTAATGCAGCTACTGAAAAACAGAGTGCTGAATCAGTATACAAAGCAGCTCAACAATATGGTGTATCTCAGATGGAAATTGCTAATGCTATGAACTTACCGTATAATGACGTAGTTAAGTTCTTTGATGCATACGGTATTCCTGCATTCGCTAAAGGCGGTTATGCTTCCGGATTGTCTCTAGTTGGTGAAAAAGGACCCGAACTTGTTGACTTTAAGTCACCAGGACGAGTTTATTCTAATACCTCTAGTAATGATATGTTTGCTAACGCTAATAAGGAATTAGTAGCGGAAGTAAGAGCTTTGAGACAGGAAGTAGCAAAACTAAGAGAAGAACAGAAAGAACAAACAGGACATATAATTGCAACTAACTACGATGCTAACGCAAGAGCAGCTGGTACAATTACTGAATCCGTTGAAACTTCGACAGCAGATATGGCTTGGGCTAATCGGTCACAAGTCAAGATAGCGTGATAATAGCCCTCCCAAAAGGAGGGCTTTTTCATGCCTAATGAAAATTATACTTGACCACCACTACTGGACGTAGTATAATATGGAGAATGATTATTTAGGAGTTTAAATGGCATACTCACAAGCCTGGTTAGAAGATCCTTCAGCCATTAGAGGTCTATTTGCAGTTATTACAGTTTATGATGTTGTTGCTGGGCAAAATGTTACTAAATATGTCTCTACTATTGGGTACGTATCGGAAAATGGAACTGTATCATTTTCCCCAATTATTGTAGGTGGTGCTCAGTTAACAGAATCCTTATCTCTGGACGGCCAAGCTACTTTATCCTTTGGAGATATAGAATTAGATAACACATCCGGAGAGTTAGATTCTTGGCTAGATAATACTAAGTATATATGGAGTAATAGAAGTATATCCTTATATTACGCAGACCCTACGTGGCCCTATGCTGAAGTAGTGTCTACCGAATCACGAGTATTTTCTGGAATTATAGATGATATAGATTCCCGAGATGTAAATTCTATTAATATAAAGATACGTGATAAGTTGGAGAGATTAAATGCTCCAATTACTGAAAATAAATTGGGAACATACGGATCTTGGGGATCTAATGCTCAAAGTAATAAGGAAAGCATTAGACCAATAGTATTTGGAGAAGTACATAACATACAGCCAATGTTGATTAATCCCGGTACGCTAGAATACTTGGTTAGTGACGGCACTATATCTGTTAACATTACCAGTATTACAGGTGGAGATACATTAGTATGTAACTCAACAACAGACTTAACAGTTGGACAGCCTATATTTATAAATCCAGTAACTTCTGATAATACTACCTCGTCAAATAATATAACATATGGCGCAGATACTTCTGGGCTATCTTACTATGTTGTATATTCAAAAAGTGGAAATCAGTTTAAACTAGCGTTAAGAACTTCACCGTCTGTACTATTAACATCATTTACTAATGGTACGTGTAATCTTGTTGGTTCTATGAATAAGTTCTCTACTGAGTATATTATAGAAATTAGAGACAGCGGAATACCTATATACGATCCAGAAACTTCAGCTAGTGGAGCTACCGTAGCTTCAGATAAGTGCACGTTTAAACTTACAAAAACTCCAGCAGGTACTATAACTGCCTCAGTACAAGGTATAACTAATACTATAAATCTTTCTACTGGTGCTTTTTTAACTGGACAATATACGAATAATATAGCCAGTCTAATAGCACTAATAGTAACTTCATATGGTAAAGTAGAAAATAGGTTCAGTACAGGCAGTACAGAATTAGATCTAGCAAATTTGCAGGCTTTTTCCGCGGCACACCCACAAACAGTAGGTTTGTATATTTCTGATAGAACTAACATGTTAGTCGCATGTCAGGAACTAGCTAGAAGTGTTGGTGCTCAAATTTATGTAAATAGACAGGGACAGCTACAGATATTAAAAATAGCAACTCCTACAGGTACACCATCAGTAAGCATAACTACCGCAGATATTTTACATAACACATTATCAATCGTTAATAGGACTGGAGTACGTTCAGCTGTTAAAATTGGTTACTGTAAGAATTATACAGTACAACAAGGATTACTAACATCAATACCTAGTGGACATAAAGATAGTTACGAAACTGAATGGTATTCGAAAATATATGTTAATCAGGAAACGAAAAGTAAATATAATCAAGGTACTGATCCAGAGCAGGTTGATACGTTACTAATTTCTGGAACGGATGCTTTAGCTGAGGCCAGCAGAATACAGACGTATTACAATGTACCAAGAACAGTATATAGCTTTACAGGTACTCCCAGATTATTGAGTCTTACCTTAGGCCAGGGTGTTACATTAACATACCCTAGATTTGGATTAGAAAATGGAAAGACTGGTCAAGTAATAGGGCTAACCCCTAATTGGCTTAAGTCTACAGTAGATATAGAGGTAATAGTGTAATGGCTACAATAAAGAATGATAGAGACATACTACTACAGGCTGCTACAGCTCAAGGTGGTAATGCTCGTGTAATAGGCTCTAATGCCTGGGGAGTAATTAATACCCCTTTAGTAAAGATACTAAATTCTTCGCAAATTTTTACTGAAACCTCACCAGGTGTATATAGTCCTGCAGGCGGGATAACTTTCAGCAGTACAATAACTAACATATACGGTACTGTTACGTATGAATGGAGAGAGGATGGATATTCTTATGTAATGAGTACCTCTCCATCCCTAACTGTATCTATAAGCCAGTTTACAAACGGTACTAACGGTGGAGGAGTAACTACAGGTAGTGGGGCACTAACAGGAACCTCTAGAATATATACACTGATAGTATACTCTAACGGTGTAGAGGTAGCTACGGATAAGTGTACTATTAGTAATACAGTGGACGGGGTAAATCCACCTCTATTTACGCTAACATCTACAGCATCAACTGTAGTATACGCAGATAATAAGGCCACTACCACTACTAGTGGAGATATAACCTTTACGGTAGTAAGACAAAATCTACTAGGTACTCCAACATTTGTAGCCACAAGATATTATACGGATGCAACACCTTCAGACACTGTAAGTCTTAGCAACACAAGTCCAGCGTCTGATGTATCAAAAATATTAACAGCAGCTTCTTTTAATGCCGTTAATGTTAAATATATAACAGTAAAAGCCACTATAGGTACATTGGAAGATAGTATAACTGTTTATAGGCTGAATGGTGGATCAGATGCCGTCAGTTTAATACTTAGTAATGAAGCACACACGTTACCTGCCTCGAGTACCGGTGCAGTATCATCCTATGCTGGAGCATCAACTACTGTAAAAGTATATAGAGGTACAACAGACGTTACAAGTAGTTGTAGCATACAAGTAGTAGTATCGATAGGACAGACCTGCACGATGACTACATCAGGTGCCACTATAACTATAAACGCTAGTAGTGCTGCAACTACTACAAGTGTGGCATCTCCTGGATCTGCCCCTGTTCTTACTCTAACTGCTATCGGTAACTCAACTGATTCAGGAACCATTACTTTTAATGTAACGGTTCCAAATGTTACAGGAACAGTATCTAAAATATTTAGCTTATCCAAGTCTAAATCAGGATCGGCAGGAAGTACAGCTCAACTTCTAACAATAGTTAGCTCTGGGCAAGGCTTCATATATACTGATGCTAATAGTACTGCAGTCTCTACTAGCCCTACTATAACATTTACCCCGTTACTAAGAAATTTTAGTGAAACTATAGAATGGACCGCAACTGCGTATAATGCATCAAATACTAATCTAGGTGCCGTAACTCTTACAGCAAACGGATCTAATAGAGAACTCACTGCGGCTAATTTTAATGCACTAACAGGTACTAGGTATGTGAAAGTAACAGCTACCGCAAACCCTACAAGTACACTCACAGATACTATTTCTATATATAGATTAGATAGTGGAACAGACGCAATTACGGTTATACTTAGTAATGAGTCACATACACTACCAGCTAATTCTAGTGGAACAGTACAAGTATCAGATTATAATACTGCAAATACTACAGTAAAGGTATTCAAAGGTACCTCAGAAATAACAAATACTTGTACTATTAGTGCATCGTCTACTACAGTATCTGGAACTATTAATACTAGTAACTATACTAATAATGGAACAGCAGTATCTGTGGTAAATCAGGCTTCTGTTACAGTATCTGTAACAAGTATGGGAGCAGATAGTGGAACTGTATCTATTGGTATAACTATACCAGGTATTGCAGGAACTATAACCAAAATATTTACATTAGCTAAATCTAGATCTGGTGTAAGTGTTTATACAGCAACCGTTTATAGGCAAGCAGCTACAGTAAACTCTACTGTAACTTCAGGATCTTACAACTTTTCTACCAGTACGCTAACTCCTCCTACTGGAGGTGGTGGAGAAGTTTGGGTAGTAACACAGCCGGCTTCTAGTACAACCCCAACTTGGGCGTGTGACTATACGTTTATAGGAGTTGGAACAGTATCTGGAGGTACCTGGGGTACACCATATATTGAGGCAGTGAACGGTAGCGCAGGTACGAATGGGGAGTACAGAGATACCATACAGTTATACTTACAGTCTGCAACAACTCCTACTAAGCCAACTTCAATACCTTATACATTTAGTACAAATACAATAGGCACACAGACAGGCGGTACGGCTGGGTGGAGTATGACTCAGCCAGCTTCTAGTACCACACCGACGTACATAACGAAGTGTTTAGCAAGTACTACTACACCAGCTTCTCCAGTAACATTAACAGCGTGGTCTACACCTGTAATAGTTGCTAGAAACGGATCTGATGGGGTAGGTATAAAGGGCGATACTGGCGCTCGTGCTCCTGTGTATGTAAAGATAGCAGGCACTGCGTGGGATCAATTAGCTGCGTATAATGCTATTGTAGCTGCTACTACTAATAGAACGCCTAATATACCCGTAAAGGGAGATATAGTTGCTTATACTGGAGGAGCAAGAGAATATACTGGTACTAGTTTAACAGTTTATGACTCAAACGCTTGGGGATCTGTAACCAACTATATTGAAGGTAGTCTAATAGCTACAGGTACTATAGCTGCATCTGCACTAGCAGCCAATACTGTTTTTTCTACGCAAAGTTTAAATACTAACGGATACATCACAGCATTTGGTAATACGTCAACTAGTGTGGCAGCTCTAGGTGGAAGTGTTAAGGTCGTTGCTACGTTCTTAGGACAGAGTGCTACACCTTTACTATGTGAGGTTGGTTCTTACAGTACTGGTACTGCAGTTGGTGCTTTTGGCTTCTCAACTAACGGATCTGGTACTTATGGTAACTCGGAAAGCTTAAACGGTTCCGGTGTATATGGATATAATAGTTGTGCAACAGGAAGCTCCTCAACTGCTATAGGTGTTTCAGCTATAAGTAAAATAGGCACAGGACTGGTTGCAGCTAATGAAAATTTTACACATCCTGCTATACTGGCCCAAGGACATAATGCAGGACAAGGGTATTCAATTACTGCAAATGGCCCCTCTACATTTAACTATGGCACAGCTACTTTTACTTATACAGGAATCTCGATACGTGCATATGGTTCTATAGCCGCAGATAATAATATTGTAGCTTACTATTCTGATGATAGGTTGAAGGCTAGAGAAGGCAATATAACAGATGCTTTATCCAAAGTTAGGACTTTAGATACTTTCTATTATAGAGCCAATGAGACAGCACAATCCTTAGGATACAGTAATGAAAGATTGGAGGTAGGGGTATCGGCTCAACAGGTACAAAAAATATTACCAGAAGTAGTTCACCCAGCTCCTGTATCTTCAGAGTATTTTACTATACAGTATGAAAGATTAGTACCCTTATTAATAGCAGCAATAAAGGAACTAGATGATAAATTAAATAGGATTATACATGACAACACCAGCAAGTCCTAATTCGATTAGCCTTAATGATGTTCAGTTAGAGTTCGGAGGGGCTAACCCTATATATATTAGTGAATATTATGCAGGTGGAACTAATGTCCCTGCCGGAATAGCAGGGATACCTACGACCGGAGAGATAGGTCTAGCAGATTTTAGAAATAAAACTAAGGTAAATGTTACAGTAACTCCCTCTTCTTCTAACGTATCTGAAGCAGGTGGAACACTTACTTTTACAGTACTGGGAGCCACATTACCTAACGGTACATATAACTGGAGGGTAGAAGGTGGTACAGCATCGCCCTCTGACTTTGTAGTTAGTTCTGGCACATTAACATTAACTACCGGAGTCGGCTCCTTTGATATACAGGTTATATATAGCTCTGGATACGAAGGAAACGAAACATTTAGAGGTGTACTACTAAATACTAGTAATGTGGTATTAGCATATAGTTCATATGTAAATATTATAGAAAATCCTCCAAGCTATACTATTTTTCCTTCAACGTATGCTGCCATAGAAGGGGATACTATATCCTACGAGGTATGGGGATTTAATACGCCTGCTAATACTGTTTTAAAGTATAATATAATATCTAATGATATGAACTCCGGGGACTTCTCTACTCCTATGTCAGGAAACTGTGCAGCGCTAACTGCGGTTGCCGGAGGAGTGTACTCAACTAACTATATAACTATAGTTAATGATAATGATGTGGAGGTAAACCCATCTGTTACTAATTCTTTCTCCGTAGAGATATATAAAGACTCTATAGTCCCTGCTAACTTCCTAACATCTTTTACATATCCAATAATAGTTATGGATAGAGCCTATTTAGGTCCACAAAGCGTGAGGACACGTGGTGACCAGATAGCAATGTATTTGGGAAGAACTGCTAATGCAGGAGAGACTTATACGGTAACAATTACCGGAGGTTCTGGTGGTGGGTCTGATAGTATATTTACGGATATAAATTATGACGTAGCTGGAATGACTTTGCCTAATATGGGTGCTTGGGTTAATTTAACATTTAATGTTAATTCTAACCTATTATTTACAGCATGGATAAATTATAGCCCTACGATGTTGCCGCCCTCATTAGGGGCAGCTACTAGTGCTATTGAGTATCAAATAACTAATAGTAGCGGAATATCTAGTAAAGCTGTATTATATATAAATAATATAGCGGGTACTATAGGTACCGTCACTTTGACTAAATACGGTGGTGGAGGGTACTTAGATTCTATTTCAGTATACGTACAAATAGATAACCCAAAACCATATGGATATGACAGGTATTTTAATATGTACTTAAGTTTCGATGGAGGGGTTAATTATAGTGCTACACCCTACCAAACGTTAACACTACCAGCATACGCCAGTTCTACTGGTCAAATATTAATGTATTCTAGAGCACAAGCAGATACATTTGTGTCTAATATGAAGACGCAGGTACGGGCAAACGGGTACATAGTTGCGCAAGCAAACGATCTCAATAATTTTTACATTTAGATAGGCATAATTATGTCCTTAACAAAATATACGGAAGCAGAAGGTACTGCTTCAACATGGACACGCTGTACTAGAGCATTTATTAATAATCCTCTAAACTCTACAGCAACTGTAACTTTTTACGAAGAAGATGTTGTGTCTTTAGGTGATAAGGTTATTTCTGCAGAGCGTGGAAGTGTATCTAAGCAGTTTAGTCCAACAGGGATTATTGAAATTAGAGATCCTGATACAGGAGAATTAACTGGCGATACCGTGTCCCACTTATATCTTTATAATATTTTATATAGCTTATACATCAATGAGGCACTACTGCGAGATAATGGAGGAATACCTTTACCTCCTGCAGCACCAGCTACAGTAGTAGCAGATGTAGGCAACTTAGCAGAATTTATTCCTACACCAGAACCTACACCAGAACCTACAGTATAAATCAAATAACGGGGTCAAGTATAAAAATTTTATGCTTGACCCCGTACCTCATTTAGGGTATAATATGGAAAATCTGATTGAGGTGCACAAAAATGGCAGCAAATAATCTTCGTATAATATATAATAATCTGGCAGATTCTGCTACTATAACAGCTTCTAGTACGGCATCCGCATCTACTACTACAGCTAATCTTATCAAGGATGCAAAAACTAGTATTTGGAGAAGTGCTACATCTTCCACAACTTCTGTGAAAGCAAATCTGGTAGTTACACTACCAACTGCTTCAATTGTTGGAGGAGTAATTCTACCTTTCTGTAACCTTACTTCAGTTGCTACAATTCGTGTACGTGGGTATACTGGGGCTGCACCAACTCTCGGAGGAACTGTAGATAACCCCACTATTACGGCTACAGGCACTTTAGTATTCGACACAGGTAATGTAGCTGCCTGCCCCTATCAACAGCTAGGCTTATGGGCATGGGGCACCCTACCCTTAGGAGTAAATTCTTACTCCTACGGTGGAGGAACTTATGCTAGGGTTTGGTTCGATCAAAGGTCCGTAACAAGTTTAGTAATAGAGATTATAGACACGAACGCTTCTAAGTATATAGAAGCGTCACGTTTAGTAATAGGCTCCTATTGGTCACCAACGTTTAATACGTCTTATGGATTATCACTCGCATCAAAAGATCTTAGTGAACATAATAGGACACAATCCGGTGATTTAGTTACTAATCGCGGCGTTAGATTTAATTCCATGACATTTGATCTAAATTGGTTAACTCCGTCTGATAGAGTTAGTTTTAATCAAATAGTAAAAGGTAACGGACTACCTAAACCTTTATTTATAAGCTTATTCCCAGATAATAATACGGACTGGGCTAAAGAGCAATCTCACCAACTTTATGGAAAGCTATCGCAGTTAGGTGCTGTTAGTCATCCTGTATATGAGATGTATAGTACACAGATAGAAATCGAGGAGATTTAATGGCTACTAATTTTTATGCAGGGCAAACTGATTACATTGATCAATTAAACGCCTTAGCTACCGCCAACCAACTAGTAGATATAGAAACAGGACTAGACTCTTTAGCTACTAGTGTTGCCGCAGCTGCTGGTTCTGCTAGTGCAGCAGCCGCTTCTCAAACAGCAGCTGCTAATTCAGCCACTACTGCTACTAACCAAGCTACTACTGCTACTAATAAGGCAAATACGGCTACTACTCAAGCAAGTAACGCAGCAGCTAGTGCTGCAGCAGCTTTAGCTTCCCAAACAGCCGCAGCTAATTCCGCTACTGCTGCAGCCGCTTCACAGACAGCAGCAGCTAATTCAGCTACTACTGCTACTAACCAAGCTACTACTGCTACTAATCAAGCTAATACTGCAACTACTCAAGCAAGTAACGCAGCAGCAAGTGCTGCAGCGGCTTTAGCTTCTCAAACAGCAGCAGCTAATTCAGCTACTACTGCTACTAACCAAGCTACTACTGCTACTAACCAAGCTACTACCGCTACTAATCAAGCTAATACTGCTACTACCCAGGCAGGTATAGCTACTACTCAAGCAAGTAACGCAGCAGCAAGTGCTGCAGCAGCCCTTGCTTCACAGACAGCAGCAGCTAATTCAGCTACTACAGCAACTAATCAAGCTAATACTGCTACTAGTCAGGCTAGCACCGCTACTACACAAGCAGGAATAGCAATTACTCAGGCAAGTAATGCAGCATCTTCGGCTGCAGCAGCTCTTGCTTCCCAAACAGCAGCAGCCAATTCAGCCACTACTGCTAGTACCCAGGCAACTAATGCTGCTAACTCTGCAGCGGCAGCGGCAGGATATTTAGCCCCTACAAACGGCACCAGTACTACTTCCATAACACTAGCTACAGGCACTATAAACTTTACTACTCAAACAGGAAAAAACTTAGTACCTGGACATCCTATTAAAGTAGTACGTACTAGCGACCCTATTGCTACTTATTTTCTTGGAACAGTAGTATCATATAATAGTGGTACTGGCGACGTAGTAATGAGTTCCTCTGAGTTTACTGGAACAGGTACTTTCACAGACTGGACCTGGACAGTAGCTTCTGTAGCTAGTGGAAATATAGTTAATCTTACTGTTACAGGCACAGCCTTAATAGGTGATTCAGAATCTTTAGATGTACACACTATTAAAGGTGGAACTACTTTAGCTGCTAATACTACTACTCCAGCACTTACTGTAACGCAAAGCGGAACTGGTTATGCTATTTCAGCACCTGGTAACTTTGTTATGGGTAAGACTGATTTAACTGGTCTAAACTATATTGATGGCAGACTTAATATTAATGCATCAAATAGCGCTAGATCTTTATACGTAAATACTCAGAATCTTGCTGCATACGCAGCTATTTCTTTAAATAGTACTTCTACCTCATACGCTGGTGGCATAATAAATAATTATGGTTCGACGGCTCTAACTACTTGTACCGGTTTCACTAATATAGCTGATGCCGAAACAGGAGTAACTACTTACATTGGATTTAATAATAGGTCTTATGTGGCCGACGCTAATGCAGTAACTACTTATAGTCATTTTTACGCAGACCATGGTAGTGTAGGCACAGGATCAATAGGAACAGTTTACGGTTTTAGAGTAAGCAGTACTATTGCTGTAGGCACAAATAACTATGGGTATTACGGTAATCTGTCTTCCGGTACAGGTAAATGGAATCTGTATATGGCAGGTACCGCTGCAAACTACCTAGCTGGAGCATTAACAGTTAATGGGGCTTTAGGAGTTAATGGAGCCACTACACTAAATGCAGCCTCAGCTATTTTAGTTAACTCTTCTTCTCCTGCATTGACTATCACACAAAGTGGTGCAGGTAATGCTCTAACCATTACCGGAAACGTTAGTGCTACTAGTATAAACTCCACACCAATTGGAGCTACTACTCCAAGCACTGGCGCCTTTACTACTTTGAGTGCTGCTGGTAGTATTGATTTTAATAAACCTGCAGATATTTGGACAAGTGGTGTTGTAATGCCCCTTGCCAACGGTAATGCGGGTATATTCTATACACATGGCTCATATAAGTCGTCGTGGGCATCTAATGGCTATCGAAACAATACAACTACATGGACAAGCCTAGGAGTTAATGGCGCAACAGGCGCTACAATGATTGAGCAAGATCCTACAGGCATTATCACATTCCATACAGATGCGAGTAAAGCTACAGGAAGTGCTACTGCTGTAACTGAGCGCATGCGTATTGATAGTACTGGTGTTACTACCTTCAAGCCAGGTGGCTCACTAATGGCTACTATCAATACTACAGGTTTGACAGTAGCAGGTACAGTAACTACAAAACAACTAACAAAATATTCGGATTCTTATACAGAACACCACGAGCTGAGATTAGTACCATCTGCTGCAATAGGCGATCTGGACACGTATCTAGATACCAATGAGGGGTTTGAGCTTATAAGCGTAACTCCAGCTGGTCCGTCACAAAACTACCTATTTACAGGTACTATATACGACACAACTCCTAATAACTATGAAGCCGTAAAGTTCTATTGGTCTATTCGTAGTAACACACTACCTAGCATTACATTTAAGCTCAGAACTAATATTAGTAGCACATTTGGCACAGGCACAAGACGCTTTAATTTAGTTACTTGGTATAATGCTACTACTGGTGTTGTAAAACTTATAGCTAAAGCTGCTGCTGGTGTATCTAATGCGCAATCATTCAATGCATCTATAGATGTATTGCTTAGAGGAGCGTACACGGATTTTACTATAGCAAGTACACATATAAGCGTTTCAACTCCTACAGCTGGATTTGCTGAAACTGCTGATACACAAGAAGCCTTAATAGACGCAACTAACTACAATATAACTTTACCAGCATTAATTAAACCAGATGGTACAAACACCATAGCTAATTTTAGTTCTACAGGAGTTACAACTTACGGTACAACTTCTAATGGCTCTGCAGCAGAGAAGCTAGTTTTAACAACTACTAATAGTGTATTTGATTGGGCATCAAGCGAATTTGCTAGCGGTATGACCGCAGGTAATAACTTAGTACACTTTATAGGGCAAGCAGGCTCATTAAAGAATGCCGCATACTTCGGATTTAAGTATAATGGATCTAGTGCAGATACAAATATATTAACCCTTGGATTACATGGTGTTGATAATATACTTAATATAAATGGACTAGGTAATGTTGGAATTGGCACACAAACACCAGGATTTAAACTAGAAGTTAGTGGTGAAGCATCTTTACCTCGTCTAAATATGAATCGTAGTGCTAGTGCAGGCACTGGTCAGCTATACTATAGTAATGCGTATACTGCTTGGCAAACATACATGGCACCATCAGGTACTGCAGGCCAAGGATACGGTTCTAATATTACAACGCCAACTGGGGCTTATGTTACAGGCTGGGCACTAAGAAGTTTTATAGAAAATCCTTCTGGGTATGGATGGACATGGGAATCTGGTACATCTGCATCAACTACCCCGTCTATAGTAGCAGAGTTAACGGCTAGTAACGGAGTATTTAGAACCATAGGCAGTTTTAGAGCTCCAGTATTCTACGACTATGATAATACAGGGTATTATATTGATGCTGCGAGCACATCAAATATAAATACACTTATAGCTAATGGCCGAATTACTGCTAATGCTACAGCTTCCTACTCAGCTATTACTAGCACAGGTGCCGGCACAGCAGCAGTAGAGTTTCCTACTATAACTGTTGCTAATGATGGTAATAATAAATTTGTACCTTTCTTAAGAGGAGCAACTGTTCTAAATGGCGCAGGATACATACAACATGTATCTTTTGGTGACTACCGCAACGGTGTAAACAATTGGTCAGGTGGTGCGTACATTGGTGTAGGTGGTAACGACAGTTACCCAACAGAATGGTGGGCACTAAACTACGGAGGCTCATTAGGCCATTCTAATGGCTACGTTGTAGTCAACGGATCTACCAGATCACCAATTTTTTATGACTCTGATAATACTGGCTATTATATAAATGCTGCTGGCGACTCCAATATAAATAACCAGACAGTACAAGGTAATTCATACAGTTATGGATGGTGGAGAAACTATAACTTAAACGGTTTATATAATGATACACATGCTAATCATTGGTATGCCTCTAGCTCATCGCAATGGAATATAGGAGCAACTAGTAGTTCAGTCGCTCAGATAGCTTTTAGAACAGGCGGCCATGAAGGTACTATTAGAGGATATGTATATGCAGATAGTTCAAATAATATCGGGTTTGTAGGATCTGGTGGCGCATGGAAAGCAAGAGTTGTTGCTAACGATTACTTTTTAGTAGATGGTAGTTCAGCCAGAGCGCCATTATACTACGATTCTAATGATACTGGGTATTATATTGACGCTAATAGTACTAGTGTAATGTACCGTGTAAATATAAATAATAATATTGTATTTACTAATTATGGTCGTGGCATGGTAGGTACATATGACTCATATCGTTACCAAGCAGTATTTGCTATGGGCGATTCATATAAATTACCAGACGATGGCACCACAACAGGAAGTTTATATGGTATAGCCTGGTCTCACCCTAACGCGGGCGGCGTCGCCGCCAATCTAGACTCTCATGGTCTTTTAGTATTAATCAACGGTGGTTTTGGCTCCGCAATGAGTTATTCCATTAAGGCTTCTGGTAATGTCACAGCATACTCAGATGAGCGATTAAAAACTAACTGGAGAAACTTGCCTGATAACTATGTGGAGAGGTTAGCTGAAGTTAGAGTAGGTATATATGATCGTATTGATGGTGAAAAACCAACACAAGTCGGTGTAAGTGCACAATCATTACAAAAACTATTACCTGATGCAGTTATTGTAGCAAATGATGATATGAAAACATTGTCGGTTGCTTATGGTAACGCTGCGCTAGCTTCCGCAGTTGAGTTAGCTAAAGAAGTGGTTTCATTAAAGAGAGTCATTCAAGAACAGAATGATAGGTTACAGAGACTAGAAGCACTAGTCGCTAGTTTGGCATAATATGCTAGAGGATAATTAATTATGGCAATTACATATACCTGGAAAATCACAGGATTAAAAACAAAAGATTATGATGTTAAGCCATCATCTATCGTACAAACTTACTGGCAAAAAACAGGTACTGACGAAAACGGTAATACAGGCACTTTTAGTGGTGCCACCCCGTTTACAGTTGATCCTACGGATACGTCAGGTCCATTTATACCTTTCGAACAATTGACAGAAGCAGATGTTATATCATGGATTCAGACAATTGTTGTAGGTGATTATGAGAGGCATGTTAATGCTCAGATCTTAAAGGAAATAGACAGCAAAGTTATTCCAGTTAAAGATGTTGCACTACCATGGGATCCAACATCTACTGTTCCAGGTACTCCTGATACAGAAAGCGGTGATAATGGCAAACTATAAAAGTTCTGGCGTAACTGGCGATTCCTACATTCGTTGTGTAGGTCTCGCCATCCGTAACCCTAAAAATGAAGTGCCAACAGTTGACTTCTTTGAAGAACGTTATTATGATTTAGATTCGCACCCTGTAGGCGTTCCTATTAATAAACGTTTCTATGTTGAAGTAGATATGGGTAGTTCATTTGATATATTGGACGCTAATGGTATGCCCACTGGTACAATAATGAATGTTAGCGATATGTATACTTATCTATATAGTTACTATATAGATCAAGCTATTAAGCGAGATGTTAAAGAAGCAGAGCTAGCTAGTATGTACACAAATATTGACGCTACTAATGCGGCTAATGCAGCAGCAATGGAGGCAGAGTTAGCAGCTATATCAGCCGCAAATGCTGAGGCCTTAGTAGCAGCACAAGCACAGGTGCAAGCTGCTACACAAGATCCACCACCTTCAGTATAAACTATGTTACCAAGTTCTGGACAAATCGCAATGAGTCAGGTTAATGTTGAAGGAGGCTACGGCTCTTCAGCATTAATCACTCTAAATGATTCATGGCTGCGCGGATTATTTGAAGTACCTTCAGGTCAAATATCGTTATCTAATGGATATGGAAAACAGAAAAAGTTTAACCTTACAATAAGCACTAATCAAGTAGCCCCAAACTTGTCCACTTTGGCAACTAATGCTGGATGGAACGGTTCAGATCATTTGATAGTAACTATAAATTCTGGTGTTCTTATTGCAGCACTTAGCATAACACAAAGTTTTCCTAATGGATTGACTTTAGTAAACTACGGTACTATTGGCGGATATTTTGGGTACGGTGCAAATGGTGGATGGTATAGTCAACCAAATAGAACTGGTCAGGATGGTGGAACTGCCCTATATACTAGAGTATCTATGATAGTTAATAATCAAGGTACTTTACGTGGCGGAGGCGGAGGCG
>JACCDR010296333.1_pt1 | contig 22653 bp, 26 predicted proteins | sample 7446431 | NCBI WGS metagenome assembly JACCDR01 (sample SAMN15323443, study PRJNA562643) | freshwater metagenome | isolation source: river surface water | place: USA:Blue River Watershed | collected 2017-08-17 | reverse complement strand
TTCTTCCTAACAGTTTTAAACTATTAATTGAATCGCCTGCCAAAATTTGATTATCTTTAACTAATAACACTTTTTCAGTAGTTAAAGTGATGGCTTTCTTGTTTATAGTCAATCTTTTTACGGTTGCACTTGGGTTGAATAAAGTAGCTGTTTTGACCTCGGCTTTGCCCGTTTGATTTTTAATAAAAGCGTGATTATCTTTCAAATAAGTCATTCCAGCTCCGAAGTTTTTACTTGCAAAAATGTTATTAATTTTAATAGTTACCCTTGTTCCATTGTCTTTGTAACTCAATGTAAAATAATTTACAGTTCCGGTAAAACTACCAACATTAGCAAATTGATTTAATTTTAATTTTAAAATCTCAAAGGTTTTATTTTTCAAAAGACTTGGAAGTGCGATTGATAAATATTGGCCATTATTTGTATTTATAGTTAAAGTTAAAATTTCTAAATTCATTAATTCTTGAACAAATATAGGTAAATCAATCGTATCATAATCTGGTTGGAAAGGCGAACCGTCCGCAAACGTAAAAATATTAATTGATTGATTTAAAGATATTGTATCCTTGTTTTCAGTTGCGTAAGTTTCAATAACGTAACTTGATTTTGGTATTAAAAAATCTGTAGAAGTAAAATAGCTTTTACTAGTTAAAGGTAGTGAACTAATTGAAGCGTCCAAAGCAAATCCATCCAAATCATAAATTACTGTGTCTCCATCAAGGTATAAAGCGTATAAATCTTGGCCTGAGTTCCAAATTTGATTTGAGCCAAAATAGCTTTGAAATGAGCCGTTGAAATTAGCTGGTGGGTCTAAAACTTCTAGAGGAAATTTCAAAACGTTAAAATTATAAAATTTAATAAAATTATCGTATTTCCAAAACTGCTGACCATCGACTAAATTATAGTGAAAATAATAAAAAACTTTATCTGTAACATCTTCCCAAAAAGTTTCGTATCCGAAAATTGGTAATTCCCAGTCAAAAGAATTAATGGAAAGTTCGCCAAATTGTGGCAATCCAACCCTAACCTTTAATCTGTAAATCCTGTCGTCAACTCCAACGGCCAACAAATCTACTTTCTTTTGACTTACTCTGTGAATAAAATTTAAAAAATCCTTTCTATTCATGGGTATTCCTTCAAATCTAGTTATTAAATCAAGATTTTGTGGTAAAGTTTCCGGGTCAAAAAAAGTTCCTTTTAAAATACCATTTTTGCTTGAAATTCTTGGTCTGGTGTTAAAAACTCTGGCCCCATCTTTAAAAGCATATTCTAATCCAGATACAGCTTCACTTTCATCTTCTTTAATATCCACATTAGATGGCATTATTATATTTGAAAGTTGTATTATTCGTCTGTGCATAAAATTAAGCTAATTGTCCGCGAAGTTCTTTGTCCATAGATGAAAGTAACTTGTTAGCTGAGTAATAACCTTGTAATCCTTCAGATGTTTCGGGCAAATCAAATTTATTAGTAAAATTGTAACTGTTACTTGTATTTTGTTGGTTTGGCTGGATTCTATTTAAAATTTGCTCTGTTATCAAGTTTGGGAAAATAAATCCATCTTTTTGCGGTGTAAATGGTTGTGTTCCACCGGCTAACATCTGCCAATCTCCTTGATTTGAGCGGTATAATTCCCTTCCTTCTTCGGCTACAGTATATCGAGTTCCGGCCATAACACTACCTCCATTTGCTCTACCTTCGCCGCTTAATCCTTTTGCGAATTTATCAAAAATTCCGCCTACACTATTTTTTGCATCGTTAGCAAAACTACTAATTGCATTTCTCATGTCATCTATTTTTGAGGTGACTGTAGTTTTAGCAGTATTAAAACTATCTTCAAAGACTTTTGGTAATCCTTCGATATAGTTTTGTATATCTTTAACCCTATCTTTGGCATAGTTTTTCATTTCTTCCAGTTTATTATTCGCATTATTTTTAGTATTATTAAATTCCCTATCTGCCGTACCCGGAACTCCTGTAAAAAAATTCATAAGTTCTTGAAGTCTAGCAATTCCATAATTTTTAAGTTCTAGTAACTTATTATTAGCAGAGTCCTTAGCCTCGTTGAATTTACCCTCAACCCAGCCCGGAATAGTTGCGATAAAATCATTTAATTCTACCATTTTAGCTATTCCAAAATCTTTAGCCTCATTAAATTTACCTTCAACTACGCCCGGTACGCTTGCTATAAAATTCGGTATAGTTTCTGTCATTGTTATAAAAACAAATACAGCTAAATCGTTAAAGGATTGCACTGCACTATCTTTGAAATTAGTAAAGTCTTGAATCCTGTCATAGATAAATAAACCGGTATTTAAAGCCATGTTTTCTAAAATCATTTGCCAATCCTGATTTATAAAATCAGTAACATCTTTTTTAACACCTAAAGCAAAATTTACCGCGTCATTGTATCTGTCTGTAAACCAAGTTTGAGTGGCATTTTTAGTATCTTCCAAAAATTGTGGTATATCTTCGACAAAAAATTTCTTGGTTGATTCTCCAGCTATACCAATATACTTTGGAATTTCTTTTGTATAAAAATCTTCTATTTGTACTCTAGCTTTTCCAATTCCAATTATTACAGATGAAAAAGTACTATCTTCGGCTTGTCCAAATGTTGCTCCAGCTCCTTGAAATTGACCTGTAGTTAAAGTTTTAATAGTGCTTCCAACTCCCGTCCCAAAATTTCCAACATTAGTACCAAAATTAGTAACAGAATCTTTGATTGCGTCACCTAGCCCAGCCGTTTCGCTTACCCCCAGTCTTTTGTTTCTCTCCGCTGTTTGTTCTGCAAATTTTTGCTCACCTTCTTTCTTGCCAAATACAAGTTTTTTCCCAGATTCTATGAATGTATCATAACCGTTAAAAAATCCTACCCCAACATCTGTTGCTCTTTCGCCAAAAGATTTATTAGCATTTTTTTCAATATCAGCTTGTTGTACTTGTAACCTACCCAAAGTTGCTTCTTCTCTTGTAATATTAGCTTCAATTAATTTTCTTTTTTGTGGGTCTGTTTCGACTTCTAGGGCTTGTCTTAAATCACTCACCTTGGTACTTTGTCTATCTAAAGATTTAGACACGGATTTACTAGCAAACTCGTCACCAGACGTGGTTAATACTCCGAGTAATCCTCCTTCGCTAAACTTCTCACCCAACACTTGAAAAAACGAAACTGCGTTTTGGATATTTTCTGGACTAAAAATACTTTTAACAGCTTCACCAAATTGAACCAAACCTTCGCCAAAAGCTTTAATATTTGCAGGTGTTAAAGCTTCTTCGATGAAACTTCCTAAACTTTTACCTATTTCACCTAATTGTTTTTTAAATTCTTTTCCTTCTTCTGAATCTAAAAATCCAATAGCTTTTTCCAAGCCTGTTTTCATTTGACTAAATAAACTTAGAGAATCTTTTGGACTACCAAAAAATGACCTTATTAAAGCATCAATACCATCTCCTAAAGTAGATTTTAAACCCTCGAAACTTAAAGCTTGTTGACCTGAAAGTCCTTCGGCCCCAAGATTACTTGATATTTTACCAAAAACTTTTACAATTTCATCCGGAGTAAGTTTACTTATATTTTCACCAGATAAGTCATCAACTGTTTGAATACCTGTTTTTTTGCCGTAACCAGCGTCAAGAATAGCTTGTGTGATGTCTTGATTACCAATATCAAATCTAGTTTTAAGTGAAGTATATTGACCGCCTTTAAACTCGCTTATTGCTCTTGCGAAGTCTGCTGTGGCCTCATCTTGCGTTTTGCCTAGTAAAACCTGTCTACTAATCAAATCTGAAGCTACGTTTAAAATATTGTTATTTCCGGTAGATGTTATTTTATTTTGACCGCCATTTGTGCCTTTCAAAACGTCAAAGCCTCTATTTTGAAGTTGTGTTGCTAGTCCAAAGATATTACTTGAACTAAAAGGCGTTTCATTAGCGAATTGAATAATTGCGTCTGAAATAGTTTGACTTTGATTACTAGCATTAATTCTTGCTTGTCCTTGGTTTTGGCCACCTTTTCTATTCTGATTAAAAAGAGCTTGCTCCAATGCAATTTGATTGCCTTCGATACCCGAAACCATATCTAAACCACCGCCTAAACCAGCTCCTATTCCTTTAAGTGTAGATAAAATTCCATCTAAACCTACTTGCGAAAACTTTAATATAAATCCTAAATTTACCAGCTTCTCAATACCGCCTATCCTACTACTAATAGCGTCAAGCGTTCCACTATCCTTAAAAGAAAACCCTTTGGCGTTGGTTCTTTCAATTTCGGTCTGAATCTTGCTTAAACCATCTTGTATACCTGTTAGTTTTGATACATCTGTTTTAATATCTATACCAGTTTTACTTAATTCGATAATCTTTCCTTGGATTCCTTCGGCCTCAGCCTTTAGTTTTTTCAAATCAGTTAAATCTACTTTTGGTTCAAATTTTAAAAGTGATACCCTATTTGATAAATCTATTGCTTCATCTCGAACTGATTTAATACTTTGATTTATTTGATTAAATACGTTTGAATCTTGTTTAACATTAAATCTTACATTGATTTCACTGTTTGATTCTTTCCTTAAAGTTTCTACTTTTTTTTGCAAGTCTGGAATTGATTCGGGGTTTGATACTTTAACGCTCAAATTTAATTTAGCCCCATCTGAAAGGTTTTTGACCGAAGCTTTGAATTTATTTGCAAAGGCGTTAAATTCTGTTTCATCTGCACTGGTTGAAATTTTTACTTTTAAACTATCTTTTAGTTTTGCCTCAGCCTTTTTTTGAAACTCAGTTACTTTCGCAACGGCTTCTTTTTCATCTACTCCTATTTTAAGACTTACATCTGGTACATCGGCCATTCTACTATTATGCTAGTTAAATAGGGTATTTGTCAAAAACAAAACTACCCTCGTGAAAGGGTAGAATTGAATTGAAAAAAAAGATTACTCTAGGTATTGTTTAATATCCTCGTAGTTTTTAGTCTCTTTATAATTAGTTAAAATTTGATTGACTTGTAATTGGTCAAGATAATTTGTTTCTAATTTAAGTTGTAAAGCTTCTGTAAGCTTTACTAAAGTATCTTCAAATTTCTTCTCAGTAACTTTAATTTCGGATTTTGGAGTAGGGTTTGTGTCAGCCATATACTTAAATCTAGTCAAGGTTATAGTAGATGTCAATAGGCTTGATTTCATCTCCAAAATCCGGGTCTTTCGGATAGCCCATAACGCTTAATTTTAATATGCTTTCTTTATAAAGTTTGTTTAGGGCCAAAGTATAAAAATCCATAATCTCGCCTACTTCCATACTTTCCCACTGATTGTGATTATACGCTTGCATTAAGGTGTCAAAGACTCGGGTATAGAGGCTGTAGCTTCGACTGGTTGGGTCTGGTTCTGTATCTCGGTTTTCAGTTCGGGCAATGAATCCGAACTCATCTTCTGGTCTGGTTGGCTTGTTTCGTTCTCGCTTGGCGTGTTCGTTGGTGTTTTTGCGTCCAAATTCTCGTTCTCTTCTTTTTTCTCTTTTGTCGAAATCCTCTTTGTGTCTCGGACGCTTCCGAAAAAAACGTTTTGCCAAACTGAGTAATATGCTTTTGCAATATCTAAAAATGGTATACTAGGGTTTGTCCAGTCAATCTTTAAATCCTTAAATACATACATGAAAAGATTTTCTACTAAATATTCATAAATTTCAAAGTATCTTTGGCTATAATAGTTTGGAGCGGTGGACATTATATATTCAACTTCGTTTCGCACCTCGATTGTAGCTTTTAATATTTTTAGTTGCTCTTCGGAATATTCTTTACCCTCAACTATTTCTACACTAAGACTATCAAAAAATTCATGGGTTGGATTGAATCCAGCTTCTTTCAATAATTTATAAGATTGAAATCTTGATTTGTTTTGCCACTTATCCGAAATATCTAAAATATTAGAATATATTTTCAAGGCCTTTTTACCGTTGTCGTAAAATTCTGGTGAAATTACTTCCAGCTCAATTTCCCGGGTTTCTTCTTGACCTCTTTCACGATAGTCAAAGTATAAAATTATTGGTTCAGACATGATTTATTAATGACAAAATTAGTTTATTTATGTCAAACAAAACCCCTCCGATAAAGGAGGGATAATTGAACTAGATTAATGTTATTATGCGTCAATGTAGTGTTTTTCGTAAAGGTCGTCATTAATGTTGGCAGTAACTGTTTTAACCTCGTATTTTAGGTTTTCAGCGGTATCTCCATCAACAGAAGCACCTTGACTTGAAACGGCTACGGTCATGTTTTTGTAGATTCTTAACTGTCGTCTTCGAGATGAGTTAACATCTGTGTTATCAGTAAGAATACGAATTACATCACAGTAAATAACCTTACCTCTTGCAGAAACTTTTTCGTAAACTGCGTCTGGGTCTGAGTAATTTAACTGAATTATCGCTGTTTTTCCTGCATCTGCTGGACTAAATCTCAATCTTTTAGTTGGAGCGGTGTTGTAAAATCTTACAGATTGCTTTGGTAAAAATTCGCCTCCTTCGATGACTTTCGCACCTTTAACAGCTCCCGAAGTCTCTTTAATTTGAATCCAAACATCTTTAACCGAAGTAACATTTTGTAGATTTGCTACGGCAGTTGATACTTCATATGGATAGCTGTTTGGGATAGTAACTTCAATTCTATTTGAAGGAACTTTACCGCCAGTAAATTTCTTATTTCTCATCAAAATTCTGCTATGCTCATCAACTAATTCATCTGATTCAAAACTCATTGCGTATGCGGTTGTTCTCTGTTTAAATCCGAGGGTATTGCCTAAAGCTCCTTTCATTTCTCCTACGTTAGGTGTTCCGGTCTCAGAAAAAGCTTTAGGATTTTCAATAATTACATCTGCTGGTCTGATAAAAGCACAATCTTCGGGTGAACGGTAGATTCCAGTTTTATACAAAACAAATTGAGATGTAGCTGGTAAATTAAATTTAATTTGTAAAGTGAATTTCTTGGTTGTAGATACTGCAATTTTATCTAGCGGAATCACGATAGCTTCATTGTATCCAGTTAAATCTTGAGTTCCTGTTTCGTTACCAAGAATGTAGTCAAATTCGTCTACATCTACAGCTCCGCCATTACTAAATACTACTGGACTTCCTGCGGTATCAGTCATTGTAATACTAACTTTTCTTTGAGCTAGTGTTGCAGTTGCTACGCCTGAAATCAAATAAATACCAAAAGCTAGAACTGGATTATCAGCAGAATTGAAAAAGCCGTTAGAAAGGTCTAACTCAAGAGAATAATCTATAGTTTCAGCAACTACAGTAGCGGCTACAGTATATTTTACAGCTGTTAATTGATTTTCAATTGGATATTCTTTAGTAACAATAGCAGAAAGGTCAACACCTAGAGTTCGGTCAACAGCGTTTACACTGTTTTGATTATCTACGACTGTAAAAGGGTCTTCAATTCCTTTTGGTTTAATGATTATGATATTAGTACCTACTAATGTTGAAGGGTCTTTACTAACGGAAAATTTGGTGTTTAGGAGTTGATTAGCCATAGTTATGTTATATTACCTTTATTTTGAAAAGTGATGTTGATATTAAGAATGTCTTTCCATGAGTCGTCAACTTTTATACTACCTATATGTAAAGTGTCTAAAGAAATTACTTGATAATCTCTTATTAATGTACCTGTCCAATCTTCTCTACCAAAGTTATCTTTATCAGTCATTAGGTCAATAGTTTGTTGCCAAAACTGAGTTTTTTCAAGCTGGTTAGCTATTTCTACAAGATAGGAAGTATTATCTTGTTTATTTTGGCTATATTCAGAGCTTTGGCCCTTATCCATAATATCTAAGGTCAAAGATACTTCGTGAGTAGTTCCCGGTACTTTAGGCCTATTTTTAGAAAATGCTGTTAAATTATATAAAATTTGGTATCTAATATCAGTTTGAGCTTTTGGGAATTTGTAGTAAATATCAAAATTTTGTTTAACTAGTGGTGTTTGTCCTACCGCTGGTATATCTTTTGATATTAGAAATTTATACCTTTCTGGGTCACTAGGCGTACCCTCGGTAATATATGTAAAAAATACATTTGATATTGTATTGTAAACAATATCGTTGAAGTCACTAAAATATTCCATAATTAAATTTTATTAAACTATTGCTAATTGTCTATCATTTCTCACGCTTATAGGTTTTCTTTTGGAGGCGGTTACACTGGCCACTGCTCCGATTTTTATTCCCTTAAATTCTCTTGCTAAAAGGCGACCAACTCTAACGTGATATAATTGAGAAGCTTGAAATTTAGTTCCGAATGCCACAAAATATTCATATCCAATTCCGCTATCTGTCATCGTTTTATCATCACCCCAAACTATAAAAGAAGTAAGCTCATCAACTTCGACTTCCCTAACCGAAGCCTTCAAATTTCCCTTATCTACAGGGGTGTGAAGTTCAGCATATTGCAAAGCTTTTTTTACTAAAACTTTTTTTGCCTTTTTAGATTTTTTTCTAATGGCCTCTTTAGCTCGGGTTAAAAAATCAGACATTACTTGTATTTGTTCTTCTTAGTTCACAACGAATATACCATAGTTCGCTTTGATTAGCTGGCCGGAAACAAGGGTAAGGTGTTTCAACAAAGAAAGGCAATTCATAATCTCTTTCTAGTCTAAGTACTTCTATATCTCCAAGAATTAAAATTAAACTTCCATCGTTATTAAAAATCGCTTGGCCCGATTCAATCAAAATTCCCGAACCTTCTACAATCTCGGATTGACTGGAATCAAGCAAAATCATTAAATCACCGCCCAAAATCTCTTTAAAATTAATTTGGCTAGGTTCAAGTCTAACATTATGTATATAAACACTCTCAAATGAGTTTTCATTCTCTATGTGACGTATTGACCGCCTCTTTGTTAAAAGGCCGTTTAAAAGCTTGTTTATAGTGAAAACTTCTTGGTGTTGGCCGTTTTTAATAATAGGATTACCTTGGTTATCTTTCAGGACTCCTCTTTTTAAATGTAAAAATTGTTGAGGAAAGTTCATATTAGAAAATATGTTTTGAAGTAGATTTATATTTACCAAGGATACTTGCTACATCTTGATTTTGTTCCATGTAATTTTTTAAGGTGGTTAAATCGCTAAAATCATATTTGACGGTTGTATCATCTGACCTTTCTTCTGTTACACGACCTTCGTTCAGAGTTAAATCAGACTTTCCAGTATATCCAATATCTAAGTAGATTAAAAATAAAGCTTCAAGTAAATCATCTTTAGCACTGGTAGGTATCCCGGATTTATAATTTACTTGTACATATTTTCCATAGTTACCTAAAGGCCAAAACTGAGCAGCATAGCCACTAAAACTGTAGAAAGAAGTTTCTATAAACTTTTGATATTGCATAAATTGAAATCCAGTCAAAGGAATTTCTGGACTAAAAGTTGGAGTGCTAGATGTTTGGTCTTTAATCTTGACACTTACTAATTCGTAAATAGGCTGGTCAAGTATAATAAAGGTATTTTTTACTCCTGCTTGATAGCTCCAATCACCGTCAAATCCACCTTGTGTAGATAAAGCAGATTCTTCTTGGATTGTTCTTGGTGTGCCATTTAAAGTAGTAGGCAAGCCGTAAGCAATGAACATTTTATAAGCATTTACTAAAAAAGTTTCAGCTTTTGTATCTGAACCGGTGTCACCAATTTTGGTTTTAAATTCGGCCGTGGTAAATAAAGGATTAAATGGATTCATATTTTAATCTATAGTTTTCAAATAGTTTAGTCAATAAAAAAGAGGGCTTTTAAACCCTCTTTAGTATTTGAATTGAGAAATTAACTAATTCTGCTCAAATCAATCTGACCTGTAGTTTTATCTGTTACATCAATATCAGCAGTAGATGTAATGAATTGAACTCGGCTGTACAAAGTAGCCATACCAACAGCCTGTGCTACGATTTGACCTGTCCATTGTAAGGATAAAGCAAGAACTTCAGCTCTTGAATCATTTAACCACATTTGAGTAACTTCGTCTGGGTTGATTCCTGTAATGTCTGCTAGGTCTTTGTTTAGTCCGGAAACAATAGTTCGAATACCAGGCAAAGGTTTTCCGCTCAAACCATACTCAAAGTAGCTGTAAGTCCACTCTCCGAAGACTGTATCTGGATATAGATAAGCTTCAAAGCTAGATAGTCCAGATAATTCTTTAATGTCTAAAAGAGGATTTACATAGCTTCGTCCTTCGTTATTAGTGAAAATTCCAGTCTTAGTTCCTGCATCATTGCTTCCATTGTTATTAACTAGTAATTGCTGTACAATTAAAGAGATTTTTTCAAAGTCTGCAAAGGCTTGTCTTACTCTTGCACCGCTTCCAGTTGGAACATAAAGGGTGAAGTGATTAGCTCCGTATTGTTCATTTAGAGATTTAATTCTACCGTAGACATCTGTGGCAAAAGCATCTTTTCCAGCTGCATCGTTAGTATAATTTACTTTATTATATCTACCATCTACATCTACTCCAAATGTTGATACATTATTATTACTTCCATTAACTGTAGTAGTAGCATTAAGTTTTGTATGTTGTGTCTTAATACCTACGATACCAAAACCATTTGCATTTACATCACCATTCCAAGCTTTTTTCTCAAAGTTTCGAATAATTAAAGAAAGTAATTTCTTTCTTGAAAGATTGATTGGATTAGCAGATGAGCCATCACTAGCCAAAGTTTTACCAAGTTGGGTAGTTTGATTAATTCTAGCAATTAAATCTTCTTTCAATAATTCATCTTTAAGCCATAATTTTCCAAAACCAATAGTAACTTTCCTTGTAGTTGTCCCTACAGTGTCTGGCTGGTCTCCGGGACTTACATCACCATCAACTAAAGAAGTGATTAAGTAATAGTCTGCAGAAATTTTAGGCTGTGTCATCAACTGAGCTGGATTCCTCATAAAGTCCATCACCAAAGGTGTGTACATGTTGAACTGGTCAAAAGTAGTGTTAAGAAATTGCTCAACATAACCAGAGTTAGAATGAGTTTCGCCTCCTACATTTTCAGCTGCCAAGTTTACTTGGCTAAGTGCTGTTGCATCTTCTTTAGTAACAATAGATTTTGTTTCTAAAGCGTTTAGTTGGGTTTTTTGTTCGTCAGTCATAAATAATTGTGATGGATTAGTAGGTTTGTACAGGTTTTGGGTTGCTTAATGTTTCAAGTCTTTTAATGGACTTATTTTGCTGTTCAAGAGTTTCGTTTTGGTTTGTCAGTGTTGAGATGACAGTATCCAGCGTTTTCTCCGAATCAGCGTTAACTTGATTCAACGCAGTATTGAAAGTTTTCTCTAATTCGTCAAATCTTTCTGTGAATTGATTTGATAACTTTTTTACTTCGGCTTGTAATTTAGCTTCGTATTCTACTTTTAACGTATCTAAATTAGTTTCAGGTTCTGATACTTCTTGTACCGCTGGTTCTGGAATTACATCTGGTTTTAATGTATCTTCTTTTGTTTCCTCTAAAGTAATTTCTACAGTAGATAGATTTACTTCTGTTGATTCTTTTGGAGCTTCTTCCAATGTAGTTTCAGTTGGTGTTTCGAGGTCTGTTAAAGTTCCGGGTGCGGAAGGAATCAAAGTTGTTGCAAGTCCTTTTAGGCGAGGGTCAACAAATTTCATTTCCCAAGTGACAAGCGAAATCATTACGTCTTCAAAACTAAGTTCAACTGAAAATCCTAGTTCAACACCGCCTTTACCTAAAACATATTTTTGACTTGCAAAGCTTGGGTGGTTAGCGTCAATCAAAATTTTATTTGCGATTAACTTTTGTTCATCCACTTTGAGGTTTGTGTATTCTCCAATAGCATCTTCGGGGTATCTTGAGTGATTAGCATTCAAAACTTTAGCCTCGGATTCATTGTCCTCATTGTTAAAATTTTCAGCTATGTCATTCATTTCACTATCAGAAAAGTCTAGTCCATGCCAATTTTTACCGTTTTCGTAAATGACTTTATTTTCCAAAACTATCATACCATCTTTATCCATTTTAGTGTCCAAATCGACTTTAACTGGGACATTCAAACAAAGTTTGGTTTTATGGTTGGCAAAAAGGTTTTGGATTAGCTCCGGATTATTTGCCTCTTTGGCTTGCTCCATTAAGGTTTCCAAATCCTGCGAATTAACAAAGCCTTGCTCTTGAGCTTTGTTTAAAATTGCTTCTAACGACATCAACCCTTGCTTTTTGGATTGTTTTTTATACGAGGCTTGTTTTCGGCTCGCTGGACTACCCAATTTAAGGATAGAAAATAGATTTTCAAACATAAGGATTTATAAATATTGTAAACGACTAATAGTGTCAACTTCAATGCTTAGTGAAATGATAAGATTAGTCAAACGTCCAACTTTTTTACCACTGTTAAAATTTGGATAACAAAAAAGCCCCTGTTAAAGGGCTTCGTTGTTTATTTATCCAAGATTACTTTTTTTTGAACTTTTTGGATGGAACTTCGTAATTTTCATCTTGATTATTTTCTGTCTTTTTGTCTGCGGTTGGAGTAGCTAAATTTAACGCAGCTTTTTGTCTTTCATATTCATTAATAAATTCAGGCTGTTTAATAAATTCTTCAATGGTTTCGCTTGCATTGGTTGGTTTCTCATTAGCGATTTCAACCGTAGTGTCTCCATCCTCCACGCCAAAGTCAACTTCTGGCTCTTTAGTCTGAACTGATTCATCTGAATTAATTTCTAAATCTTTGGCTAACTCGTCTGCTTTTAGGTTTTGAGCGTATTCCTTATCAATTATCGCTTGTTCTGCTTGCTCTGTCTGTAATCTTTCAAGTTCTGCTATTTGCTCATCTGTCAAAGCTGGAACTTCCTCCGGGATAACTTCGGCCACCGGCTCTTGATAAATCTCAATACTGGTAAATCCGGCAAGCGAAACTATTTCCCTAGCATGGTCTTCAAGGTTTTGGATACTTGAGCGGTCAAAGGCTTTTATATCATTTACAAGTTTTGTATCTTGATATGGGTAAAAATTGTCTAGTTGATTATTTAATAACCTTCTAATTTCTTCAAAATCTCCTTGGAAATAATAAAGCTCACTTGAAATCGTAACTTCAAGTAAATTTGGAATGTCTGATTTTGGTAAAGATAATTTAAGCATAGTAATTGAATTTTACATTTGACTTTAACTTTGTCAAATAAACGAAAAATCCACCTTGATAGGTGTCTATGGGTTGAGTTTATTCCGTATACGCTTTATTCTCAACGAGATTACCGCCGATTGGATTATTGCTCAGGCAAATAAAAATGAAATAAAACTATCTAGTCAACTATCCATAGAAGGTAAATGAATCTGTATTGCCGTAATATGCGTCTGGTTGATAATCATTAATTACAGTTTGAGATTGCATAGCGGTAGAATCAATAGTGTCTGTAAGAAAGTTTCTTATCCATCCAGCTAATGCGTCTGCTTCGTCTTGGTTCTTAGCTTTTTCTCCGAACTTTTTTAGCCTTTCTCTGAATTGACTATTCCAAACCGCTCCTTTCAAGAATTTCACCCTTCCAGTTTTAATTGGGCCAACTACTGATTTGACTCTTACAAGCTTACTATCTCGAAGTTCTTTGCTTTGGTCTGCCATTACATTATACCTTTTTGCTATCTGTATAACACTGAGTCCAGTTGCTTTAGGCTCTACTAGATGAATAGTTCTATAATCACAAAAAACCTCTTGGCTTTGGCAACCTAGCAAGATTTGATTTCTTTTTATGGTTGTGTTTTGAGCATAATTAATATCTACAAAATTATCAATACTCACATCTAAGCTTTCAACATGGCAAATATAACCTACGTAATTATGAACAAATCCGTAAACCGTAACCGAATTATCTTTACCTACTCCGTACGCTGTATCCGAATAACTAAATACAGGTAAATCATCTGGAATTTCATTCCAAGTAAAATCTTCAATCCAAGTGTCATCTATGATAAATCCTTTGGCTGGTGAAGGGTCTTGTTGATAAACTGATTCCCACATACTAGCGTCAATCGTAGCTTTATCTTTTAGAACTTCTTTTAATCCTTTTCGTTCTGGTTGCAATACTTCACCTTTTTTTCTGAAAAGAAATTTACCTTCCGGCCCAATTAAATATTCATCTTCCTCGGCAATGGCTGGAAAAATAAGTTTTTTGGGCTGGTCTGCATTTGGGTTTGATTTAGCTTTTTCTTCTATTTTACCGGTTACATCGTCTTCGTGCCATCTAGTTGTTACAATTAAGATTCCAGATTTGCCCGGTGTTTTTCGAGTTCTGAAAGTTGCTTGATAAAATTCGTACGCAGATTCTCTTTGAAGTTCTGATTGAGCTTCTTTCCACGATTTAAACAAATCATCTACAATTAAAATATTACCCCCTTTACCCGTAATACTTCCGCCAATACCTGTACCAGTATATTTACCTTTTGAAGCTGTTTCAAAGTCGTATGCTCTATCTTCTCCGAATTTAATCTCTGTTTTAAAAGGATAATTTTCATTTTTAATGTAATCCTTTGCATCGCTTACAAAATCTCCAGCCAAGTCAATTCCATAACTAGCTACGATTATTTCCCAATTCGGATACATTCCTAATACCCAAGCTGGTAACAATCGAGATGAAAGCTCAGACTTTCCGGCTCGCGGTTCCATGTTGACGATTAAAAAAGGGTCTTTGCCTGCTTCAACATCATAAACAAATTGTTGAAGCTCCCATGCTAAATACTGATTAAATTTAGTGACTTTGTAATCTTCTTTCATTAATTTCACGAAAGAAAAAAAATCACCTTTAATTGCCTTTTGAGCTAGGATTTTCTGTATTTCCGTCATTTTGGCATTTTAAGATTATTTTTTCTAGAAAGTCTAATTCTTCAATAGTTAGTTTTGAATAATCAATATCTTCGTAAATTGATTTTGTTTTATCTGGCGGAATATCTTGAGTTTTAATCGGAGCGTAATCACCAGTAATCTTATTTATAATTTCAGCAAATTGAGGTTTTTTAATAGATTGGTTCATCCAGGCTAAGGCTAGTTTTTCGCTATTGGGGACAATTACCTTGACTTTTTCTTTTCCATCTTCTGGGTCTACAAAAATTTTGTAGCTAGCAAATATCATCTCGCCGTCACTTTTTTTAATAGCTTCTATAGCATCTCTCAAAGATTTAGGAGTTTTTGGCCTTCCGTTAGGGTTCATTGTTTCTCCTTTAGCTGGTCTTGTTAGTGTTCCGCCGTTCTTAGCTGGTACTTGTTTTGCCATAGCGATGTTTTTACGATGTTTTTAAAAAGTGTCAATCTTTTGGTTTAAAAGCTTTTAAAGGGTAAAAAACAAGACTATTTCGATAACCTCCTTTTTTAGTTGGGATTATTGGCGTAACTCCATGAACATTTCTCCAGGCCGGGTAAACTAACATTGAGTCATCGCAGCTATCCATTGTAGCGTTATAGTCTGGGACGTTTAGATTACCGCCTACAGAGTTCTTTCTTTTTGTTATTATAACATTTACGCAATGTTGTATATTTCCCGCATCTCTATGATAATTGGCCGCAATGTTAAAATTACTAATTGAGCTTGTGAATAATCTTCCGAATCTATATTTTGGCTCGACCAAAGATTCAATCAGATTTTTTTGTTTTTCAAATATTTCCGGAGCAATTTTTTTGATAATTTCTTCGGCTTCATAAACAGCTAATTTCATCGCTTTTATAAAAGTTTGGGCGGTTGGCTTGGAATGTACACTGGACAAAGTTTTATAGTTTCTACGCATATGGGGTTTAGGCGGTATCGCTCCTATTATCGTAGAAAATTGCAACACTTCGTTTTCTTTATTAAATAAACCGCTTGACCTTTTCATGGTTGATTTAGGGACTCGGTCAGATAAAAATTCAGCGTTTGCAATATCAGCGTATTGTTTTAATTCTGGACTAATTTTTTTAATAAAAAAACCTACTATTTCATTGTTATAGGTAAAAATAGCGTCTTCAGTAATATTTGGTTGTATGTTTCCGCAAGCGTCTCCAATTTGAACATTGTGTTCGACTTGTACTAATTTTAGGTATTTCATAATCTTGTATTTTGCGATAATTTTTGAGCGGTAATTTTACTTAAAATCTTGTTATAATAAGCTTTTTAAAGTTATCAAAAGTTTTGGATATAGTTAAAGAACTCATCTTTAATAACGCGTTTTTCCCTGTTGTTGTCAATGATATTTACAGTCGCTATTTTTTTTATTTTTTGCAATGCGGATATTGCAGCTGTAAGTTTAGAATTATATGTTTTGACGTTGATTGCCCGGCCTCTTTTAGCTATTCTAAAGGCGTTATTTTCAAAACTCGTTTTTAAATAAACAACCGCAACTTTGTGAGTTTTAACCATTCTTTCAATATCTTTAATCTGGCAGTAATAATTCCCGGTAATTATAAGATTTTTTTGATATTTAGTAATAGTATCAAAAATTTCTGTTTTGCTAAAACTAGACAACGAATCCGCACCGTCAACCGTATTCCCAACTATTGACCAACCGTTTTTGCAATTTAAAATAAATTTTTCTTGGCTTAGGATTTCATCAAAAATTAGAGTTGATTTGCCAACACCGTAATTTCCCATGATAAAAACACATTTAAACATATTCTTTTAAATATTTACGGTCTAAAACTTCTTTTCTAAAATCCCAAAGAACTTGCCAACAAACGCCGTTTATTCCCTCCATTTTTACTATTTCTTTGTACATTCTGTCTATATAGTATCCAACGTATCTTTTACCCCTCCGGTATTTTTTGTAAGCACAAAGCGTAGTTTCTAGTTGGAAAATATTTCCTTGCTCGGTTTTTAAAAGGTTTAAAAAAGAATTATGCAAAAAAATAGCTTTTTCTTTATTCAGCGGTTTGTCTACCCAATCTGTTTTACCGAGGGCGTAGCACAGGCCATTTCGGCAAGATTCGGCTTCTAACATATTCAAATAAGGCGGTTTAGCAACTACGTCCGTTAGTTGGTTTAAGGTGTCTAAATAATTGAATAAAGAAAATCTACCAAAAAATTTAATTTCGGAAATTTTTTTATAAATAGTTTTCCAATCGCCTTTAAAATATTTTTGTTGAGTTGTTTGAATAAGCTTTCTGTAGCTTAAAAAGCTAGGTACAAACTGGTCATTCGATTTTATTCTAGCTCTATCAGTCTGGAAAATTAGTTTATCCTTATTGTTGTTCCACCATTTAGACAATCTTTTTACATCAACGCTTTCGAAGTCCGGAAATTCGTTATAGATAAAATAAACCGTTGCCGCACAGTAGCAAGTACCGTAAAGAAAAGCTATCCAATATCTTTGCTCTAAGTTTAATTCAAACCTATCCGAGATATATTTTAAAGCTATAATGCTGGTATCTACGTCTTTCGCCTGCATAGAAAGGTTGTGATAATCTTTGTAGCTCAAAAAAGGCATAATTGCTTTTCGGGTAAAAGTTTAATATACAAAGGGTCTAATTTGCTCCTGAGCATTATATCCTTGGTGCTAGCGACAATTTTAGTTTTGTTTTGAGAATATATCCAAGCCGGTCTAAAATCGTTCCTTAAAGCGTACATTACGTTGTTTTTGATTCCCACGCCGGCAAAAGAAATATTTTTTTTATTCAAAAATTCTTGATTCTCCAAATTATTCATCAAAATATAGCCGTCATTATCTGTAGGTAATAATAAATTGAATTCTTTTTCCATCTCGGATTTTGTTTTCATCGAAATTACTCCATTAAAAGCAAAGAAATTATTTTCTAACACTAAAGGTTGGTTGTTTTCTATAACCGAATAATCTCCGCTTGTAGAATATCTACAATGAATAATACATTTTTTCGGTTTAATTTCGTTGATTTTTTCAATTAAATCTTGTAAATCCAAAGTTCTGTAAACTTTTTCGCCGGTTGCAAAACCAAAAGCGTGTAAACCCCGGACGCTACTTTCTAGGATTAATTTGTTTACCAAATCTTTGTTGTAATCTTGGTCTTGATATCCTATAATAGCACACATTATAAACTACTTTTAAGTATTTCAATCAATAAAGCTCCAATGTAGCTTTCTTTGACTCGGTGTTGTTTTACTAAGTCTAAAGCTTCCTCATAATCTTCCATATTAAATTCAATCATTATAGCTTTTTTAACATCTCCGGCCATTTGTTCCAACTCTTTATCTACTGCCGGGTTGTTATCTAGTACAGAATAATCAAAGTCTTCTGTTTCTAGCTCAACATCCCCAAAATTAACACTTTCTTTAAAAGAATCTAAATCCATGTCAGCGGTAAAAGCGTTGAAAGAATCTTGGGTAACTTTACCGTGTTCAGAACTAGCTTGCAAAACTCTTTTTTTGGCTTCTTGCATTGTTTCAGCTTCGATTTCAACATACGGTAAATCGCAAATTTTATAGCCTTGTTCTTCAAGTTCAGCTAAAACAATGTTTCTACCGTTACCATCAATAACGTATCTATGCTCGGCCCAAATATAGAAAGGAAAGCAAAAACCATCGTTGACTATGGAATTTTTAAGTTTAGTAACATCCCTACTTTGCGACTTCAAATCATTGAATTCGTAAGTTTTTAAATCCGACCATTTTATAGTTTTGCAGCCTTTTACTTTGTTGATGATTTTCATATAATTTTTTTTAAGATACATTTTCTTTATCTGTCAAAGGTTTAAACATTCTTCCTCTTTCTAATATAAATTTTAATTGTCTTTTTATCCGGGCCGGAATAGCTTTTGAGTTTGAGTTAACAACTACACCGTCATGAACTGCGTAAATGTTTAGATATTCATCAAATTTGAAGTAAATCCCCCAATATCTATTTATCTTTAAAAAATATTCTTTTTGACCAGCTTCTAAACTAGCAAAGATTTTTTTAATACTTTCAACAAATTTTGTATCTAGTTGGTAATTATCGCTCATAAAATAAATTATTTTGATAGTAACTTGCAAAATCGTATATTCTATTATCAAAAATTATATCTTTTTGTGTCAATTGGTTTGTTAAAATTAAACCTTCTAAACTTCGACATCTGGACAAAGCAACATAGGTTTGACCATGAGCAAAAGCACCCCGGCCCATATCAACAACAACCTCGTCAAAAGTCTTTCCCTGTGCTTTATGTATAGTTATAGCCCAAGCTAATTTTAAAGGTATTTGTTCAAAGCTTCCAATAACTTTCTTTTGTAAGGTGTCACCGTTTGAATCGTAACCGTAAACACTCCAAAGAGCTTTTGTCACTTCAATTTTATCTCCATTATCAATTTGAACTACAACTGAATTTTTTAGAACCTCGGAAATAGTTCCCAAAGTTCCATTTACAAATCTTTTTCTACCATCATTTTTACAAAACATTACTCTACAATCTTTTTTTAAACTAAGTTCAATATCTGTCGGGTAGCTTGACTGGCTAAAACTTCCAGATATAACGGCCTTATAGGTTTGAGATTCAGTTGTTAAATTGTTAAGGTTATTTTGATTAATACTATTTGCAACAACATTTGTAGAGCAAACAAAAATAGTTTTATCGTTTGGTTTTTTACCAAAACACTTTTGATTAAGGAAATTCAGATTAGTCTCGGACAATTTATTTTCCCGGATTTCATTTAAAATATCTATAAACTGTAAATCTGTTTGTCTGAAAATTTGGTCAAGCTCTACTACTTTCATACTTCCCATAGAATAAACAAAGCTCATTGCGTTGGCCTCAAAGAAATATGGGCTTCTATACTTGGTTTTAAAGCTTTGTTCTTCGTCTCTTGATATAATTGGCGGTAACTGTGATAAATCACCAAAAAAGATGAATCTAATACCCCCAAAAGGTAATCTATTCTTTTTAGCTATTCTTAGCTTTTCATCCATACAATCTAAAAGGTCAGCACGAACCATAGAGATTTCATCAACAATCATTATTTCTAGGTTTTTGAGCAAAATCTTTTCTTTGCCTAGCCCTTCAGCCTTAATTTCTTCGGCTGTGATATTTGGTTTCATTCCAAAAAAAGAATGAATCGTGGCCCCTTCAACATTGACTGCGGCAACACCGGTTGGAGCTAGAATTGCTAAATTTTTTGACTTGGAATTTTCTACGAACTTTTTTAAAAGGGTAGATTTACCAGTTCCGGCTTTTCCAGTTATAAAAAGACTGTGGTTACTATTAAATAAAAGTTCTTCGGCTAGTTCGATTTTAGTCATTATTAAGAGATTTATTTAAAAAATGTTCGCTATATTTAAAAGTTTGTTTTTTTAGAAAATAAAACAGGTCATCAAACGTAACTTTTTGATTATGTATTCGTTTGGCTTTTTTGATAAAAGTAAGATTATGCTGTGGCCACTTATGTTTTTGAGTATAATAAATTAGTCCAGCTCTTTCCGGTATTTCCTCTTGCTTTATTAAATTCTCCGGACAAACATAGTAAAAATAGTTTGTCCTATTCTTGAAATGAGCGTCCGCAAACTTATTATGATTTTCAAATAACAATTGACCGTACTCATTTCTTCCAGTTACTATATCGCTTTTTTTCTTAATATCTCTCAAGAAATCTGCACGGCTAACTTTAATTTCAAATTCGTAAGTAAACCCGGTTGAAACTAAAGAAAGAACATCGCATTCAAAATTTTTCCAAAAAGCGTTGGGTACAAAATAGGAGTGTCTAGCTGCTAAACACCACCATAAAACAGCTTGTTGTATTGTTTTAGTCATTTTGATTAAATTTTGTTATTTTATCTACTACTTCTTTTAGTTTGGCCCGGTCATTTAGTTCTATTGCTTTTTCAATATCATTGATAAAAATTTGTACTTGCTCATTGCTTAAATCCATACTATGGTTTTTTCTAATAGGCCTAGCAATTTCATTTAAAGCTTCTAGGGCTGGAATTAATTTTGTTATTTGTTTATTAAGGTTTTGAACAAAAATTTTAATATCTTCTGAATCAAACATTTCTAAATCCTCAACCAGTTCAGGCAATATTCTAGTTATTGACTCAAAATTATTCAGTGAGTCGTCAATACAAGTTTTTAGGTGGTCGTATGTGTCGGAATTAGCCATAAAATTATTTAATTAAATTTGGATTATCGAAGGTATTACCTATTATTTCAGTTGTTTTTAGGTAGGTGTTTAAAGGTTGGGTTGAATCTTTGTAAAACTGTCCATCGCGGTAGCTTACAACACCCTGTCGCCAATGAGATTCTTTCCATTTTACAATATCGCCTGCAAAAATTTGTTTACCATGTTTATCAAAAACATTAGTTCCGATACCAACGCTGGCAAGTTTAACAAAAGCCCATTCAAATCTTTCAAAACTTTTTGGCCCTGTTTCAAAATAGATAGCTGGTTGGATATTTTTAGAATAAACTAGATTACCAAAAATCCAATTTCCACTATTTGTTTTACCTCGGAATATATATTCATCCATATTAAATTTTGTTTAAATCGTTTTTAAATTTCTCCACCAATTCTGAAATTTTTTCAGCTCTAACTTCTTGCAAAGTTCTTGGATTATATGCAGTTTCATGTAGCCTGCCTTTTAAACTAAATTCGCCTGTTCGATAATTTATTTCCATAGCTACAAAATCCAAGTAATAATGAATATTTTCTCGTATATCCCAAACTGCAAATTTAGGTAGTTCTTTTTTTGGTGGGTTAGGTGTAATTTTCATAAGCTTGATTCATCTTTATATTTTTCCGGAACAATAGATTCGTGAAAATGCCAAATACCGCTCCAAACATTTGTAACTAAAGACACTATTTCTAATCTTTGTTTAACCTTATTCTCCATAAATAATTTCATTTTAAAAGTACTAAAAAATTCTGCATCTCCAAAAGGCTCTTTCTCGATTATCTTCATCATATAATCTTGGAATTTATCTAAATCAGAAATTAAATCTAAAACCTCTTTTTTAGAATAGGCTTCAAGTTGCTCATCAAAATAACAAAAAGGTCTATTTAAACAATGAATTAAATTGTCTTTGTTTTTAAATTTAGGTTCAGTCATAGTTTTTTATTAGTTACCCAAAATAAAAAGGCTGGGATAAAAATTGCGTAAGCTATAAATCCAAATAATAAAGTTTTAATACCAGACATAGCGTTTAAAGCCAATCCAAGATAAACTAAAAATGAATAAGGAAAGTCAAAAAATAGCCTTGTGTAAATTTGTTTTAGAGTCATAAAACTAAAGAATAGTAAAAGGAATATTTTTAGCTTTCAATTCCTTAATAAAAATATCAAAATCTTTTTGATTAATTTCTTGGATACCGCTTGTAGTAGCGATTGAAGTTATAGCTTTACCAAAAACGATTGCAGTTCTTGATTTGGTTAAAGAAACATCGTAAAAAACGATTCCGTCTGTGGAAATGTGTTTATTGAATAATACAAAGTGAATAGTTTCGTTGGCTTGGAAAAAGTTTTGGTTGGACATAAGCGGTTTTTAAGTTAAAGAAATTTAACTCTTTAAAGTTAACGAATTAAACTAATCTTGTCAACTAAAAAGAAGTAAAAAACTAGAAAAAGAAGGATAAACAGCCAAAATACAGGATTGAATAAAAGAAAAATCCAGATGAAAAATAAAATAATTCCACCAAAAAATAATCCTATTAAGGCAAAAGGTATCAATACTAGGCCAAGTAAAAATTTAATCATAAAATAAAAGTTAAATTTTCCGGTTCAGTTGATTTGCTG
>JACCDR011907810.1_pt1 | contig 22661 bp, 21 predicted proteins | sample 7446431 | NCBI WGS metagenome assembly JACCDR01 (sample SAMN15323443, study PRJNA562643) | freshwater metagenome | isolation source: river surface water | place: USA:Blue River Watershed | collected 2017-08-17 | reverse complement strand
GCAACTCCAAATCCATGTATCGGTATCGATGCGCGATAGGATGCCGTGACCATAGAGCGCGCCGGCGGCCGAGGATACGCGCCCAACAAAGCCGTTTGTCGCTGCGTTTACCGAGCCGCCAGAGAAAGCCGCCGTCTGCGTATATCCGGCCGTTTCAAAGCCGCCGCTGTCGCCGATCTGCACCAGCACGTCATCAGACGCGCCAGTGAGTGAAACGCCGTTGAATGCGATGATGATGCGATTGACGCCGGCCGGGATCGAGGTGAAATCAACAGTTGTCCCCGACGTCGTCGCCTGCGCGGCAACGAATGTTGATTTCTCGGAAACCGCGCCGATAGTCGTCCGGACGGCGGCCGCGTCGGCATCATCGAGGATCGTGCGGGCAAAGGCCGTGAAGGTCGCGAGGGCGGCCGTGCCCGATCCCGTGAAGTAGGGCAGGCGATCGGCCGCCGATGTCAGGCCGGCGAGGGCGGCGAGCTCGGCATCGAATGCCTGAATACTGACGCCGATGTTTAACGCCATCAGGATGTTACTGCCCTCGATCGCAGCCAGGCCCGCCGAGACGCGCGAAAACGTCGTATCCGAGGCGTGGCCGAGCTCGAGCGTGGTGCCGACGGAAAGCACAGTCCCGACTGTGAGCGCCGCCACGAGGGAAAGCCGCGTCGCGTTCCAATCCCCCGTTTCGACGCCATTCACCGAAAAGCCGATATCGTCGGCACCCTTGCGGAAAAAGCCGGTGTTCGTATCCGCGCCGAATGAGATGCCAGGGGCCGAGGCGTCGCCGTTCGCGGCCTTGAATTGCCCGGTCATCGTATCGGCGCCGTCCAGGCCGAGCGATAGCCCGAAAGCCGTATCCACGGCCGTAAAATTGGCGTTCACCTGGCTCGATGAAATGGTGGTGGAAGGCGTAAACGTGTTCGGGACGGTGAACGTTGTCATGCCGAAAGCCCTTGCAAATGGTGGCCGCCTAATCTACACAGTGAGCGCCTTTCAGGCAGCTAGTTTCGCGTCCGCCTGTTACCCCCGCCAGTTCGGTTTTTTCATCAATCCTGCGACGCGCAGATTCGGTTGAGGTTAATGTTCGCCCGGGCTGGCGGGGGACGATCATTCAAGAGGCATGGGCTTGCCGTAGCGCCCCGACCCCTGCCCATACCTCGCCCAATTGTTTATGAATTCGGAGATGTTGCCGCCCGCCGGCGGCAGGACAATCAGTCCACCGTAATTCATGTTTGCGGGAGGTGTCGCATCGCCGGGATTGGAAAAACGTTGCCGCGTCACCTGCGCCTCAAGATTTCCAGCCGTTCGCGCAGCAATGCCCTCGCTCAAGATTCTCGAAATATCCTTTCGCGTCGGCGTCACATCCGGATCAGAAAACCGCTCGGCAACCCATGGATCATTGGCCCCGGCGCGCATCTTGCTCGTTATCCTGTCGCGCATTCCATTCAAATAATGAATGTACTTGTTACCGATGTTGCTAAGTGTGTTTCCCTCCATAGCGTCGCGCGTCCTCGCCAATGCGTCATCGATCGCCGCTAGCGTGTTGTCCGTTCCATGTTTGGTTGCCAGCGCGAAGTTTGATCCCTGCGAAACCTTATATTGCAGTAGCTTGGCGATGTTCCGGCGCATCCAATCCGGGTTTGTCCGCGAATCATAGGATCGCGGGGCAAGCTCCATTGTGTCGCCAAAGGTGCGAGCCACGGGATCGGATCTGCCTGTGGGTTGCCCGAATTGCACAGGGGCATCCTTCAGCACCTTATAGCGGTCAAATAGCTCCGGATGCTCGACAACATCGCCGAGCGGCGCTTTGTCGCCGGGGGCGAAGCGTCGCGGCTGCATTGTCATTGGCAGATCTGAGATCTCGCTCTTAACGATCCCCTCCGGAGACACAAATCCGCGCTCGGATGGAGGAAAGCGCCCCGATCCGATAGACGTTCGTTCGCCTGCCGCAATCCTGCTCGCCATCTCGCGAACGCGCTCCACAGTCTTTTCGCCGGCGGGGACGAACACCCCCGCGCGCGATGCGGCCCCCTCCGCGCTCGCGGCCCCGCTCATGGCGGGCAGGACGGCCCCGGGGACGGCCGCAAGCGCAAGCCGGTCCTGCCTATCGGCGTTCTGATCAAAGCCCTGCTCACGGAAGCGCTGCGCCTCGCCCTTGGCCTCCGCGATGTCCCGGACGGAAAGCGCATTGCCGAGGATCGGCATCGTGCGGGCCGCGCCCTCAAGTGTTCTGGCGATGTTCTGCTTTGCCTCTGCCGGGGAATAGGTCTTTTTCCCCCTCATTTCGGCCTCGAATTTCAGGGCCTCGATGGGGTTCATACCTGCCAGGGCTGATTCCTCGCCAGATCGTCCGGACTCATCGCCGCCCATTGCCCCGGCTGAGTAAAAGGGGGTCTCTGTTTCGACCCCGCGAGCAGAAGGGCCATGCGCTGCAGCTCCGGCCTCGAGCCCATGCCAGGCGCAGGCATGCCCTCGCCCTCGGCGAGCTCGTTGTCTGGCGTAGCCTCGGCGCTCTCGATGTCATGAAAGTTGGGGTTCATCGCCGGCATGGGAGCGGATTGCATATTCTGCGCCGGCATCGGCGGGGGCGCGCTGGGGGCGCGTTCGGGGATACCCATGCGATTCGGCGATCTCCCCGGCATCGGCGTACCGCCGGGTTCCCACGGCTCGGCCTGGACTGTGTCGGTTGGCTGCGCCATCATCTGCGGCGTTTGCCGCATCCGCGGTATCGGAGCGGCGGGGATAGGCGCAGGCGCCGGCTGCTGCGCGGCGAGCAGCTTGGCAATATCGATCCGCGTCGGCGGGTTGCGGGGGATGATGTTCTCAAATCCCTTGGCCGCATGCGTGGAGCGCCGGCCGCCCATCTCCGTCCGGACATTCTTGAGCGCCCCATAATCCATGAGGCTGCGCATGATCTCGTAATAGGGATCACTCTGGCTGAAATCGCCTAGATCGGCCTTATTGAGCGGCATTGCATTTGCTTCCTTGCCATGTCCGGATCAGGCCGGGATGCGTCCTCGTTCATTTTCGTCCAGTGCGAATTGATGCAGATGCGGCGCAGCTCGGTTTTGATCCACCTCACGATGTCCTCGAGCTCAAAATCGCCGTAAGCGATCTTGTCATAAGTCGGCTTCGATAGCACGGGGAACGGCAGGGCGCGCAGCTCGCGCGCGATCTCCGGCGGCAGATGGTCTGTATAGATCACGTCCGCCGGATATCCGGGGGTGTAATGGTGCCATTGGATGGGCTTTACGCGCGCTCTCATTCTGATCTCAGATTCTTGATTTGGGCTTCTATCTTGGCTTGGATGTCCGCAGCATCCCCGCCGCTTTCTTTCGCCAGCGTCTGTGAATAGCTCGCCGTCGCGGCCTTCAATGCCTCCTCATTTTTGGCGATGACCTCGGCCGCCCGCGTTCCCCTGCTCGATGCCCTGACATAGGCGCGAAACAACTTTGAGGACTCTTTCGCAACTGCCGGCTTGGCAAGATACCACGCCATAGAGCGTGCTGTCCGCAGCCCGGCGAGCGCCCCGCCCGCCGTCGCGGCCATGCCCATCCCCGCGACCGGGTTCATCACGGCGCCGGCCGCGCCAGAAACCAGCGTCACCGGGTTCATGATCACCTTGAGAAAGGCGAAATTGCCGGCGCTGCGGCTGTAGTTGATGCGCCCCTCGAATTTCTGCACCCTCGAGGCCACGCGCGCGATGTCGTCATAGTGCGCCTTGGCCTCGCCGAGCACCATGCGCTTGAAGGCCTCAGACATCTTGCCATAGTCGGTGAGAAACCGGCCGGCGCTCCAATCGTCCGTTTTCACGCCGCGGCCGAGCTGCTCCATCACCGTCGCGGCGACGTTGCCGCGCTCTTCCTCGCCGAGGTGCCGCCAGACCGCGCGCGCGGCGCTCATATTGGCGCTGCCTGCCTGCCGGCCGCCCATCTCGCGAAAGCGACTGACAACCTTTTCCGGCGCCTTGCCGGCGTCTTTGCCGATCAGGTCGCTAAAAATCTCGCGCTTGGATGCGACATTCGAGGCCGCCGCATTGGCCTCTTTCCACATCGCCACGGCGCGCTTTCCGCCGGCGCGCTGCAGCGCGAATTCCATATCCTTCGTGAGCGCCTTGCGGATCATCTCGAGCGCCGGCTGTGACGTCCCCGCCTCCGGAACAATGTCGCCGGATTGCTTGGCAATGATCGACGTGCGCTTTTCCTTCAGGCTCGCGTAATCCATGCCCTTTGGGAATTTCTTCTGATCGAGCATCGGCTCGAGCTCGCGGATTGCCGCGTCATAGGCCCCCGTTGTGGACTTGTCGCGCAGCCTCGTAAGGCGATTGTACAGGTTGCGCGTGTTCGTCAGATTGACGGGGACGCCGGGCTTGATTTCGCGATCAATGGCGCTGTACAGGTCGGAAATCTTCGTATCATCGAGCGCCGTTGCATCCTTCATCCAATTGCTGAGCCGGGTTTTGACGGCGCTGCCTGCTCCCTGCGCCCCCGGCGCGCCGAGGCGGCCCGTTGCCTCGTCCGCAACATTGCCGAGGGCCCGTAGCGTGCCCTCGTATGCGCCGAGGATCGGCTCGTTTGCGTAGGGCATGCCCTCGATCGCGCCGGCCGCGCCCTGCTCGATCCTGTTGCCGACTACGCCGCGCGGCAGCGGGACGCCGATGCGATTGCCGGCGGCAATGGCTTCCTCGGATGTCGCTGTGTAGTTTTCCCGCGCCGGAATACGCGTTCCCGGTCCGGTTGGCGTCGGCGGGGCGGCAGGTATGGCGCCTGCCGTGTTTGGGGGCGGGGCGAGCGGGTTGCTGTAGAGCGTGCGCGGCCCGGCCGGCGCGCCACGGGGCGGCAGATCCCCGCCGACGGCGCCGACGGCGAGCCGGTTGAGATAGGCCTTCGGCCCCATCTGCCGAACCATGGCAGCCGGGCCCGCGCCCATGGTCGAAAGCCCGGGGATGCCCGCGCCAACCTCGCCGGCAGCGCCGAGGGCAAACATCCCCGTCGGATTGGCTTCGGCAAAGCTCTGCTCGGATTGCTTGGCGCTCTCGCCGGCGTTCCGGCTGAGCAGACCGAATACGTCCCCAATTCCATACTCGCCGCGGCTCACCGCGCGAACGGGCACGCTCGCCGCAAAATTTGCCGTATCGAGCACGCGCCGGCCGGGGGTGCGGGTTGCCTCGAAAGCTTTCTCGGCCGCCTTATCCTTGCGCCGCTGCGTGATGTTCTGGCGCGCCTCCTGCGCCGGCGTGAGGCCCTCGTTCACGCCAGAGAATGGGACGCGAGGCCCGGCGCTCTCTTTCGTGACCTTCGCGAGCTCGGCCTCGTATTCCGGATCGGGCACGCTCGAGAGCGCCGAGGCAATCTCGGCCTCGCTGAAATCGTCGGGAAACTCGTGGATCTGTCCGCCGTAATCAACACGCATTATTGCACGCGACGCGGCCGCCCGTCGGGCCCGCGCTCCCATTTCTGGACCGGAGCGAGCGGCTCGATCGGCGCGTCGCCCTGTGTGCTCACCTTGTCGAGAGCGGCCTTTTTGAGGAGATCGCGATAGGAAGCCATCATCATCTTTTCGACGCGTCCAAGCGCCTCAAGGAACGCTTCCTTTGATTTGGCGCGGCTTAGATCGCCGATCGCCTTGCCGCCTTCCTCGCCCTCGAAATCCGTCACCGCGCCAGCGCCCTTGAGCCCCTCGCGAGCCGTCATGAAGCGTTTCGCCGCGAGCTCGCCGCGCATCTTTTCGAAATCGGCGGCATCGGTTCCGGGGATGTAATTGCGCGGATCAAATAGACCGCTCGCCCCTGTGGCTGTGTCCAGGCCGGGATGGGTGCGCAGCTCGGCCCCCAACGTAAGAGCGCTGTCAACCATGGTTTTCGCCGCAAATGAAGCGGATCGGGCGCCGCCGGCGACCTCGCCCTGTGCTTTCTGCGACGCCGCCCCGGAAATGTCTTTCGCCTCTCGGCCGATCTCAACGCCGCCCTTGGTCCGCTGAATGACGGCCGTCGGGGTTTCAACGTTCGTCACCGGGGGCGAGTATTCGTAGTTTTCGGGGAACGTCGCCGGCTCGACCCTGGCATTGCCCTGATAGAATCCAACCGTTTCCTTGCCGCCGGGCCCCTTGAGCGGGATCGGCTGTTTGCCGCCCTCGCTCTTGTTGAACTTGGATTTCGTTTGCCACTCGAGGAACGAGCCTTTGTAGCCCTGCTGAATCGCAAGCTGATATTCGCGAATGTCGTCGGTTGACTTGCCTTCCTCGGTGAGCGCCTTCGTGATGAGCTGGTGACCGAGCGCCGCCGTTTCCGGGTTGCCGGTCATCTTGACCGCCATGCGCAGCAGGCGCTTTGTGTTCGTCGGCGCAGCCAGGCCCGCCGGCGAGGCGCTCGCCGCGGCAGGCGCCTCCGTGGCGGCATCGCCGGGGGCAGCTGGCCCGGTAGGCTCACCGACTTTCCCGGCTGCCCAGCGCTGCGCCCTGCCCGCCGTCATCGTCCGCAGAAACGGGTTTGCCTCAACCGAGGCCGGCGACACGATGCCGGCAACAGGCTCGGCCGGGTTGGATTTGAGCACCTTCGCCGCGTCGCCGGGGCCAAGGAAGTAGCCCAGATAGACATTGCCCGGCGTGGGGGCGATCCCCTGCGATTTCAGATGCTGCGAAATCTCGCCGGAATAGGCGTCGCGCATCTCGTTGTTGAGGGCGAGCTCGTTCGGATCGGTGCGCATGGCGAGGATCTGCTCGCGCGTCTTGCCGGCGATCTTGTCCGGACGATTGCGCTTAAGCACGTCCAGCCAGGTTGAATCGATGAACTGGTTTGGCCCCGTGGCGCTCGATGTCGCCGCGCGCGCGTTCATGTTGCCGCCGCTCTCTGCCGCCGTGATGCGAGCGCCGAGGCTGCTATCCCCGGCGGCCGCCCTCGAGCCGGCTGCGGCCGAGACAGGAGGCGCAGCAGGCGCCGGCGTGCCCGGCTCGGTTCCGCCGAGATCGAGCAGGCCACTCAGCATCTTCTGCGCGTCTGCGTGACGGGTTTTCTCCGCGTCCTCGAGCTGCCGGAACTGCAGTCCGCCGATGATGGCGCCGGCGATGCGATCGGCCCCCTGTAGCCAATGCTGAATAGGTGCCGAGCTGCCGCCCTCCTCGAGGAGCTGTTGCGCCATCTTGCGCCGCGCAGCGAGGGTTTCGGCGCTCGTTCCCGCGGCGACGTTGTAGCCAAATAGATCCTGCAAGCCCATCACACCACCGCAAGGTCATAACGGACATGATCGAAGCCGCCGATTGAAACAACGGCCTCCGGACGAATTTTCCGCACCTCATCGGCCATTAGGCCAACCGTCGGGATTTTCGAGCCCAAGTAGTTGAAAACGTAGACATTCAGGCCATTCGCCAGTTGGCCGATTTTCGCGATGTTCTCTTTCAGGCGCCGATCGGATGCCATGATTGCGGCCCCGCCGATCTTGCCGCCGAGCCCCATCAATCCGCCCATCATGGCGCTGTGCGCAGATGCCTGCTGATTGTAGTTGTTCTGCACCATGCCGGCATAATCGACGCCGGAAACCGCCGTCTGCGGCGTGCTCTGGTAATTCGGGTTTGAAACCTGCGATCCCGACAGCATCGCATTCATTTCGTTGAGCGTCTGATTGCGCTCGCCGGTCAACTCCTGATCGGCCAACTGCCGCCCGTTGAGCAACAGGCTGTTGTAAGCGTCGTTTCGGCCCGGGCTGAAAGCCCCCATCTCGGCATCCCATGCCGGCGTTCCCGGCTGGACGCCCTGATTTTCCAGGCGGGTGCGCAACTCGTCCTCGCGCGCGGCGAACATCGGATCGAGCCGCTTAGAGCCGAGCTCCATAAGCCGGCCTTCGGTTTCCTCGTTGCCCAGCTTGAACGGCTGCGAATAGGCGCCCTTGACGTTACTCGACAGTGTTCCGCCGATATCGCCGAGGTTTTTGGCGATGGCGTTGTATCGATCAAAGAGGGCCTGATTTTCCGGCGAATAGGTCTGCACAGCCTCAAAGCGAGGCGTCCCATCTTCCCACGATCCAACCTGATTATATTGCAGAGTACCTTCGGGGGTAATCTGGTTAGTCATGTTGAGTTGCTGCTGTGTGGTAGCAGTTTCCTCATTCATCTTTGATTGAGCTTGCGCCGTCTTAACCGGATCGGGGGCTTTCGGTGCGTTCATGTCGTGCTCCGGCTAACCAGCTACAATTTTCGCGCAGCATCGAGAACTGCAGGGCGTCATCATCGGGGGAGGGCCCGTAATACCGCTTAAGCTCGCATTCCAGCGTGAACCCAACCCGGGGGAGAATATCACGCATTAACTTATTTGAAACTCTCGTTTGCGCGGTAATCCGGGTTGCTCCCATCCCCTCGAATGCATAGGCGAAGGCGCCGCGCAAAACCGTCCTCGTCATCGCGCCGGGCCCGCAAATGGTGATGTCGAGATTTGCCCCATTCCAGGCGTTGAAGACGATCCCCCCGATGATCTTGCGCGTTTCGGGGCCGAGCACACCCACGGCCCAATAGGGTGCGGCGAGCTCGAGGCCGAGCTTGTCCATCACCCATCTTGCAACGGCCTCGCTGTTTTCGTAGTCGAGCAGGGTGCGCACGATCAACCCAAAATGCCGCCTGGCTGAAAAATGAGATCGAGGGCATTGAGCTGCAGCGTGGGTTCATCGCTGCCGGCGAGCTGCGAAGTGACCTTGATGCGAATGGAAATCGTGTTCCCTGGCTTGGCTGCGATGTCGCGCCAGTTTTTGATAAGCCGCTGCTCAATCGGCCATGTGTCCACATCCCATTGCGCGATGTCCCAAAGCGCCGCGGCCTCGGTTGCGACAGACGGCGAGCTCACCTCGGCCCCTGTTTCGTAGTCCACATTCACGCCGATACCGGGGACGATCGCCGAGCTCGCCGTGAAGATTGGCCGAACCATCGAGAAATGTTTAAGCACGCCGCGATTGCCAAGATCGTGAAACGCCGTCTCGAGATCGGCCTCGATTGCTGCGCCGTCGTCACTGCCTCCCACATCGCCTTCCATGACGCGGCCGTCATTGCTGCCGAAAAAAATCCGGTCTTTCCAGATGGACCAGCAATTGCCGTTCATGCCACGGAAGCGGCACCATGCCCCGGTCACCGTGTTCATGACGTACTGCTGCTGCGTGTCCGCCTCCACGGCAGGAACGTTGAGGATCATGCGCGTTCCGCGGGGGTAACCGATAAGCTGCCAGCCGAAATGATCGGAATAGCGCCTCGCGGAGTCTGCCATGGTCGGCTGAATGTTCGCCGTGAGGGAGATCCGAACGGCCGCGGATCGCTCCACAAGCATCGCCTGGCTGAGCGGCAGCACGCCGTCAATGCAGATCAGCGCGAGATCGCCGCCAACCTGGACAAGCGGCCGCTGTCCGATCGGGGTTCCGAGCAGGTAATTGCCCTTGCGGGCCCATGTCGCCGCATTGGTCGGATCGGTTCCGGCGTAAACGATCGCCTCCCCGCGCGTGGAGAGGAACACCAGCAAGTCATTATCGCCGCCCTCGCCGTCAATCTTCCATGACGCGATTGTCAGCAGGTTGCCGCCAAGCTTGAACAGGCCGCCGAGGGGGAAGGGCCGCACTGTCCCGGCGATTGAGGCCGTAGGCAGAAAATAGGCCGTGGTTGAGTTTTTTTCGACGAACCAGAGGCGATTGAGGTGCGTGGTGACATCGATGATGTTTGCCGAGGTGACCCCGGTGAGCGTCGGCGTTGCCCAGCTCGTTCCGTTGTAGGACCGGACCGCATTGGCACCATTGGCCGCGATCAGGAAATTGCCGCCGGCCGTGGCGATCTGGACGAATTGCCATCGCGCGTTTGACATCGAGGTGACGGCCGAGGATGCCGTCCCCGTGGTGACATCGTAGATTACCGTTCCGGCGGCCGCGAAAATCTTGTCCGCCGAGGTGGAAACCCCGTGGTAGGGCATGATTGTTTCAACGGGGTTCGTCACCCCCGTATCGCAAAACTCCATGCTGCCCTTGCGGACTTCGATAAAGGCCGCTTGCGGAAACCAATTATCCAGCGTGATCGCGCTGTCTGGCGGGGCCGCGGTGAGGGCCGCGATCGTGTTCCATCCGCCCGTGCATATCGGCAGCGGCGCCGGCTTGCCGAGCTGCGGCGCGACCTGTGGATTGCCGGTGATGGAGCTCGCGCGCCGGGCCCTGAAACGGCCTGTACGCGGGAATTGCCGCCCTCGCTTCATCTTCCAACCAAAAGCTTGATTTCGTCCTCAGATAGACCGAAAGCGCGCAGCTTATCGGCTGCGCTCTCTGCGGCCGCATCCCGGGCCTCGCGTAGCGCCTGACGCTGCGCCATGGCGGCCGTTTCCTCGTCCTGCTGCCGCTTGGCGCGCTCTGCGGCTCTCGCCTCTGCTGCGGCCGCCTCCGCGTCCGCCTCGGCCTCCTGTTCCTGCGTCCACAGGATATCGATCACGGTATGAGTGCGGCTGAATCGCCGGCCGGTCCGCGCGGCAACGGCCTGCTCTGGCGCAACCTCGCGCAGCAATCCGCCGAACACCTCGAAAAGCTTCACATCGTCAGGCATCATCGTATTCCGTATATGGCATAGGTTCCGGCGTCAAAATTGCCCGTGCCATCCCAACGCAGGCGCAGCGCATTTATAGCACTTGTCGAGCCGATGTAGACCGCCGAGCCGTGGTAATTTACCGTGTTCGATATCACTCGGAACAGACTTTGCGCGTTCATCCCGCCCTGATAGTTGAAAATGGTGCATTGCATGCTTGCGGTTTGAGCCGCGGTGACTGTGACGCCGGCCGCCAGAGAGCCAAATCCAAGGGCCGCGAGGGTAAAGGTTGCATCCTCTACTTTCCAGCCGGGATAGTTCGCCCCCGTGGTGTCATAGCTCGAGCCGTTGTTTGTCGAGACGCTCACCAGAACGGCCCGCGTTGCCGTATTCGATGAGGCGCCGGAGATGTTCACCACAAGGCGATCATAGGTCGCGGGGATGTTGGTGACGTCTACCGTTGCGGCCGCCGGGAATGAGCCCGATGCGATCAGCGTGGCGCCGAAGGGGATGTCGGCCCATGCCGGGTTTGCGCCGCCCCCGTTCGTCTTCAGGAATTGCCCAGAGGTGCCCGCGCCCAAGCGAGTCCACGATGTTCCGTTATGATAGATGACGTCGCCTTGAGCCACACTCCCGGGCGCGACGATTTCGTTGCCGTTTTGCGTCAGGCCGATCGAGGCGAAATCAATTCTTCCTCCGATGTCGCTCCCGTCCCATGTGCCGATTTGCCATACGTCGCTGGTGCCCGATGTCTTGAAAAATAGATAGGACTTGTTCGCGCCAAAGTCGGTTGGCTCAAGGCGCAGGAATTCGGCGGCGACTGTAGAGGCCGCCGTTTTTATGGTCAGGCTGCCGCCGTTTTGAATGGTCAGGCTGCCGGTGAGATTGCCGCCGGCGAGCGGCAGGAAAAGCCCGGTGTCCGCCGAGACGTTGCCGGGCGTCATGATGATGTCAGCCGGCGCGCCTTCGCAGAAAATCGAAATATGCGTTTCGCTGTTGGTGACGCGCAGGACCGCGGGCGCCTCGGCCGAGCCGGGCATGATCCGCATTGACGTCGTTATGCTGCCAGTAACCGTGTTATCGCCGAGCTTCACCCACACAGGGCCCATGAGCGCGCCCATGGCCACAAGCGAGATTGCCGGCCTCGAGGTGCCGAGCGTGCCGAGGGCGAAGCGCGCATCAGTCTGTGTGACGGCGATAGTGCTGCTCGCCCCCACGGCGCCGAAGATGCCGTTTTGCATCTCCCCGGGGGTGATCACCACGTCCCCCGGCGCGCCCTCTGCCAGGATGGCAACGTGCGTTTGTGAGGCCGTGACGGGGATGATCAGCGGATCGTCGGGGGTGCCCGGCCGGAAGCGTTGCGCGTCTGTCGCGGCCGCGGTGACTGTGTTGTCCCCGAGCTTGACGTAAATCGCTTCGGTCTGGGCATTGAGGCCGGTGATCGCAATCGCCGGGTTGGTGCTCGGCAGGGTGCCGATCGTCGCCCGTGCGCTCGTGCTCGAGATGGCGAGGATTTGGCTAGCACCGCGCGGCCCGAAACGCGCCGGCATGGCTAATCAATCCCGGTTCGGTCTGGAAAATTGCCGTCCTGAATGTTCGCCGAGCTGATCAGATACGACTGCTGCCCGCGGCCGAGCGAGAGGCTCGGCGCCCCCGTTGCCGCCCCTGATCCGGCCTCGATTTTCTCATAATACGAAGCGCGGTAATCGTCGAAAGCCAGGCCCTTTGATTGCAGGTAACGCCAGCGCGTCCCCTGAATAAGCATATCGTCCTCGTCCCACACATGAACGTCATCGTTCGCGGTGAAAAAGCGCTGGCGCGTGCCGCTGCTGTCGGCAATCCAGTATTTCGAGACGTATTCACGGACGAGGGTGCCCGGCGTATCGCCGGCGGCCGAGGGCGGGGGCCATATCCTGGCTCGCCGGGGATAGCCGATCATGCGCATGCGCCGGCGCGGGCCCGTCGGGATGATGCCGGATCGCAGCGTCTGGTCAACTTGCGGCCCGTCGGGGCCGAGCAGCTCCCACTGATTGCGCCGGTCCCATGCGGTCTGCGGAATGTCGCGCTTGTAGTCCTCCGGCAGATCGAAAGTGTCAATCGTGAAAGTGATATCGGCAACCTGAGTTGCGTCTACCGTCTCGGTGAGCTCGATCGTTGTTGCATTGATGACGGACGCGACGCGGCATCCGATCTGCACATTATCGCCGGTGACGGACCAGAGCGCAGCGCCGGCGGCCGAAATGATTGCGCTGCTCGAGACGGTGACGATTGCGTCCCCGGCTGTGCATGAGGCCGTGAGGACGATGGGCGTGCTGATCTCGATGATAAATTCAGCGGTGAGCTCTGGCCAATCCCTCGCCTTGGCGATCTCATCCCCGGTTTCGTGGAGGAACGAGAGTAGCGAGCGCACTTGCGGCTCATCGGACAGGATTGAGGAGGTTCGGGCGAGTCCGATCCGATCGCAGACCGTGTTGATCAGCTCGAGAGCCGTGAACTCGCCCATTGCATCGCCTTAGCGAACAATCTCCCAATCGTCGGCGAACATATCCGTTTGAGATGCCAGCCAGCCGGGGAGGATGCAGTTATCCGCCGTCTTCATCGTGAATGACGGCAGCACGCGCGCGAAGCCGCCGTTTTGCTCGGCAAATTCGCGATTTGGTCCGGCGAAAAACTTGTCCGCCGGCAGAGCGTCATGGCCCGGGGAATAGGCGATCCACATTCCCTTACCATTCCAGCCAGCGCGAGCGACGCGATGTCCGATCCTGGCTGCCTCTATGGCCGCGCCGAACTTCATTTCGTCACCGTGGCGGCCGAGACAGCGAACATTGCCGCCGCCTGCATATGGGTTTTCGCCGTGGCCGCCTCGCGCCCCGCCTCATTGAGGACGTGCGCCCACTTGTCGCCGAGCGTTATGGTGCCCACAACTTCGCCCTCGGCCTCGGCCTGCGCTCGGAATTCCGCCACGATGGCGTCACACTCCGAATAGAACGCCGCGGCGAGGGCCTTCAGCCGGTTCACCCGCTCGCTGCCGGATGGGTTGAAGCTCAGCCGAGCCCGCCCCATTGCGCCTTCGGTAAGCGAAAACTGGTGCTTTTTCGCGCCGTTTTCGTTCGGGACCGCAACGGCGATCCCGGGTTCCGTTTCACTCACGCTCAACTCTCCCACTTATGCGGCCGCAAGCGGCGGGGCCGCTTCGCCGTTTATGTGGCGGCCGGCGTGGCGACGACGCGGCCAAGCCATTGGGTTGATGTCAGGCGGATTGCAGAGAATGACTGCCCAGTTGCAACGGGCGTTCCCTGATTTGCAGTCAGCTTGACGAAATTGCCGCCCGTCGGCGGAAACACATCGCAGTTGTTGGATGCGTGCATGTTGACGATGATGATCTCATCCCCGATGCCAGCTTCGGCCGGCAGCGTCACAGCGCCATCACCGGCGCCCGGCGTTGACATGACAAGCTTGTTGCCGGGGCCCTTCAGGAGGCCGAGGGGCGTATTTTGAACGGTGAGCGATGGCGCCACACTCACAACGTCCCATCCCATGCGCTTTGCGAGCTCGGCCGGGGCGCCGAGCGTAATAAGATCTTTGGCCTGCGCCATCGTGAGAACTCCCTCGGTTACTTCCTACGGCCGTTTGCCGTGCGTTCTGCCTCGAGCTTCTGCTCGAGCACCTTGCCCGTCTCGAGATCGCCGGGGCCTGGAATAATCGCGCCGGGAGGTGCATTGCGCGCCGCCTCGAGAGCCTGCAAGCGCGCCTCGAGGGCTGCGATGGAGGCTTTCTGCGCATCGATGAGGGCCTGACTGTCGCGGGCCTGCGCCTTCAGACGTTCCACTTCCTCGGCCTGGACAACGGCCTTGACGCCGTTCGGATTGCTCACGGCGAGCAGGTAGCGCCGCGCCGTCTCGCGCAGCTCGTTGCCGCCAAATGGGAAATTGCCGATGGCGCCGTCGGTCATCTCGCCGAGCGCCTCCACGGTCGGAACGCCGTTCGCGCGCAGCGTAAGCACAATTTCGGGATGGAACGGGAATAGCGCATCGAGCGGCGTGCCTTCGTGGCCGATCTCGGCGCGCTTTTGAAAGCGCTGCCAGGCCGCTGCAAAGCGGAATTTGTCTTCCTCGGTTGCCGGCCGATTGATGATGTGGAGTTGCTCGCCGGGCTGCCGGATTTCGATGTAGGGAACGCGCATATAGACGGGGCGGCCCTGCGCCTTGGATTCGAGCTTATTGATGATGGCCTTCGGAAAGAACATCGCCATAGACGAGTCTTTCTCGTAAACATATTGCCCATTCGATGGCTCAGCGCCGAGCGTGGCATCCGGAGCGAACGAATTCGGGTTGGCGCGCATGAATTCGGTGATGTCGTCGGCAGGCTGCGGATAAAGGTCCATGCTCACTCTCGCAATTAGTGGCGGCCACCAGTCGGCAGGTCTTGAGCTGGTGGCCGCGGGGCGGTCCTGTGGGGATAGGTTGCCGCCTTTGCCGTTCTGCGCGGTATGATGCCTTAACCGTACATGCTCTGCAATAGGCCATCCCCGGTGAGCTCAACCTCACAATCCGGCATGAGCTCGAGCATCTTGCCGAAATAGCGGGCATAGGCGATCAGCGCCGGCGCCGTGCGGTATTTCTTGCCCTTGGAAACCACCACCATTTCGAGCTTACGCTTGCCGTGGTGCTCGCCCGCCCACTGCTCACCCTCATCGCTGAATGAGGAATCCAGGCCGTAAACGACAATGCGCCGATAGCCGAGGAAGTAGAGCAGGGCGATCGCGCGCAGGCCGATCGAGCCCCCGCCGCAGATCTGCCCGCGCCCCGGATCGGCTTTCTCGATCATCTTCGTTGCCGCCTCGCCGCAGTACGCGTGCCAAAGCCGCACCTTGTCGCGCGGGACTTTCTGTTGCCAGGACGGATGCACGCACGATGCCAGCCAGAATTCCGTTTCCGTGTTCGGATCGACGTCGCCAACCTGCGTGACCTTGTGCGGCCTCGGATCGCAGTCCATATGCGCTTTCGGCGAAACTCCCCGCTCAGTCAGAAACCGATAGGCCGCCGACACGCTGAAAAGATCGTGATCCGGCTGCGCCGAACGCAACACAGCATCGCCGAAGGTGGATTGCAGCGAGGGGCCGAAACACACGAGCAGCGCCGTCCGATCGTGCGCCTCGAGCGTCTTCAAATCCTTGTTGGCTTTGGTGATTTTGGGGGTGAGGCGGCCCGGGAAAAACGCGATGTTCTCGAGGGATTGAAGGCCCCTCACCTCGTCCGTTACGGCGGCTTTGACGTTGATTTCGCCGATGAGGGCGAGCGGCCTGGCAATGCCGGTGACGCGCGTCTCGGCAATGTCCACATTCACCAGCTCGAAACGCGTCTCGAGGCGCTCAATCCACAGATCCGGCGAATTGACGATGAGATGAGCGTTGCGGCCGTCCTCGAGCAGCTTGCGCGCCGGCTGGCATGAGATCGAGAAAAATAGCGCTCGCGTCGTTAGAAAGTGAATATGGTTGATCACCTCCTGAATGCGGTCTGGCTCGATGTGCTCGAGGACATCCGTGCAAATCACGAGCTCATGCGGGACGAGGGCCAAAGCGTCATCGATGCCGGGGACGGCCGGATCGTATTGATAAATGGCGATTTCGCGTTCCGCGAGGCCCTTGGCGAGCTCGCCCTTGCCTGCGCCATAGTCCAGGGCCGAGACAAATTTTTGCTCGGCCATCAGCCGCGCGACGTCGTCAACCCACGTTCCGCCGCTCGCGCCGTATGTCGCATCATCCGCGTGTAGCTTCCGATTCAACGTCTTGTAATTTTCGGAAATTAGTTCCATGCGCTTTCCCCATTATCCATTGGTGATAGGCGGTTTGCCACACTTCGGCCGCCGGCGCATCCTTGAATTTCTCGAGCCAGGGGCCGCCGAGCGTCCAATGCGTGTTGTGGAGCGTCGCCGGCCGCGCTTGCACCCCCACGAGCCAATTCCATCCCGGCTCGAGCTCGCCGATCATGTCGTCATCGAGCCAATCAAATGCATGTAGATTGCGGCCGGGAACGCCATTCAGCTTTGCCAGGTCAAGCCGCCGGTTTTCCGGATGCGCGCAGTTGAACAGCATGAACGAGGACCAGTTTTTCCGCCGGTAATAGCTCTGCCGCCTGCCATCCATCTTGATATCGGGTAGCTCGTATCCGCCTTTTGTCGGCATGTGCTTAGTTTGTAGCTCTTGCCACGGATGCTTGACGCACCATACCGCCTTTGAGGGATCGAGCGCCGCCATGCGGAACAGCTCGCCGATGGGCGCGTACTCCGAAAACAGCATATCGCAATCCATGAAGAGAGCCAGGCCGCGATAACTGCACAGCAGCGGCGCAAAAAAGCGCGCGATGGCGAATTCCGTTGTCATGGCCGCGCCGCTGATATGGTCGAAAAGCTCGCCGCTGTCCGTCCTCGATGTGGGGCGCGAATAGAGCTGCGCCGCCTCGAGGTTTTGCCGCCAGATCGGCCGAATTCTGCCCTGAAAGCCGAGCCGCTCGAGCGAATCCCGGCAGACGGCGAAGGCCTCCGGATGGGGCGGATCGAAGCCGATGAAGACGGTTTTTTGCATGTCTGGATTTCCCCAATAAAAAGGCCGCGGTGTGCGAGACGCCGCGGCCAAAGTCGAGCGCACATAAGAGCGCGATTTATAGCACAGTCGTCGGCGCAGCGTGCGGAAAAGCGGCGATGGCCGCGCCGGTCTGCACCGTGGCTGTAGCTGAGACGATGCTCGAGACGAGGAACACGCCGCGGATTGGGAAGTGAGACAGCGTCCCGGCGACGTCGGAAAGCGCGCCGCTTTCGTTGGTGCTGTAGAGCTGCGCATCCTTCGCGGCCTTGTCGCGGATGCGGATCGTTGGCCGCCCGTGGATCATGAACCAGCCGAATTGACCGCTGGTCATGCCGGCGTTCTGGCAAAAGCCCGGCTGCCGGTGAATATGATCCTTGTTCGTACTGACGAGGCGCACAACGGCCGCGTGCAGCGCATCGATCGCAACAGTGCTGTACTGGTTGATGGTGCCGCCGGCCTTGCCGAAAACCCAAATCGAGCCGTCGGTTGCAACAATCTGCTCGCCGGGCTTGTGGATCGAGTCGGGGACTTCCGGCGTAGAGGTGGACAGGGCGTCATAGACCGCATTCAGGTCAACGCCGGCAATATTGGTCATCGTAGTTGGCATTTTACTGACTCCTCTCGAGGGTTCCGGCGTCGGCGCTTATGTCGTCAGCACACCCTGCAAAAAGCAGTTGCTGATCGTCATGTTGCCGGCCCATCCGAGCAAGCGGACCATGGCGTCCTGATTGAGCGAGAAACGATCCGGCCGGAGCGGCACCATGTTCCGCTCGGCGTGCGGCTGTAGCATGATGTATTTCGTGTTAAGGAAAAACGCCGTGCTCGTGGGGGCGCCGCCAACTGCGCCGGCGCCGTTGCTGCCGAAGGTGTTTCCGTCCGACGTGGTGCCCTGGAAACCGCCGTCCAGAACAACGTCCGCCGTCATGAACTTCAGGGACGAGAAGCCGGCCTTTGCCAGGTCGCTTTCCGTATCCGTGATCCGCGCCATGCCCTGCATAAACGTTGCATAGGCAATCCAGACGTTGTTATCCGTCAGGATGAGATCCGGCTTGTCCGGTCCACGGACGAGCTGCACCCACAACGCCATGAAGTAATTGAACACGTTCGCGGCAGAAACCGCGGCGCCGCCATCGGTGAGAGCCGAATAGCTCTTGTTGCGCCAGAAAGCCCATGTCAGGCGATCGATCCCGCCGACAGTGCCCGAACCCGGCGAGGCCGCCACGAGCGCAGCCAGGCCGTTGATTTGCCCGGTAAGCGCGCCGTCGCTGTACATATCGTACGCGAGGCCGTTTTGCATCGTGCCCTCGGCATTGTCCATACGGCCGCCGAGCAGCGCGATGGACTGTTCCTTGCCGGAGTTCTGCAATTCCTCGAGGCCGGACATCGAGATTGCAACGGCCGTCTGCCGGATGGGGAATTCGGCCGCCGTGAAGATGCTCGAGGGCGAGATATTGACAACCTGATAGCCCGAATAGCGGGTGTAAGTCTGGTTGTTGGCGTACTCGAGCTCTTTGACGATGGTTCGGCCGCCGGAGAAAGTCTTAATCTTCCCCTTGCTGCCCATCCGGGTAAGGATCGCGTTGTTACGCGAAAAGTTGTTTACGGCCTTGCCGGAGCGATTGCGTAGCGTCGTAGTGACAAGTTCGGAAAGGTTCGGCGCGGCCATGGTGACTCACCCTTGCTTATTGGGCGAGCTGATCCCATACCGCAGACAGATCGTCATAGACCGTTCCGACTGAAGTTCCGCCGGAGGGCGTCTTGCCGTTTGTCGAGCCGGGGAACATCCCGGCCGCCGTACTGGCTCGCTGCCCTTTCTGCGCCAATCGCTGGGCCTCCGCTGCATCGGCCGCCTTCTTTTCGGCTGCCGCTCTCACTTTGGCCTGGACTGCCGGATTGACCGCCAGCGCCGCGTTATAGGCCAATTCGAGCTTTTGCTCGATCGTAGCCCCGGGGTACTGCTCGTTAATCCCTGGCAGAAAGCTATTGATGCCCTTGCTCAGTTCGTCGAAATGCTCTCGTCCGGGTTGCTTCGCGAAAGTCTCGATGCGAGAGAGGTTTTGCTCGCTGATATACTGCTCGAGGCGGTCAACCCGTGGATCTGTCGTTTGCTGCTGGGCAGCCTGCCCGTTTCCATTCGCCCCCGGCGCCCTCGCCGGGATCTGTAGGTTTCCGGCCGCCATTTCCGCCAGTTCGTCTAAATCGACGCCGTAGGATTTGGCCAACCAAATCAGCGCTTCTGCGGGGTTTGCATCGAGCCTGTTCTGTCCATTGACAAGACGGCTTAAGCCTTCCTGCCATGGGATGCCTTTGGCTCGCGCAACCTGCACAAGGGGCGCGATCGTCTGATTGACTTGCTGCCAGCCCTGATTTACTTCGGCCTCCCTCTTCAGCACTTGCGCGCGGATCGAGGGGGGCGTTTTCTGCCAGTCTTCAGCAGCAACATTCCAGCCATTCGGGAGAGCTTCAACCTGTTCTGATCCAGGCCTAGACTCGGGTTTTGGCGCTGCCGCCTTCTGATCGGCGGGGGCTGCCTGTTGATCCGCGGGGGCCTTCTGATCGGCTGGCGTCTCAACCTTCGCCGCGAAAGTGCCGTCCGGGTTCCGGGGGCGTTCCGAGGTGGTGTCTTTTTTATCGTCCGGATTTATTCCGGTGTCAACGGGGCTTTCGGCGCGGGCGCCTCGCGAATTGTCGCCCCCATCTGTTGAGCTGCCGCCATCTCCGGCGCGCTCAGCCTCGTCCCATGCGGCGCTAAGATCGTCATAGACTGTTGTTTCAGATCCGGATGTTCCTCCGGCGCCGGTCCCGTCTCGCTCTGCCATCGGTCGCGATTTCCTTGCTCATACTGGTCCCAAAGCTGGCGCATCGTTTCCTGCGCGCTTTCGACCTTGGGCGGAGTGTAAGCCGGCAGAGGTTCGTTGCCAACCTCGGTAAGGCCGAGAGCCTTAGTCACCTTGCGAAATTCGGACTTGCTGTCAAAAACTTGCCCGGTAACGGGATGGACTTGCGGCCGGCATGTGTCCAGGTTGAGCATCGGCGAGGGGAGATCCGATTGCGGCCCCCGCTGGACGCGAGGCCCAGCGAAACGCTTGTCCACCATGACGCCATCGCGCAGAACGTAGACGGTTCTCATTTCAGCCCGGCCCTTCCCCATGCGGCGAGAGTCATTGCGTCATCCATTGCGTGATGCTGCTTCCCAATCCGCCATGGCGACAGATCCGGCGTGTTCACGCAGCGCATTTTGATTTCGTTGTATCGCATCCGGAAGCCCGCAAGCTTGCCGTCAATGTCGAGCATGCCGCAGAGGAACATGAAATCGGCAGGCCAGTCGGCGATGATCTCGAATCCAGGGGGCGCCTGATGGACGAAATCAGCGAGCGCGAGCGATGCCGCCTCCATGGTTTTGACGTGCCCGCCGCCCCATAGATGCGGCAGGACGTTTTTCTCAACCCAAGGATCGATATTTGGGCCGTAGTGATCGAGCGGCATCTCGACATAAAACGATCCGCGGTGTTCGTCGCCATAGAGGGCGAGCGAGATCAGGTTGCCGCCAAAGCCATTAAATTCCGTATCCAGATAATATCTCACTTGTCCCCACTCTTCGGTTTCGCGGCCGCGGCCTGCTCGGCCTGCTTTTTCTGCGTTTCCAGCTTCAATTGCGAGCTCTGGCGCTCGTGATCGGCCTTGAGCGCCATGCTCTGCTCATCGTGCGCAGCTTGCCTCTCGGCGTTTTGCGCGTCAAGCTCGGCCTGCTGCTGGTTCGCCGCTGCATCAAGGTTCATTTCCTGCGTTTTGAGCTGCAATTTCTGCTGCCCCTCGATCTGTTGCAGTTGCAGCTTTTCGCGCATCGCCTGCAGCTCCATCTGCATTTTCTGCATTTCCATCTGGAATTGCGCTTGCATTTGCTGGAATTCCATCTGCATGCGCTGCATTTCGAATTGCTGCTCTTGCTGCCGGGCCTTCGCCTCCATCTGCATTTTCATTTGCTCAGTCTGCGCCTTGATTTCCTCTGGCGTCGGCGGCTTCGGCTTCGGATTGGCGACGTCGTTTTCGAGCTCCTGAATCGTCAGCTCGAAAGCCGTCTCGAGATCGCGGCCGATGCCGAACCCTCGCACGAAGAAAAGCAGCATCTTGCCGAGCAGCGGCAACAGCTTCGGCTGCATCATGCCGATTTGCCCGGCTTTCTCGATGTAGATTGCCGCCTTTTCGAGGAATTCCGAGCGCCGCGCCATCTCCACTTGGGCATCCGGCTCGATGGTCGAATCCGTCTCAACCGAGATGGTGAAGCCGCGCAGCTTGTCATTCTGCAACAGCTTGATGGCCCCCATAAACACTTGCTCGGCCGTGGGGAGCGCCGGGGGAGGCGCGGGCGGCATCGGCGCGCCCATCGGGGGCTGCCCGGGCATTGGGGGCGCAGAGAGCGCCTGTGTGCCCCCGGGGGCCATCGGCTGCGGCGGCATGACGCCGGCCGGCTGCCCGGGCACGGAGGGCGCCCCTGGCTGCGGCGGGGCAGCAGGGAGCGCCCCTTGCGTGTTCTGCCCGCCGAACTTGGCGATCAGGCCTTTCTGCTGATCGTTCCACCACAGCTCAAAGTTGGACATCTGCCAGAGCGAGCCGGGAGAGAAGTGCTCGGCGATGATCTCGCCGGCGATTGCCAGGTTGTCGCGGGCAAAGCGCGCCATCTCGTCTTTCGGTTCCGATGAGCGCATATCGCCAAAGCCGGTTTTCAGCTTCTGCGTGCCGAGCTTCTCATTCGGATCGCTCTGCCCGCGCATGATGTCGAAAACGCCGGACATCTGGTCAGTGTCCTGCTTAACGATCGTGCGGGCCTGATAGAGGATGTTGAGGACGTCGGCATAATCCTTGATGGGCAGCACGTCCATTGCCCCCTCGAGGCCGCCGGCCTCGGCGAACGCCCCCCAATTCTTGATTGGGAGCAACTTGTTTTCAACGCCGCTCGTGAGCAGGTTTTTTAGGCCCTCGTGATCCTCGTTGTAGACGCCGGCAACCTTGACGTTTTGCAGCACCATCGCCGCGCGGGACGTCAGATCGTCCAGCTCGTTCGCCTGCGCGCCGTATTCCGTAAATTCGGGGACTGGCTCGATCGTGTCGTTTGTCACCGTGTCGCGTGCGGGTTCCGGCGAGGGAAAGAATCCGTCAAGAGTTGACGGGCTTTCGATCGAGACGAGAATTTCGTCCCAATGCTCGCAGAAATAGTGAATTTTGCGGTCTGTTTTATCGAATATTGCCCAGATCTCGGCCCGCATGAGGGCCCCGTTTTCCGGCTTTTCCGCTTCCTCATTGCTCATCCCCTCCGGACGAGACTTATATGCGATATCCTTCGCGATGGTTTCGGCGCGTTTTCCGAAGATTTCGCAGCTCTTGATTTCCTCTTTCGTCATGAAAGAGCGGTATGCAATCCAACCGATTTCTTGCCAGGTCTTTGCATGAGGATACAGAATATCGTCGGGGTGCTTGTAATCCCAACAAATAGACTCCTCGCCCACGCCCTCATGATATTTTACACTTGACGGCATCAGCGGCCGCGAAAGATCAT
>JACCDR012547006.1_pt1 | contig 22666 bp, 33 predicted proteins | sample 7446431 | NCBI WGS metagenome assembly JACCDR01 (sample SAMN15323443, study PRJNA562643) | freshwater metagenome | isolation source: river surface water | place: USA:Blue River Watershed | collected 2017-08-17 | reverse complement strand
GCTGTCTTGTCAATCAGGCGCAGAGCCCTGTTCAACTCCTCACGACTGGCAAAATCGGATAGGTCCGACTCATCAATGCCATACGCGGCAACCTCGGCTTTCACGTCATCGTCTACCCAATCAGGAAACGAAGACTCATCACCGGACAACTCGCCTTGGTCTACTTCCTCGGCGGATTCACTGCTGGCATTTTTCTCAGCAGATGGCTTGGTAGCTGACGACACTTCGCTCACGATCTGTGCGTCAGACTTGGATTCTCCCTTGCGCTCGGCTTCCACTTCCTGAACGACGCTTTCGGCGTAGGAACGGATCTCTTCCGAGCTCATGTTTTCGTTAAGGTCAATTTCTTTACTCATTGCTCTCTTTGCCTCTCCTAATCAATCGCTATACCCACCGTCAATGTCCGACAGTCCCCTCATTGCAAGGAACTCTTTTCGGGCTCGACGACTGGTAAACCTAATCTGACCGCTATCCAACACAGCGGCGCCTTGAATTCTGTGTTTCTCAATCAACTGCCGTGTTTCCCCAACCTGGGCTCGCATCACACCACATCCTTCCGAAATAAGCGGATTGTGCTCGGTGTACGTGTTCGCAGCCATCGAAGGCGACTCAAGCCAATCAGTTTTTCGAGGCATTAGCTTGTCGAGCTCTTCGGGAGTAACGACCTTGCCTTTGTACTTGTGAACAACTCCTGCCATTTTCTACCCCTGAGCCATTGCGTTGCGTTGCTGAGCATTAAGTTGAGGGTTTCCACCCATCAAGGTTTGAATCAAAGCGTTATTTCGAGCCTGTTCGGTTCCTCCGCCACTCACATTGCGACGAATCGTCTCTCGAACAGTGTGCGGAGACTGACGAATCGTGTTCTGATCGCCACCAAGCATGTCTGATGGGTTTGCAAACGTAATGAACCGCTTGAACTCTGGTCGATTCTTCAATCGTGCAATTTCGTCGACAATTGCGGCTGCATCGAAGGTTGCTCCAGACGCCTGGAACATCGGCCATAGAGGCGCGATCTCGCGAAGAACCTGGAATAGCTCCTGGAGGTGCTGCTCCGGCGTCTTGAACACCATGGAGTACGGTTCAACCTTGAACTCGTAATCCTCAAACTCTCCTTTTCGATAGTTCGGTGTCCAATCGGACGACACTTGAATGCCGCTATTTTCAACCGGAACAGATGTATGCAGCTCAAGAGTCTGATCCTCCCACATTAAACGACCAAGATCCAGAATGCACTCCGAAGCAAACGACACAACTGCCATCCGCATATCAGCCACATTCCTCGTCACGCTTCCATGGATAAGTTCTTCCTGACCAACCGTCGACGCTTGGCTCCCGAGTCCGCCCATCGCTTGCAAGTTTCCAGCGAAGCGGTCGTACTCTCCTTGCAGGAAAGTTGCGAGTGCCATATCTCGTTGATCAACTCCGCCCATCTCGAATTGCTTGATCTGCTCTGGGCTTGTCCCTCGCTGCCAACTGTTTCTTTCGGCTGTTCGCAATCTTTCTGCATCATCTGCCATGTTTGGAGGGTAAACGTTCACAACGCGGTGCGCGTCTGAATCATCTTCCATGCGACGATGCAATCGATTCTGCAAATCGTGCATCCCTTTCAAGTTGATCGCTGGAGATGTCGGTATCACATTGTCTGGAGTGTCTCCAAGCGAAAGAAACTTGTACGGTCCAGCTTGGGAACCAATCCACTCTCTTTCGATAAGCGGCGGCAAGTCTTGGTCGCAAGCCATGGTCACGATGGAATTGTTCTCGGCAATCCAAACGTCCATCAGCCAAACCATATCCTTCAAGTCATCGTCTTCGGCACTACCCCACTCCGATGCGATATCTCTGACTGCACCAGTCGAATCGTGATGACTTCGGCTTGTTGGCTTGAGCTTATCTCGAACCTTCTTGTTGTACCCAGGCTCGTCCATTACCTTTTCATAATCGGCTCGGTATCGATGTCCACAATACCGCATCTTGCTCAGCTCTTTCGCCGGCATGTCCAAAATCAAGTCGTCGAGAGACACTCGGTTGAACCATGGCTCGCCGGGATCCAACCAAACATCTTCTTCGGACTCGAGAACGCCATGAAACCTTGTGTCGGTGTCTCGCATCATCACGACACCACAACCAAGGCAAAAGAACGCATCCATGACAATCGCTCGGAACGTTTTGTCGAGCGACATATCGCCAATGAGCTTGTTCAAGTTCACTTCAAAGCGGCGAGCGAACGCAAGATTCTCCATTCGAGGAGTATTTACCAAGACCTGCGGATTGTTTGCAGCAAGCGCGACAGTGTAGATACGCGCAGTCTGGTTTATCAGATTCACCAGCGTTTTGTTCTCGGCACCCGACTCAGCATACCAAGAACCAACGTAATCTTTGATCAGTTCCTTTCGAACTCGACGAAATGGCTCCAAGGAATCTCGAGACGCCTTGATCGCTTTCAGTAACCGAGCACGTTTTTCGTTGTTTGATAGGTCTAGCATCAACGATCGGAACAATTGCGGCTATTAGCCAAGTTATATTCCGACCGGGTTTTAGCTCCGATCAATCAACTAGCTGACAACGTGTCAGCTAGCCTTTCTTCGACGTGTTGGACGAAGGCGTTTCGCTTACTGAAGCAACCGAAGCAGCAACAGGAGACGGAGAAGGAATGCCGTTCAAAATCGACTTCGAATGAGCAAGGTTCAAAGCGGCTTGCGAAAAGTGCAAAGCCTTCTGACCATCTTGGGAAGCTTTTACCTGCTCATACATCCTCGTTACTGCAGCATCAACCTTCTCGTTCAATTCACTTAACATAATCACCTTCCAGATTCTACTTCTGAAAAAACTAACGACTCAAAACGTCCCTTATACCATATCGCGGGCTACCGGTGTTCGCATTGCGGCGCTCTTGCATTTCCCGCCATAAAAAACTCCCATACTCTGGATTCTGGTCTTTTTGATCACCACTGTCAACTTTCTCGCCTGAATTGTCCGTCGAGTAGACCAGCCAAGCACCTGCCGCGGCAATCGCCCTATCACCGTGGTTCTTGTCCGTAGCACCCTTGTTTTTCGTAGGTGCGTGAACAATCTTCGACCCTTCCCATTCGTACTCGCCGCACTCAACTAGCATATCAGCCGATCTCGGAATGTACTTTCCCTGCTCCATGGCTAACGCGAATTGCTCGAACATGTCCGCCTTATCCGCATCTCGACACGGGAACCCAGGCTTGCGACTTTTTTTCTGCGATCCAAGCTGCGTCACGTTTCGATAGAAGATGTTTCCGTAGTACAGAACCTCCATGACCTCTTTCGCAAAACCACTCGATACACCTGAGTCTTCCCATCCGAGCTTCGCCTTACGCATCCAAAGACACAAGCCGACGACGATCCTTGCAAACGGACGAGGCTCCAAACCTTTAATCGTGTACTCGAGAACCTGCTCGCCTGTTCTATCATCGATGCCAGAAGCAATCGAGTTCGATGCGTACGCTCCTGTTCCTCCAGATGCGATATCGCACGCAATCGTAAACGGACCAAGAGGAGGGCTGTCATCAATCCCTGGCTTGAACCAAAGCACAAGAGGACCATCTTCGCGTTCAATCAACCCTTTGAGCTCCAGCGTCTCGCTATCGAACACTGGAGTTCCTCGCCACACAGGATTCTTCGAATGCGTCTTCTTCATGCGATCGAGCAAATCGGAAGTGAACACCTTCCCAACAGCTCCCTTCGGATTCCTATCTAACTGCGATGCGATCAACTGCGGACGAGCTGTCTTTCTCAAACATCGCATGTCATACCATGGCGACCGCACAACGCCTTCGTACTTGAACCCTTTCTTCTCAAGCAAGTCACGCAAATCAGGTTTGCTTCGATGATACTCTGCAACCGCTTCCGCATCTTCAGGCTTGATAGCAACAGGCTTGTTGTCAGTAACGATGTACGAATGCTTCGAGTGAACAGGATGATCTTTCCAATCTAGAACAAGATGCCATCCTCCTTCATCTCCCTTCGCCTCACACGCTTCGTGAAAAACGCCCTGATCAATGTACCTAGCTGAAACAAGTCTCAAGCACCCAGTCACATCGTGTAGCGATTCCATTACGGCGTAGTCTTTTCCGCCAGACACAAAGTCCTTCGCGCCAGCCTCGTCCATCGTAAACACTGTCGCACGACCTCCGGCAGCAACGTCTTGCCCTGCCGAATAACCTTTGAGCAACGACCCATTGTCTTTGTTCTCAAACGTATGCTGACTCAAGTTCCGTTCATAGTTCGGCTGCATCCACGCCGGAAGCATGTTGATTGCAAACTGAACCTTCCATAACACCGTGTCCGAGTCCGTCTTGCTGTCAACGAGGTCCGCGTTACGTGTCACATACCCAGCCGAGAACATCCTGTCGCAAAGCCATCTTCGCAAATCAACCCATAAATAACCAAACGTCCCTCCCTGAGCTCGAGCCTTGTCCACCAGCACGTCCAACGTCTTGTCGTTCTTCGACGTGTAATCAATCGCTTCATCGAGAGCACGAAACACCTTCTCTTGATGCGGATACGGAATAAACGGAACCACTTTGAACTTTGCCCGCGGATCGTACCCGTAACACACTGCCGCCATAAAAAAGCAAACATCATCCATGCACGCTTGCCAAAACGCATGTCGAAACTTGATGTCTGTCAACGCACGCTCTCGGCATCGGATTCGCCACCTTAAGTTTTCGATAGGATCTTTCGGTACTAAATCGTAGTATAAACCGCTCATCTTCTTCGCCAATCGAGTTAGTTGATAAAGCTCAACAACGCCATTTCAAATTCTTTGACAGGCTGTCAAAAACGTGGCAACTAACAAAAAGAAAAGGGCACGCAACAAACGTCACGCGCCCCTCTAGGAGATTTGCCCTAAGGCAGAGTGTCCAAAAACTATAGCTTCGAAAACATGCCATGTCAAACTATCGCAACAAGGCTTCTCGCAAGCTCATCACCTTCAGCCTCGCTCGCAACGTCGACTCCGGAACGCCAGCAAAATCAGCCCACTCCCGTATCGACATCCTTTCGCCATCATGCTCGAGCCCACATCCACCGCAGCTTCGAGTATGACCACTTCGAAGATGATCCAACCGCACCACCGGCGCCGCACCACACGAACATCGACACAAAAACATTCGCTTCGTGCCAACCTGCGGCTCCTCACGCACTACCACCAAATCACCAAACTTCGCACCAACCGCTATTTCCAATCGTCGCATTTTCGAATCTCCTCAATTCCAGCTTAACGAGACTCACCCTTAAACGCAACTCTACTGGCTTTTCAGATTTTGGCTGGCTACTGCGCGCTTGGCTCATACTTGGCTAGCTGTAGTGCGCGGCGTGACTACGAAGAGTAGCTAGAAGAGAAACAAGAAACATTCCATTCTTTGGAAACCGGAGCGCAATGAGCCCTAACCCGGCTCACTGCAAAGCCAAAACTCCATTCTTCGGAGCCACCATCGCTTTACTTCGCCCTCCGCGTTTTTATCGTGGTGTCCGACCATCCGCCTCAGCGGACCCTATCCACGTCTGGAATGCACATTGGAAGTGTACAACCAGAGTTGGTTTGCTAGCAGCTCCCAGTGACCACAACAGCCAACAGGCTCGACGGGCTAGCCCCGTAATTACGTGCAATCTCCCCATTTGTGGCTCAAGGGAGATTGCGATTGTGCGACAAAAGAGACGGCACACAGATAACCGCGCAAGGCGGTGTTTCAAATTTATGTTTTCATGCTCTTTTGTCTGTACCAGGAGCCACCCAGGTACCGGAATACTAACCCGGCGCAGCAATGCTGGCAAGAGAAATCCGAAAACTTCCTTCGCCTAAATGGAAACATTACCATCCGGGTAAGATCGTATTTACCCGGGCGAGACTGCATTCACCCGAGCAACGTTTTCAAAAGCATCAAAATCCCTGGAGAATTTGAAGTTTGACAGCGTGTCAGCACTTTCAACAAACAAAAATGCAGGGACGTGCGGAGGCAACCACGTTTCGCACTCCCTGCTGCACCGATTGCGGGGGAAAATGAAGAAAACCCGCGGCTCTAAGTGCTTACCATCTCAGAATCCTACCACCGCGTTACCTCAGCAGCCATATCTCGCCCTTCAAATACGCCGACACGCTGCAGCTCTTCCCTGTCCGATGATCCTTCACCTTGCCATTCTGCTCCTGCACCGTCCTTACCTTGTCACTCCGCTCACCACTCCCTATCTGAGCCCGGCGCACTCCATTCCGCTCGCAATGCTCCTTACCAACCTTCGATGAAAGAACCCTGCTTCGCAAAACCTCCAACGCACGCTGCCTATTCGCCTGCTGCGAACGCTCATTCTGAATAAATACCACATCACCACTCGGAACATGCGTAGCCCTTATAGCCGTAGCTGTCTTGTTCCGATGCTGCCCTCCAGGACCATGACCAACCATAGCCTCAAACCGAACATCGCAATCGTCAAAACCATCTCGAGACACAACACCAACATCCATCACAGCCACCGTAAACGTCGAACTATGACGCCTACCATTCTTCTCCGTAACAGGCACCCGCTGCCAACGATGACCACCAGATTCGTTCTCAAAAAGCTCTAACGCCTTCTCGCCGTCGACAGCGAGAACAATCTGACCATCGGCCTCTGAGACAACTTCGCAACTAAAGACAACTCCGCTTACACGCCTTCAAGTAAATGCCAGCCATATCGCGAATAAGCAGCTTCGAATCGTCTCCACCCTCCGCACTACGCAACTCAACCAATATCCTTCCCATAACCTCTGTTCCTCACAACAAAACATTCGATGCAAAACACTCCAACAACCAGTGTAAACGATTGACCCGACGACGCAATTGAATTTGGATTGCAGCGGCGAGGTGACATCGCAAGGAGTCCCGTCGCTCCGGGGTGGGGGTCCGGTTCGGTTTCCGGTCGGACGCATCGCCAGCACCAAAACCGCGTTGTGCGAGCCCGCTTCAGCCGCTCCGACGCACCGAACGCAGCCCATCGACGACGCCACGACGCTCAAAACCGCCTCAAACCGCCACGCGAAGCCCTCGCAGCTCGCCACGCACAACATGCAGCCACAGCAAACCACGACCATCGACGCCTTAGCCCTGCACGCTTCACGCACCACAGGACCGATCGACAGCCGGATTCGCATTTCACCCAGCGAATTCACACGCCGACGCCGAAAGTTTGACAGCCTGTCAGCACTTTCAGCCCGTCAGCATCTCGGCAAGCATACGACGCACTTCCTCGATAGACTGCTGTTCGCGACGGATCTCCGCCTGCTCACCTTCATTTGACGCCGTAGCCTTCGCTGCCACGTCGACGAACTTGGCGTACGTCTTTATCGATGTCTCCAGCCAGCCCAAAGCCGCGTAAGATGGGGCTGGATTTAATGCACGAGATAGATCGACGATAACGCGGTCCGATGTCTCACGGACACACCGAAGCCGATTAGCCTGAACCCACGAGACCTCAGCCGACAACGGGGCATTGGGAGGCAAGTCACCCCATGAGGCAGGAAGATCACTCAAGCCCGCTACCGTGAGTTCAGCGTCCTTCGCGCGGGACTTGAGCGACGATGCCGGGGTAGGCTCGCCTGATACTTGAACGACGGCGACCTCCCCCGGCTGCTCTACCGGCTGCTGCTGTTCTACCGGCTGCTGTGGTAGCTGCTGTACTGGTGCAGGTTCCTCGCCGTTTGCGGCACATTCGGTTGCGGTTTGGTTTAGTGGCGGGAAGCGTTTATCTAGTTCGCTGTATGTCCAATCCTGTGCAGCTTCTTTAGCGAGTCCGTTTCGCTTCGCCTCTTTCATGAGTTCGTCTCGGATCGGCTGCGCTTCGTTCCATCGTTTTTCGCGGACGAGACGTTTATAGACGGTGAACTTTAGAGGCTGGTTCATGATGTAGGCGCAGAGAAGTTCCTAGGAATCCGCGTTTGTTTATTGACGCCGCAATCTGCTCGAAGCACCGGTCCGGAGACCCCTCACGTCTAGCCAGCTCTGGGATTTTCAGTCTGTAAGCTGACAAAAGTGGGTCGCGTGACCCTCGACAATCCATTCGGTCTGTGCTCTCGCCTTGGACGCTCGGCAGGATTGTACGCCGCTTCGAATTGCCATCCAAAATAACCGGCACTCTCCGGAACGTCAAAACTTTTTCAAGTCAATCTCCCATAATTGACCCAAAATAGCATTGACCCAAGATCGCAAGGAGCGATGATAGGCATAGACCCGCAATTGCGGAGCACATGCACCCAAATCTATGAAGGATTACACGATGACAAGACACGTTTGGTCAAAGTCCACCGGTCGCCAATCGCACAAGCTGTTCGGTCGAGTGCAGACGTTCAGGACAGTAGGCTCCACTCCCTCAGCCCATCGCAAGATCGTTTGGCACGCTTACACAGCGGACGGAACTAAGCTCCCGCAGGACTTCCCCAGTGCCAGCAGTGCCAAGGCAGCTCTAGAGATTGCCTACGCTACGAAGGACGACAAGCCCGAACCAGCACCCGAAAAGCCGAAGAAGGCGGCAAAGCGACCTCTCAAAACAGAGAAATACCGATTCCAAAGCGGTTCCCTCTTCAAGTACGACGCCACCCGACACGCTTATGTGCATTGCTACAGCAGTCTCTACGCCGAAACCCTGGAAGATGCCGTAAAGCTCTATAAAGCGTCCTTGGAGCGACGATAAGCCGAAACGCGGAGCAATCCGCGTCCCTGGTCGGTGGTTCGACCGGGCTGACGATGGCAGCCAACCACGCACATCTACGAAGGATGAAACCATGAGCACAATCGAGCAAGTATCTCCCGCCTCCACAAGCCACCACGCGGTCGGCGCTGAACGAGCCAAGTTCCTTCGCAAAGTCTTACGCGAAGATGGATGGATCATATCGGCACGCAAAGAATCCGATTGGAACGTCAAGTTCCACCGCACAATTCGAGGCAAGATCGGAGAGCCAGACATCGAGGTCGATGTCATCATGGACGACAAGGTGTGTGTCCAAGGACGATTCGGAAACGTGAGATCGTTCAGCGATTCCTGCGAAGTTTACATCCCCGAGCCAACTCGCCTCCATCTCTCGTACGCTTCGGTCCATACCGTAGCGAGAATGCTCCTGGATGGCTGTTTCCTCTACGTGCTCGGCTCCGCTGGATCGACCAACAGCAGCAAGCACGGGCTCGCTTTCCTAACCCTAGAATGCCGGCTTAAAGGCATCGACGATCGAATCACCATCGGACACCCATCAGTCTACGTGAACGGTCGCATTGTCATCTGCGGAACGGTCGAATAACCACGCTGATGCGAACTTGACGAGCCAGCCCGAGGCTCAGATAGCCCGCACCATCGCGGTTCACACCACCTTTAGGAGAGATTTCCATGAGAGAAGAGAGAATCAAGATTGTTTCCCTGAAGATAGACAGCACCATCACCGACATCGGGAAGGAAAACGCGGCTGCAATGCCTCCAGGCAGAAGATATCGATACTCCATGCCCGTCGTTTACATCGGAGAGAACGGGCAAGAATTCAGGTCGTTAATGACATCCCTGACGAAACCAAAGCTAAAGCAAGAGGCAGAAAACGCACAACAGTACATCAACGGAGGAATGATGTTTTACAGTCGATTCAACGATGGTGATTGGTTTAGGACAATTACCTTCTCTATCGGCGCGAGAGGCATCACCGCGTGCTAACAGAAAAACAAGGAGAATCGACCATGAGAACAATAACTGTCTATATGAGCGATGGTGACACCATCACGACCAGCATCAACGGCACCGACGACGAAATTGTTAACCACTACCTCGGCAAGACGTTCGAGGCTGGATGCGACACGAAGTATCACACCGCACTCTCTGTCAGCTTTCATGACACCACCAGGGTTGTCGGGCTCCGAGTCAAGAATATCGAGAGCGGTCAAATGGGGATTGTTGCAAAAATCAAGAAGGAGACGACGTGGATCGACAATGACAGGTCTACAGAGGACATCATCGTCATCACGCAAGGCGGAGCCCACTACGACTTGAAAGACTTGTGGGTGTATGACATGCAAGGCGAGTGGATTCAAGGCATAGGCTACCCAAAGCCGTTCGCCAAGTGACAGTTCGGGCACGAGGGGCTCAACGCCAAGCCCCGACTGCCCGCACTGTCGCGGATTCATCAGCAATCCAGGAGACTCCCATGAAATACTTCATCGTTCGCACCATCGGCACATTCAAGGACACGTTGTCCTGCTTATGGGAAGGCAACGACCTGCCCACGTTCCGCAGAGATGGCAACCCGTACCTCTTCGACGACCACCACACCGCGCAAAGCGTACTGTGGCGACTTGAAGCCAAGTACCCAAAGACGTTCGACACATCGCTTTATTTGCAGCGCCCGATTCAGTACCACATCGAGAAGATCGATACCACCGTCGAGGTCGAGCACGCACCTGAGCAGCATATTGGCATGTTCGTGTAACGATTCACGCATGAGGAGCATAGCCCGAGGCTCCAACTGCCTGCACCGTCGCAGGACATCAACCAACAAGGAGATTGAACTATGGCAGATCGCTTTAGCGGCACGCTCGCATTGGGCGGCAAAGTAACCGAAGAGCAAATGGACGACATCGAGCGATTGCTAGATGAGTGCATCGCAATGGAATACATGGCAGAAGACGGATCGATGTTTTTCAACGAGTGCGTGCAAGATGATTTCTCAAGCGTCATCGAATATTGCCAAAAGAACAACATCCCCGTTTGTCTTCACTGGGAACCGAAGTACGAGTTTCATGGCGAGCTAGAGTTTTGGATCGATGGCAAGTACCGATCGTACCAATCCAATGCAGACAGAGAGATCGTTGTCACTCTCGAACACCTGGAGCAAGACACGAGCCTGACGGTAGCCGAGTTCATCGCGAAGCTAGACGTGCCCGAGTTCCCGCCTTTCGAAGTAGTTTGGAATCCAGACTACCACGACTACATCATTTGCCGCGCCGATCACCGAGAAGAATTCCGAGGAACATTCAAGCAAGCCATCGCGAAGGTCGATGACATCAAAGCGGAGTTCATGATCGACTCGCCGTTTACTATCGAGGACGAGAACGGGAAAACCGTTTGGGATTCCGAAGAAGCTGCCTTCGACGCCAAGCATCTGTAGGCGTTTTTGACAGGCTGTCAGCACTTTTCACCAACGATTTACAAGGGATTGTCAATCATGTCAAAGCGAATTTGGATTGCATTGGTTTTACTGCTGTGCGGATGCGCAGGGCAGCGAGTACGAGTAACCGTCACGCGGGTTCATGGTGAGCCCGCCATCAGCATTGAAGTTGAAGAGAAGGGGATTAAGAGATGAGAGTAGGCAGCCAAGTATCAATCGGCATCAGCACCGAGGATGGAGATTGCGAAGTACCGAAGGACGCACCTGTCGGCACTGTGATTGGATTGCAGTTTACCTGCGAATGCGATGGCTACGAGGACATTATCGAAATCGCAATTCGATGGGCTAACGGAAGAGTTGAAAATAGAAAACCAATTGACGACACAACCGAGGTGGTCGACGTTACCCCAAAGTGCTACGCCAACCTTTACTTGTTTGATCGAGCATACGGCGGACCTGAAGAGGGTGGCTGGTGGTACGACACGTACGCCCCTGTCGATGGCGATTGGATCGACGACCCGCCAGCACACGGACATTTTAGTTCAGAAAGCTGGGCTAAGGCTGCTCTGCCATCGCTCGAAGCATGGTGCAACGAACAGAACAGCACCCGACGCTCGCCTTCGTCGATGGCATCGGAAGGGCATTTCGTTGTCATGCTTGAAGCGTGGCCGGCAGAGTTCAAGCCACGCAACCGACCGTACTATTGCTAGGGCTCAGGGGGTTTAGGCTGAGCGCGGCGGGATACTCTCCCGCGTACCCAAGTGAATCGATGCAACCAGCACATCGAAACACAATCATCACCCTGCTGGATGGAGAATTGCTATGAAGGTTTCAATCGAGAACAACGAACTGGTTATTCGCATCCCTATGGAAAACCCTCCCCAACCCAGTGCATCGGGCAAAACGCTTGTAGTCGCCAGCTCACGAGGAAACCAAAAGACGGATGTTCTTATCGATGGCAAGCCAATTACCATCGGACTCAACGCTTACATCGCCAAGTAAGCAGCTCGCACGATCGAAACTAAGCCGCCTGTCTTTCGATGGGCGGCATGTCGGTTCAAGGTTTACAATAAACACTTAGGCAAGGAGATTGCCAAACATGCCGGTTCTAGTGCTCAAACGGAAGACCAACGAGTCTATTACGATCAACGGAAACATTGTGGTGACGATACTGCGAACAGGACGAGGGATAGCCCATGTTGCAGTCAACGCCCCCAGAGAGGTCGAGGTGATGCGAAGTGAAATTCTGGCAAAAAAGGAAAAGCACAGTGCAGACATACATTCGGTGGATGATATGGCAGGATCTCCCGGAAGTGATTGCACTGACCAAGCAGACACCGGAGACGCCGTGGACGGAACAAGACTTACGCAGCCGACTGGGACAGCGTAACACCATTGGCATCATCGCAGAACGCAACGACACCATCGAAGCGTTTGCAGTGTACGAACTGCACCCAAACCGATTGCACATCAACAACCTGATTGTTAGTGATCGGTCGAGGCGGCAAGGGATCGGCAAGCTGATTATCGACAAGCTAAAGAACAAGCTCGATCCAGAACGCAAGAACAGAATCACGCTCAACGTATCGGAATCCAACTTGGTCGCGCAGCAATTTCTGCGGGCAATGGGATTCAGAGCGGTTCAAATCATTCGCAAACCATACGACGACCGTGAAGAAGATGCGTATTGCATGAGATACGGCATCTCTTCCGAAGTCGCCTCAATAATTGGAGATTAGGAAATGCCGAAAGAATTGTCGTTTACACCACTCCCCGCTATCGAAGGAGGGCAGCCAGCTCCGTGCTTGTGTTGCGGTCCAAGGTTATCGCAACTCTGCGAAGAATCACGCATCGCGGTGGGATTCGGCTACGCTGCACTGACAAAGAATGGCGAAGTCATCTGGCAAGAAAACACTCACGAGTGGGAAGATTGCTTGACGGTGGCTCAAGCCGAAGCTCTTGCTGCAGCCGATCCCGATAACGATTGGAGGATTGTTCTGCATGGTCCACTTCGCGGGCAAACGTATCAACGGCATGGTGCAATGCAATGGATGCTTGTCGAGAAGAATGAGGGATTCGCGTAACCATGAGCAAAATCAAGGTCGTCTTACCGGCGAGAAAGATTCCCGATCAATCAGTAGTGAGCAAGGAACGCGGAACAAACACGTACAAGTTGTACCGATCAATGCAGCTATACGACCTGACGAAGAATCCTGTTACTTTCACATCGTCTGACGGAGCGGTATTCTTGATCCCCGAGAGGATACAAGGAAACGCCAGCTTCGACACCGTATCGGGTTCTCAAGAACTCGTTTGGCACACCGATACCATCACCCTTTCAAGAATCTTAGCAGAATGGACAGAGCAAGATGAGAACTAGCAAGTGTATCGTTATTGCACTCGGAGCGTACTTGATGGGCATTCTATTTGGAATATCCATCAGCAACATGTCTCGCAGCTTTTCTCAGGAGGCGAAGCGAACGACAGCACCAACTCCAGAAGAAGCCGCCGAGTACATCAGAACGCACAACGGCTCAACACCACCGGCAAGTTGGTATCCTAATGGAGATCCTTGGAGGAATCTTACCGCGAAGGAAGCCGAGGAGATGCTCAAGGATTGCGAGGACACACCAGAGAATCGCAAGAAGTGGGCAGCGGCAGGAATGATAGTAAAACCCGACAAATCAGAACGGAGCAATAAGATGACAAACACCCAAGCAAGAGCAGCAGGGGCGGAAGAATGGCACGACTACGGCGATGTTTCGATGTACGAGGCAGCTCGCCGCGAAGCCGTTCGAACTTCACTCAGCGCATTCGGATCAGCCGAATACAGTTGGTGGATCGAAGTGCAGCACGAAGGCGATAGCACGGTACCCATGTCGCGAGTTCAGGTTAGAACCAAAGTCGTCGCAGAGGTCATCGGAGCAAAATAGAGAAACGAAAAAGCCGGCGCGAGAAGCAGATTCGCGCCGGCTCTTCTTGCTACCGGCAGTTACCATTGCGACAACCATAACGCACTGGTGCCACAACATTGGTGTAAAGCCGGCTTCCGATTCTGGTGGTGGTCGAACTCGATCCGTCGCTATGATAGCCATAGGTGAATCGACCGACGCGGTGGTACGTCACTGACGCTCTTTCCCCGCCGACGCTGTATTGATCGTAAGTGAATCGGCTTCCACTTCGTGGCTTCCATGATTCAATCTGGATAACATCCTGAGCGGATGCCGCCGAGCAGAGAACCAATGCCAACAGTAAACTTGCAAACTTCATAACCATCTCTCCTTGAATTGCTCCAGTCGCGCTAGGAACATCCAAACGTAAAACACCCCACGCGACAGGGTGAACATCCTACGAGGTTATTCTACCTCGCTACGCCTCTTCTGGCACTGTCTTGCGGTCCTGAGCAAATTTGAGCAAATCCGATGGCTTTATTCGCCACATCGCACGCTGTGCACCATCTGGGCGCACGTCAATGGCTGGCAACTGCTTTGCATCGATCCAGGATTGAACCGTCCTGCGATTCACTCGCATTCGAACCGCAACATCTTCCACCTTCAACAATTCGTCACTCATATACTCTTGCACCTCCTGCAATGTAATCCTATTGGGTGCCCTCGGGTTGGTAAGGTTCAAATACGCCTTCAAATCGAAATCGAACAATCTCTGCTCAGCCAATACCGCAAGCTGCCTAGCCTCCGGCCACGTCGCCGCCGACCCAAGCTCCTCATGTGACCGACGACAGACGACAAGCAACGCATACCGCTTGTCCAACGCTTTCTGACGATGAACGCCGCGACATATTTCATGGATGTCTAACGGCACTCCCATCGTTCCACTAATCTCGCATCGTCCAACTTCGGAGCGTAAAGCCTCACGAACGGGCTTTGCCTCGTGATACCTTTTTCTTGCCTTGTCGCTCATCTTCTTCATTTTCACTCTCCTCTAACGCTGGACGATTACCTAGCCACTTACCGCATTGATCGCATGTAGTTCGAATCCATCCAGCTCGCTTTGGGTCAGGAATATCGACCCACAACGAACGGTTCATCCAACAATCGCACGCAATCGCTGGGATGTCATCAGAATGGCAAGTCACCTTCGGGCTGATTGCTTCTGGCTGGCTGTCTTTTGTTGCCACCTTGACCATCCTTCTCTTTGAACGACAAGTTCAGGAAATTTCCGTACTGTCCCTGCCTAACCCATCCAGAAATCCAAAACTCGGTGCCGTCGATATTGGCGGTACCTTTGTAATCAGGATGTTTTTCCTCGGTCTTCTTGTCGTTCTTTGAAAGAGTACCTTTGTTTGTGTTGTCATACGCCATCGTTCAATTCCTTTTTCGCCACTCGATCTAATTGCGTCCTGCGATTGTGGCAATCTTCGCACCGGACACGTAAACCATCGGGCTCGCAAAACAAACGCTCAACGAATCCCCGAACATCTTCAAAGCTACGCAGTGAACCGCATGGCTCTATATGGTCGACCTGCACCTTCTTGCGAGGAAACCATCCTTCGCAATCGACGCATTGATACTCCCACTTAATCCGCTTGTTGTCGCTTTGGCTCGCTCGCTTGCACGCTTCTAACGCCAACCTTGCCAACGGTGGGAACCGCTGTGACATCTTGCGTAGACCGCTTCTGAGGAATCCCCAGAATTGTGCCTCCGTCCACTCGCCCCCTGCCCTGGTGCGGGGGATCTTCATTTGCTTGTTGCCTGCCATCCGTTTCGGCATCGGACAATTCCTATTCTCGGTTAAACGCTTCCGCAAGCTCATCGACAAGCAATCCAACCGCTTCCTTGTCGAGACAGAGTGTAACGTACTTGATCCCATCGCTAACGGTGAGACGAGTCTTTCCGTCGACGGTGCTAATGTCAACGTTGCCACTCTCGGAAGGCTTGTTGCTGTCCTCGACCGCTTGCAACACCATGTCTACAACTTCCTCCGCGTGCAACTCCGACCAAACGTACACCATCTGGTAGCAAGCGTTTTCTAGCCCGAGGAAATGCCTGTGGTACTGCCCTGGCTCGCAATCGATTACTGGATCATCGATCGTCTCGCACTTTTCTCCGTGTCGCGGTCCACCAATGAACATAACCATCCACTTCTCACCATCGGAGTCATCGACAGGCGACGATTCGCTATTTCGCTTCTCAAGCATCTTGTCCGCGATCTCGTACGCATCGACAGCCACATCATCGGTCTTGTTAGTGGCAACCAACGCCTGCATTGCTCGCGCTGCGAAATAGTCCCTCAAAGACAAATTGCTCATTCACTCTCTCCTAAAAAAGTTGTTGGACAAAACTACTTAACTATCACGAGTTCACCATGCTTCCTAGCATGATTGTTTCCAGAAGTCATTGGATACGATTCGGCAATGTGATCTCCATACAATTCACGAGTCAAAGGACAGTCGTCATATGTCAGCAGCCATTTGGCTCGACTCGCGTGAAACACTTCTGCCAGTCGTCGATGATCGCTTTCGTCGAAAGAATGACGATACAACTGAGGACCAGCCTGAACGTACGGAGGATCTGCAAAAACAAACGTTGATTCGTCATCTGGATAACTGACCTGCTCAAAACTAGCTTGGCAAAGTACATCTTCGTCTGTTAAAGACTTTTCCAAGAAATCGATCGTCCTGCAAATAGCAAACGGATTCCATCGGCAACCAACTGGATACTTGCTCTTTTGCTCTTTTCCACCTTGCGCACCTCCAGCCATATATCCTAATCCGCCATGCGAACAGTAATGCAGAACCAGCTTTGCAACGGCTCGCTTTACTACATCGCCAGTGTCTATTCCGTCTATCTCTTTTGCTCGCTCCCACAACTCTACAGACGGTTCAACTTTAATAACCTGCTTCTTTAGCTTAGACGGGTAGTCACGCGCTGCTTGGTAGATTGCCATCAGCGAACTATCTACGTCGTTTAAGACTGTTCTTTTCCAATGCTTTCCTCTTCTAGATAACTCGAAGAACATCGCCCCACCGCCAACAAACAGCTCGACGTAAGTTTCAAACCCACCACCGAACAAGCTTGGAATCGGCGCGTACGATGCCAGTTTGTTCATTAGGCTCGTTTTTCCCCCTGGATATCGCAAAACGTTCCGGCGTCTGCTTTTTTCTAACATCAGTCTTGAGTCCTGCAAAAATATGTCGGCAATCTTCCGATTGTTCGGTCCCGAGGGCATCGTAACCTTTTCACCATGCTCCCACATTGCTGCCGACGTACACCATCCAAGCAAATCGATCTCGTTTCCGCGTATCTTGCCGAGCAAGAAAACCATTCCTGGCTTCAATTCAACCTCTCGTATAGCTGGTGTTTCTTCGCTTTCAGTCGCTTTGAAATCGACATCAACGCCAGCTATTGTGAAGTCAACGCCTCCGTCGTGGACATGCGTAAGATCCAGTGGCACATCCAAGTACTGGCAGGCAACTGCTTGAGCTACCAAGCCAATATGATGAGCGTTTTTTCGCATTCCCTTTCCCCAAGGATCTTTTCGAAAATTGTCGCGATCTGTTCGTCTTTTAGCCTCATCCTGCAAAAGTAAGCCGTACAGACCAGGAATTTCCAGTGTGATTCTCGGTGGTGCTATCTCACCGATACCTTCGACTTTCATTTAATACCTTCCGTGATTGCCACTAAAAAAGTGTTACAAAATCCAACCACAAACCACCCTTGGACAAAAGCTCTCGCATGTCCTTGTACGGTTCAGGAACCAACACCCAAGAGGCATTGAGTTCCGAAGCCACCTTCTTTGCTCCAAACAAACCTGGCCAACAAAAGGCACAGCCGCGACACGTCTTCAGGCAACTCGGAACAGATCCTCGACGCTCTGGAGCCTCGTCTCGTTCGCCCACCACAATCACCTTCTTAGTGATGTTACTCTTTTCAATCATCTTCTTGATGTACTCAGCTCCATGCGTATTGCTGGCTCGACCGATGGCGCAAAGACCAGCAGACTCGCACGCAGCCACATCGGAACCACCTTCGACAATCCAAAGCGGACCAGGACGACTCCACCACTCAGGAGAGTAGAAGACTCCGGTCGAACCACCTTGATTTGTTCTTTTCGATCCATCCTTGTATCGACGCACGAAACCGATGCACTTGCCGTTGCTGTCTCGGCTCGGCCAGCTAGAAAACTCTGCCTTGTTCCACTCGTCCCATCCGATTCCAACCCGAAGCGACTCTAACGAATCGACACTAACCGAAAGAGAATCGGCTACCGCGCATCGCTTTGCATGAGCCATAGGATGCTCAAACATTGCTTTGCATTCTTTTGTCCAGTCAGGTTTCTTTTTAACAGGCTCCTTTTCTGGCAACGGTGGCAATGGATTCTCAAGCCGATGAATCCACCCCATACCTCCGTCTCGACCTGTCGCGGGCTTGTCCGATTCAACACGCATACATCGAACTGCAGTGCCATCGGAAGTCCTGCCGCAGTAGTCAGGCTTGCCGCACACTGGACACGGCTCATGTCGCGACACTCTCTCCCAGGTGCTCATGCGTGCTCTCGCTCGTCGTACCAGCTACTAGCGGCATCCTGCAAGCATTGCTCCTCGTACCTGTCGTGCCAATCATTTTCGATGATTGCCTCGGCTATCTTGTCCAGCGCATCCCAAGCCCAATGGTCGGTCCTGTGTCGCGTTTCCTCGCCAACTCTCCATACGGTGACGTTGATAAAAGTCCACTCGGCAGAAGAGGACCATCCAGGGTATCCGCTTCCATCTGGATAATACCGCACCATCGGCTCGCATGGATGAAAGTCGTACTTTACCTCCACTTCGAGACTGCTATCGAAACCAAGCTCTTCAAGGATTATCGAGATTGTCCCGCTCATTTCCTCACCCTGTATGGATTGCCTTCGTCGCTGTAATCGTTCACGGTAAAGCCGTAGGTATCTCGCACCTTTCGTTTGCTGTCGGGATGACCATACGGAATCATCTTGTACTTTCTTCCAGCCACTTCGACTGAATCAGGCACTCGAAAATCGGTACCTTGCTGTTCCGCTATCTTCTTGGCGATGTACCAAGCCTGCCCCCAAGTTCCTCCAATATGCCCAGCCTTGAAAAGTGCAATCAGCATTATCTCCTCGGAAGTCCGAAGTTTCTTTTCCGTCTTTACGTTCGACTTCTTAATCTCCCGAAGCTCACCACCAGTGAACTCTAACCCTTGCGACTTGCGCTCTCTCGCTGTCGGCTCGTAACCACATTGCCGGCACTTTCCACCGCGATAGATAGCATTGCAGTTCGGGCAATTGATTGTCGCTCTCGGCTCATGCGTCTTTGCTGGTCGCTCTCCCCATTCGAGAGTCCACGCAATGTCATCGTCGAAGAACCCATGCTTGCTGATATTGGCGGCATGATCCAGCACGATGCAATCAGGAACATCGGGATGAACGCGGCTTCCTCGTCCAACCATCTGACGATAGCGAACAACGCTTCCAATTGCTGTACACAACTGCACGCATCCAACACGAGGAATGTCTGTGCCTCGCTCAATAACGCCAACGTTGCAAATGTACTGAATCTCTCCGCTGTTCAATCGCTGAAACAACGACTTTCGCTCTTCATCGTCTGTCTCGCCATCGACATAGTGAGCATCAATTCCATTCTTGCGAAGAATCTCCATCGCCTCGTACGCATGGGATCGACGCGGGAAGAACCCAACTGTAGCTCTTCCTTCCGCCAATCGCTTCCAATCCTTCACCAAATCGCCAGCGAGCCCGTCCATCGCTGCTGCCACACTGTCCTCGGTGTAGTCATCACCACGCTTTACAAGCAGGTTCAGCTTACCCTGGGTCGCTTGGAAGTAACGGAACGGAGACAGATACCCATTCTCAATCAACCACGACGGAGATGGACCCATCACAATCTTACTGAAGACCTTGTTCAACTCTCGGTGCTGCGGAGTAGCAGACAGCCCAAGAATAAAAGGCGGCTTCAATCCTAACTCGGCTCGCTTCTTGTTGTGCGCCACAAGGAATGTTCTGAACTTCGCAACGTGGCTATGGATTTCATCAAACACGAGAAAGTCGTAGGTGAAATCGTTTCGATACGTTCCTTTCTCAACGTACCAACTATTCTTGGTATCGATGGAAGCCACCTGCAAATCGCATCCTGGCAACGTATCGACCCCAGACATAATGACACCATGCGGTAATCGAGGGTGCTCATCAAACGACGCGCTGGCATTCTCAACGAGCCCGCGACGGTGAACCATGAACGCTGCCTTTCCGCTTTCACCATCTTTTTTTTCGCGATTCAAATACAAACCAAGCATATGCTTCGCACACCGAGTCTTGCCCGCACCTGGGGGCATACAAGCAATCACGGATCGATTCTTCATAAGAGAATCACGAAGTTCTTTGATTAGCTTGTCCTGGTACGGACGAAGCGTAGGAATCTCAATCATTTCTTACTCCACAACTCGATACCCTGCACCAGCTTGACCAGTTTCTCTCGTTCACGACTGTTTGGGACCAGCTCGTGGTAATCATCGATTGCTCGAACTAACTTATCGCGGTGCTGATTCGCAATGCTCGCTGCTTTCTTCGCCATGTCCTCAACGCTAAGCGGCTTGTTAATTGCCTTCTCCAGCTTCTTGCTGTCTCCCTTTGCCTTTCTGCCTGCTTTCTTCTGCTCTGTCTTCGGCATCTCGACCAGCTTTTCCAACGCTGGTTGCGTCAAGTCAACCGCCGCTGCTTGAACGGAGTCATCGACCTGCTCGATCATCTCGGCGCGAACAACGTCCCGATACACCTGCCTTTCAGACACCTCGGACTCTTCCGCTACCTTCTGAACAGCCGAACGTTTGTTCTCTCCTTGGCTCATGCGGTACTTCACCCGCTCCGCTCGCAGCTTCGACTGAGCCCCAGGAGTTAGATTCCGCTGGCTGATTGCGTCTCGTTTAATGCGGTCCTCAACTTCGTCCAGCGTCTCGGCGTCCTGATAGACCTGAATCGTCTCAAACGGCAGCTTGTTCTTCTTGCACAACTTGAATCGATGATGCCCGTCGACAAGTAAATCTCCCCACAACCAAAGCGGGCTGTACGCTCTCCCTTCCTCCAACAGCGATTCTTCCAGCCCCTTGAGCTGCTCGCTATCGAGAGGAGGAATCAACGCTTCGATCCGCTCATCTACTCGCACTTTGCCGTTAAACGCTTTTTTGACCATCGATAGACTCCTCTGGAACTCTTGCGAAATCGCACCGAGGCGACTTCTTGACCAAATCTTTCTCACGCGAGTCAACGTTCAAGCCGCTGACAAAGTGCCATTGTTCAAAACCACGCCTATTGACGCAAACAAGCCTAGAGAATCCATGAATAACGTCCTGACGCTCGACGTATACAACGCCGCCGTTACGCATCACCCACCACTCTCCAGGCTTAGGGCTACTCATCGCCCTGACTTGATCCTTTGTCTGCCTCAACCGCACTTTCAAGCAAATCGAGGTAGCGAGAATCACGCTCTCGCTTCGTTCGCTTCTCCATCGGCCACACTCGATCCACCATAGCTAACTTAGCCTGATGATCGCTGACAGCGACAATCCAGACGGTAGCCTGCTCACTCGCCGCCGTGAACAGCAGCATGTCGCGTGTGCGAGCATCCTTGATTGCAGCCAACTCATCATCGTGAACAATTGCTTTCTTTTCTTCCGACATGACAACTCCACCATCAACAAAAGGACAAAACCTAGTAAAGACGCTCAATAGGCGTCACTTCAAAATTCCCGTCTTCATCACTCTGCAACAAGTAATCTTGATAGCTCACTGCAATGACGTACGTTTTCTTCCCGCACAACATCTGCCGAATGTCGCAGCAACACTTATTGAACTCGCTGGAAGCCTCCTCGAATTTCTTTTCGGCTGCGATGTATTTCGAGACAGCCCACGATAAATCAGCTTTTTTCTTACGCTCTAATTCTTCGATGTCCTTTGCCGACAACTCAGAAACATCAACAGGTGAATCTGCACTCATCTTTCAAATCTCCTTGTTTTTCATTGGTGGATTTTGTGACAGGCTGTCACAAACCGTATTTCCGTCACTGTCTAACACGAGGTCAAAAGCTTTATGTACCTTCCGTATTGCTCGCAAAACGGGGGACTGTTGAATGATCTCATTCGGATCTTCTAAATTCCGGTAAAGTGTTTTGCTACCAGCCTTGTTAAGCTGGTCTGCCTTGTTTGGGCGGATCTCCACGAAAAAGTTCTTGCCCTTGTCGCTTACTCGAATGAATCCATCCCAAGCTGAAACGTAGAAAAAACGAAGACGCGCCGCTCTAAGCAGGACACCAAAGGCAACTCGATCATCCTTCTTCTTCGCTGCTTTCATGGATTAGGAACCTTTGCTCTTAATAGCCGCCGCTTGCTTCTTGTAAGCATCGCGAACAGCATCCCCGACGTGCTTCGGCTCCTTCGCGAGAACGTTTCCTAACTCCTCCAGCCTTTCCTTGGTTTCAGCTTGTTTGAGAATCTTGCCCCACATCTGGCAATAGAACGGCCACACCGCTTTCTGCACTGGTGGTG
>JACCDR010899760.1_pt1 | contig 22672 bp, 25 predicted proteins | sample 7446431 | NCBI WGS metagenome assembly JACCDR01 (sample SAMN15323443, study PRJNA562643) | freshwater metagenome | isolation source: river surface water | place: USA:Blue River Watershed | collected 2017-08-17 | reverse complement strand
GACTTCTTAGCATTGTAACGATTGAATGCGGTGACAGCTACAATCACAAATACAATCCAGATATTTTCCATTATTAAGTCCATACAATAATCTTACAACATTAAATTGCCAGACTTGGAATCGAACCAGGATTAAGTGCTCCAAAGACCCCTGTCTTAGAGCCAATGTGAGTAAGAGATACAAAAGAGGTATTTCGTCTTTCCATTCACCGCTGCCCGACAGGGACTCGAACCCCAATACTCAGGACCAAAACCTGATGTCCTACCATTAGACAAGCGGGCAGCGGTGAATACAAATTGTGACGAAATACCTCTTCTGTGTCCGAACGAACGCAGGCTGTATGTTCTACATACCATTAGACGATCGGGCAAGGTAGGTTGTCCACGAATGGACCCCTCGATTGTGCCAAAGTTTTGAGAATAAGCAAATGATATAATTTGAGACATGTCGGAACACTGGATTAGTTTCTTCATCGTCATTCTCGTACAGCTCGTGCTCTTTATCATCCATGCGTGGTACGAGAAGCGACTTCGGGAAGTACCACGCATTCTTGGTCTCAGCATCGTCATCGGTATCCCTTTTGGGATTATTTTTGACCTCGTTGTCGGAAAATTCCTCAGCTTCTATGACTACGAGCTCGGCTTCGGACTCTTTTTCCTTACCATAAACGGAGCTCTCTCGTATGGACTCATGCAGGCGAATACACTCCTCATGGAGAAAGTTTCTTTCCTTCATTTCTATGTATGGACTATTTTTGTTGGTCTTGTGTATGAAGTCACGAACTATCTCCACCCTGTGTGGACCTGGGATTTTGGTACGCAGTTCATCGAACTCTTTGTTGTGCACGCATTCGGTTACATCGGACTTGCGCTCCTCATGGCATTCACATGGCATACGCTCACACGCCATAAGTTTGCCTTCATTTCAAACTTTCTCGGCAAAAAACTATTTTCGTAGCATCCACGCGCAGGTACCCTTCGCCGTCGGACCGACGTACTCGACATGCGTAACTCCGCAGTTCTTGAGTTGATTGATGTTGAGGAGAATACGCACGAGTTCACGGAGTGAAAGCCGCCTATCATGACACATGTACGAAAGCATGAGATTGATGAACGCAGAGTGCGAAACGATGACGATGACTTCGTGCGCCTCGACCTGTGACTCGATGAAGTGAAATGCCCTCTTCACGCGTGCATAGATATCGGCAAAATTCTCACCATCCTTGTATCGCCACGACCTGTTCCGAAACAATACTGAGAGGAAAAGGAACCAGAGGGTCCGTGGACTATAGAGCGAGGATTCTGCAAGTACAGAGGGGCGTTCGACCTCGCGGAACATCTCTTTGTACAGTGGGGTGAGACCTATAGATAGACCTACGACCCGCGCTGTCTGGGCCGCTCGTTCGTACGTACTTGAGACAAGGAGCGTCGCATTCATCGGACGGAGGTACTCTGCGACCGAGCGGGATTGATCAAACCCGCTCTCGTTGAGAGGAGTCGAGGGTGATTGGTGGACGAACCGCTTATTCAAATCGGTCTCACCGTGACGTACGAAGTAAACGTGCATAAGAACGAAAAGTCGTTCTTATTGTATCAGACGTGTCACGAATTGGTCTCAATGACGACGAGTTCGAGTGGAAGAGTCGGGATAGTGGACGATGCGATGCGTTCGCCCGCTTCGAGGAGTCGCAGGAGGAGTCCAGAATTCACCGGAGACTTCGCATTCCCCGCGATGCGCTCGATGAGCTCACGCTCCATCGGTGTGAACTCGGTGAGTTCTTCTGTCCTGATCGCTTTGTGGCGAAGGAGCATAACGGCGCGAACGCGCTCGAGGAGCATTGTATGAAAAATGCGCATGTCGACATGTGCAAGGAGCGCACGTTCGAGCGCTGCGAGCGCATCAGTGCTCTTCTTCTCTTCAAGCGCAGTGATGAACTCAATGAGGAGTACGGTGCGAGGCGCTCCGACGATGGACGCTATCTCATCTTCGCCGAGTTTCGTATCACCTGAGGCCATGACGACCTTCTGCATGATGGAGAGTGCATCCCGGTACGAGCCCTGTGCGGCAAGCGCAATGACGTCGGCACCCGCATCACTCATCGTGAACTTCTCTGCCTTCGCAATGTCGAGGACAGTATCCTTGAGCTCATCGCGCGATGGTGCGCGGAATGTGAACACCTGGCACCGTGAGAGGATGGTGTCGAGTATCTTATCCTGCTCGGTCGTTGCGAGAATGAAGATGACGTACTCAGGTGGCTCTTCAAGTGTTTTGAGGAGCGCGTTCCAAGCATCCTTCGTGAGCATGTGCACCTCGTCGATGATGTACACCTTGTACGGTGACTCGAATGGGAGCGTGTACACCGCTTCCTTGAGTGCGCGAATATCGTCGATGCCGCGATTCGACGCTGCGTCGATTTCGTAGATGTCGATGTCCTTCGCACCGATTTCGTGTGCGAAGATACGCGCGACCGTCGTCTTTCCCGTACCACGCGTCCCCGTGAAGAGAAGCGCATGCGGGATCATGTTCTTTTTTATCGCTCCTTCAAGGACCGAGACGATGTGGTCTTGGTTGCGTACCTTCTTGAAGGAATCTGGGCGGTATTTGCGGTAGAGTGCGAAGGAGGTTTCGGTCATATGGGAAGAGTATACCAAATATATCTATGGTGGGACGAGTGGTCACCGAAACGAGGCGAGGATTGATTCGATATCTGCCTTCGTGTCGCTACTACCGAGGAGGACGATACCGATCTCACGGCGCTCTCCACCGAGTGTGAACGTCCCGATGAACGTCTTCCCTGCCTCAGGCGTGAAGCCATGCTTCCCTCCAGTAAAGGCAGCAAGTGCACGTGCGGGAATATTGTTCACGAGCCATGAGCCATGACTCTGGTACATATTGATTCGAGTAATGTCGGTGATGTGCGGATGCATGCGTCGAACGAACGCGAAGAATTTTGCGAGGTCGCGAGGAGATGAGACGTTCTTCGCATTGAGTCCGGTCGGCTCCGCTATCGTCGTGTCTTTGAGTCCTTCACTTTGTATGACGAGTGCCACTGCTGACGAGAAGTCGTCCCCAAGTGCACGAGCGAGGGATGCTCCAGCGTCGTTCGATGATTCAAGAAGGAGCGGAAACAAGAGTTCACCAAGTGTATAGGTATCGCCGTAGGTGAGTTTTCCTGTCTCACCCTCCGTATTCAGGTCCGACCACGTGATGGTCGTCGTACTCTCTAAGCGTTCGAGCGCTACGACACTGTACGCAGTGAACAGTTTCGATACCGATGCGATAGGGCGTGCAGCGTCTACATTGTTCCCGTACCGAACAGCTCCGGTCGACGGTTCGAAGACCGCCCACGTATCGGTCGTGAGACGAGGTGCTCGAATGAGAAGCGCCTCATTCTGCCCTTCGAATGGAACGAACTCGAGGAGTTTGAACGTCATGAGGAGAAATGCTGACATGACAGCGACCGTGAGTGCCGTGTAGAGAGATGTGCGTTTCCGAGTCATGGGTAGATACAGCATACCGCGCGGCACAGCCGCGCGGTACTTGCGTCAGTGTTAATTGTGCTATTTCGCAGTCTTCTTCGCAGCTTTCTTGACAGTCTTCTTTGCCGCCTTCTTCGGAGCTGCTGAACCGACAACCTTCTTTACGATCTTATTCTTCTCAAGCTTATTCCAATGCTCGAGCATTTCATTCTTGAAATCCTTGATCTCACCCTTCGATGCCTCCTTTACGGTTCCGTACGCTTTCGTCGCGGTTTCTACAAGATCGTTATACTCATCTGCAGTGATCTCTTCTGCCTTCTCAAGCGCCTCGAGTACTTCTCCCTTCGCTTTGAGAGTCCATCCCTTCACCTTCTTTCTATTCTGTGCGGCATTCTTCGCACCGACGAGGAAGTATGCACCCGCGGCCGCGACAGCGGCCGCGGTGAGTCCGATACCGATACCAACCTTCGCTCCCGCTCCGATTCCTTTCTTAGCTACTTTCTTTGCTGCCATAGGTACTATTGATTATCGCTCATTTTTAATCTTGAGCTCAGTCCGTTGCTTCCGTTCAGGTTTCAAGTCCCGAAGCGGTGTGCGGCGGGCGAGCGATTCCTCCTTTGGTGCTTCATGCTTCTTCGTCGCTCCCTTCATAAAGCGCCCAAGGAATGTTTCCTCTGCCACGTACGTTCGAAGGTTTTCGATATCCTCCGCGATGGTCGCTGTCCCTGCTTCAACTCTATCGACGATACGGCGAACCGCTTTCAATATCTTAATCAGGTGAAAAAGCGCAATCGAGAGAAGGAACGTGAATACGATCACTGCAATACCCGTGATAAAGAAAAAGATATTTGCGTGAAGTATCTCACTCATACAATGAACGTTACGTGAATAACCTCCTTACGCATTCATTGTACCAGCCCACTCGTGGAGCTCCGGGTGCTCGCGGAGAAAAGTGTTCACAACTTCCTCTATCTCACCCGAATGCTTCGCCTCCATGAGAGTTGCACGGAGTTCGTGTGCTCCCGGGAATCCATTCACGTACGCTTTGTAGTGCTTCTTCATGATGGCAAAGTTCTTGAATGGGAGGAGTTCCTCGAAAAGTCGTGTGTGTTCGAGCATGACTCGAAAGCGCTCGCGAAGTGGAACAGTGGTAAGGTCGTCTGTATCACTAAACAACCAAGGGTTTCCAAATATTGCGCGGCCGAGCATGGCGCCATCTGCACCTGTTTTAGAGCATTTATCATGCGCGTCCTCGACTGAGAGCACGTCACCATTTCCAAAGATGAGTGTCTCACTCCCTATCTCATTTCGAATCTCCACCGCACGAGCAACACGCTCCCAGCGTGCAGGTACCTTCGACATCTCTTTTCGTGTTCGTGCATGCACTGTGATGACTGCAGGATGCTCAGCGAGGAGCTCGGGGAGCCATGTCTCGAGCTCATCCTTGTTGTACCCGACTCGTGTCTTCACTGAAACAGGAATGTCTTTCCCCGCATTTCGTACGCCTTCTTTTGCTGCACGAATGATAGAACGTGCGACCGAGGGATTCTTTATCATCGCCGCACCACACCCTTGCTTCTCAATTGAGCGGTCGGGACACCCCATGTTGATGTCGATGCCGTCGAAGCCGAGTTCAGCACAGAGCTTCGCGGCCGCTTCCATGTACTCGGGTGTTGACGAGAAGAGTTGCGCGACGATGGGTCGTTCCTCCTCAGTGTAGATGAGGTCAGCCATGAGCTTCTTCTTCCCTTCTTCGGTCGCACGACAAAGACCGTCCGCCGAAACGAACTCGGTCCACATGACATCAGGACCACCTTCGGTTCCGTCGGCACGCGTGTGTCGTGAGTACTTCGCAATCATACGACGAAACGCCGCGTCAGTGACGTCTGCCATCGGTGCGAGTACCACGATGGGTTTCCCCGCTTCTTTGAGTCTTTGCCAGAATGACATGTCTTTACAACCTACAATAAGCGTCGTAGTGTACACCAAGACAGTTCCAACTGAAAGGTCGCCATGCGCACCATTTGCTCTGTTTAATTCCAAACCCTCATCATCTAGGGAGCACCTATGGCCCTGCGTCGAATCTGCGGCACGCTCATCGTCCTTATCGAGCTCTGCGTTGCAGTGATCCTTCTCCTCCTCCCAGCGATTGCGGTGGTCGGGATGGCTGAAGCAACAGAGACAGTGACCGACCTCATTTACACCTTGGCGGCGTGCACTGTCTACATCCACCCGAACTTTGTGAGGACGATGGAAACAATCACGAGCGACATCAAGACAGTGTTCGCTGAATGGTGAAAACGAAAAGCGCGACTCAACCGGTCGCGCTTTGCTATTCTTCAGTCGTCGTTGCAACTGCTTCAGTACTCGTCGCTGGAGTATCCGACTCCAACTTCTCATTCACGAATATCTTGTTCCCAAAGCGAAGGTCGATGTATTTGAAATTCCCCGGTTCGATATGACGAAACTCCTCAGAGCCGAGTACGGAAATTAGGTTCTCGAACGCATCATCATACGTTTCTGCATCAGCGAGGAGCATGAGTTCACCACCACCGTTCACGGTGAGTTTCATGTCACCATCCTCGGTATAGAGTACGTCGGTCACTCGAAGACTGAGCTCGCTCGAAAGCCGAGCAAGAAGTGCATGTGTACGTGAAAATGCACCCTCATCAAAAGCGTGTGTGCGGGCGAGCTCGGTCTCTCCTTCTCGAACATGGCGTGCGAGTGCTCCACCCTCTAGTCGTGGTCCTGGTGCAAATGCGTACCCGGTCTCATCGAGGAAGTAGCATAGGGAATTTTCACTCTGTGGAAGGCACCAGAGTGCGAACGGTGTGTACTCGGTGAATTCGACGACAACATCCTTCTCATTTCGCTCTACATGCACATTCTTCACTCGAGGCATCGACTCAATTGCGCTCGCAATGCTGTCTTTTGGATACATGAACGAGAATGTGTATGGTATGAGCTTCATGTAGGAACCACGAAGCACAGATTCAACTTCCCCACGCACGCTCTCATGCGGAATGGTATCGCCGCCGGAAACGGTGACATGCTCTATCGTGAACGCAGGAAGACGTGTGACGTGCCACACGCCCGCTGTGAGGAGTGCGATGAATGTACAGACACCAACCCCGACGAGAATATGACGCGCAAGGGACGACGAATCATCTCGCCGTCTATTTCGTGAGCGTGTGTTTCCGCGGCCGAACATGCCACTATCTTATACTGTCTTTGCCGAAATATGTATGGAGTACCGCAGGAAGCTTCACTGAGCCATCCGCTTGTTGGAAGTTCTCGATGAGGGAGACGAGGATGCGTGGTGCCGCAACTGCGGTGTTATTGAGTGAGTGAGCATAGCGAACTTTCCCTTCCCCATCACGATAACGAATGTTGAAACGTCGCGTCTGGAAATCATGGAAGTACGACGCTGAGTGTGTTTCGCGATATTTCTCCTCTTTTGGTACCCACGCTTCGATATCGTACTTCTTCACCTGACCCTGTCCGATGTCAGCTCCACAATTGAGCACGACGCGGTGGGGTATACCGAGTGACTGCATGAACTCCTCCGTGTTCTTCGTTATCTCCTCGTGCCACTTCACACTCTCTTCGTGTGATGCTTCACAAATGACGATCTGCTCCACTTTGTAGAACTCATGGACGCGAATGAGACCCTTCACATCCTTGCTATGGCTCCCCGCTTCACGTCTATAGCACGGTGAGAATGCGAGAAACTTCACCGGAAGTTGCTCTTGATCGAGCACCTCGTCGGCATAGAACCCCATTCCGGGCACCTCACTTGTACCAATGAGGTAGTCGTCATCTTGGGTTCTGTAGATATCATCGACATCGTTCGGGAGATGACCAGTACCATAGAGATTCTGCTTGCGAACGATGGTCGGCGGTATCATCTGCACGAAATCACGCTGACCGAAGAAGTCATTTGCGTAGTTCCAGATGGCCCACATGAGACGAGCACCATCACCGAGGAGGTAGTAGCCGCGGAAGCCGTGCACTTTCGCGCCACGTTCAAAATCGACCATCTTATGCGCGAGCATGATCTCGATATGGTCTTTTGGCTCGAATGAAAATGCGGTTCGTTCACCCCACGTTCGAATCTCAACATTGTCTGCATCACTCTCACCGTCAGGAACGGTCATGTCGGGAATGTTCGGTACCTGGAGCATGAGTGCCTGCCACTTCCCCATAATGTCTTTGAGTTCCTCTTCTTTTGTCTGAAGTTCACCTTTGAGGACCTGCATCTCTTCAATAAGCTTGAGACGCTCTTCGTTCGTTCCCGCAGCTGCGATCTTTGGTGAAACGGCATTTTGCTCGCTCTTCTTTGACTCGATGACCTGAAGGAGTGCGCGACGTGACTCATCGAGTTTGACCAGCTCGTCAAGGTCGACGTGCATGCGCTTCTTCTTCGCCGCCATTTTGACGAGATCGAGATTCTCCCGAATGAATTTGATGTCGAGCATGTTCGTTTAATTACGTCATACTTATATAGCACAGGAATGATGTCGAAACCAGATAACACCGTGCGATAATTGCCATATGTACCCGACGCGCCCGCTCGAGCACGATGAGTTCCCACCACTTCTCTTTGAAATTCCCGAACCTCCGAAGGAGCTCTTTCTTCGAGGGAAGCTACCACCGCGAGGCACGAAGTGCCTCGCGGTGGTAGGGTCACGAAATTACTCAAACTACGGGAAGCAGGTCGTCGAGTATCTCATCGGCGGCCTTCGTGGATACGACATCGCCATCGTTTCAGGACTCGCGCTTGGCATCGACGCGCTCGCGCATGATGCAGCACTCAGTGCTGGACTCTTCACACTCGCTGTGCCTGGCTCGGGTATCGACGATACCGTACTCTACCCACGGAAGAACGTCGTACTCGCACATCGCATACTCGAATCGGGTGGAGGGCTCCTCTCTGAGTTCGAACCATTCTTCTACGCAACGAAGTGGTCCTTCCCGCAGCGGAACCGCATCATGGCAGGCATGTCGCATGCAACGCTCATGATTGAGGCGAGCGAAAAGTCAGGAACACTCATAACAGCAAGACTCACTGCTGACTATAATCGCGAACTCCTCGTCGTACCGGGGAACATCTTTAGTGAGAACAGCACGGGTCCACATCAATTTCTCAAGCTCGGGGCAACACCAGTGACATCGCCTGGCGATATCCTCGAAGCACTTCACATTGAGAAAACCGAGGAAACGGTATCACCAGCAAGCACGGCGACTTCCGCAGAAGTCGCCGTGCTTGCTTACCTCGCCTCTCCCATCGACCGCGATTCCCTCATCCGTGTACTCGGCCTTCCCGCACAAGAAGCAAACATCCTCTTCATGCAGATGGAACTAAAGGGACTTATTCGTGAATCGAACGGTATTTTTTACAAAGCATAATAAATTTACATTTCATTTATTATGTGTTATAGAGTGTGTTGCTTGTACAACCACAGGAGAACACATCATGGGCTTCAAGCTCAATGCTGAACAGACCCTCGCCCTCAACAAGAGTGGCAAGTTTCCAATAGGCGAAGTGTCTCACGATCTTGTTGAATCCTTGTTCAGCTGGATCGTGGGTAACATGTCCGTCGGCAAGAAGTCGTTCACTCTCATCATCAGCAGTCCAGGTGGCGCCGGTATCGCCGCCATTCGATTCGCAACACTGCTTCGGACACTCCCGGAGTCAGTGCACCTCACCGGCGTCGCAGTAGATGAATGCGGCTCAGCGGCGCTTGCGCTCCTCCAATGTTGCCACGAGCGCATCGGAGTTCGTGGCACAGGATTCTTCCCACATCACGTGCAATGCAAGCTGAACTTCAACTGTCAGCTTCCGATGACTGAAATCATCGAAATGGTTGAGCGTGAGGTCGCTACGGCTCGTATGTACGAACATGAGCTCGCACAACTTCAAGCCAAACGCATGGGTATCAGTGTGACTGACTGGATGCGTATCGCAGAGCACGGCGAGAGAACATCTGGAGCCAAGTACCTCACTGACGACGCCCTTCGTCTCGGCATGATCGACAAGGTTGTCGATCACTACCAAATCTTCTAGCCTCAACCCGCAAGATACCTTGCGGGTCTTGCTTTTTTTGAGTTCTTATTTGACATATATATGTACACACAGTAAGAATTGCAGGAATGAGTAACACTCTCGTCATCGTTGAGTCCCCCGCGAAAGCGAAGACCATCGAGAAATATCTTGGGAAAGGATACACAGTGCGCGCGTCAGTCGGTCACGTGCGCGACCTCCCTAAATCAAACAAGGACGCTGTCGATATCGACGGTGGTTTCGTGCCGAACTACATAATCTCAGCAGGCAAAGCAAAGGTCATCGAGGACCTTCAAAATCTCGCAAAGAAAGCCGACACAGTACTCCTTGCAACCGACCCCGACCGCGAAGGTGAGGCGATCGCATGGCACGTTGCCGAACTTTTAAAGAAGGAGGTGAAGAATCCAAAGCGCATCGTCTTCCATGAGATCACCGAGGGTGCCGTGAAGGAAGCACTCAAACATCCACGTGAGATTGACTGTAATTTGAAAGAGGCGCAGGAAGCCCGTCGCGTGCTCGATAGACTCGTTGGCTACGATCTCTCCGGGCTCATATGGAAGAAAGTGCGGTACGGTCTCTCGGCTGGGCGTGTGCAGTCCCCTGCACTCCGCATCATCATGGAGCGCGAACGTGAGATACGTGCATTCGTGCCCGAGACGTTCTTCGTCATCACTGCAGATACAAAAACGGAAAAGAAAACATCACTTCCCCTCACCTGTACCGAAGAGCCGAAGACCGAAGCTGAGGCGGACCGCATCGTGCATGTGGGAAAGAATCACGCATGGACAATCACTGACGTGAAGGAGACCGAGCAAAAGCGTTCACCGCATGCACCATTCACCACCTCGACACTCCAGCAAGCTGCGTCAACACGTCTCGGTTTCTCTCCATCGCGCACGATGGGTGCTGCCCAGAAGCTCTATGAGGCCGGATACATCACGTACATGCGTACCGACTCAACGAACATGAGTGACGTCGCACAAAAGCAAATCATCGCTCTCCTTCACAAAGAGTATGGTGCTCCGTATGTACAGCCACGCACATATAAAACGAAGAGTAAGTCCGCGCAGGAAGCGCACGAAGCAGTCCGTCCATCAAATTTTGCGGTGAAGCATGCGGGACATACCGACGACCAGAAGCGTCTGTACGAACTCATCTGGCAACGCGCCGTCGCCTCACAGATGGCTGATGCCGTCATGAAGCGAACAAAGATACTGGCAAACGTAGACGGTGCCAAGGAGACCATTCCTGATTTCGCAGCAAACGGCTCACGCGTCATGTTCCCGGGATGGCTCACGGTCGACACTCGCGCTCGCGGTGAGGATGTCGAGGTGCCTGTACTCAAAGCGGGCGACCCACTTTCACTCGTTTCCATACAGCATGAGTGTAAAGAGACGCAACCGCCGAGTCGGTACACGGAAGCGGGACTCATCAAAGAACTCGAGAAGCGTGGAATCGGTCGCCCTTCGACATACGCATCCATCATGGGCACCATCGTTGAGCGTGGGTATGTGACAAAAGAAGGACGCACACTTATTCCAACAGACACTGGCGATCTCGTTTCTTCATTCCTCGAAGAGCACTTCTCAGATTACATTGATGATGATTTCACGAGTGAGATGGAGGACAAGCTCGATGAAATTGCGGACGGTAAACGCGAGTACGTGAAGACTCTCTCTGAGTTCTACAAGCCATTCAAGAAAGCAGTCGAAGCGAAGGAGGATATCGCAAAGATCACCAACCTCGGTCCGGGACCGAAGGAGTTCCCTTGTCCCATTTGTGGGAACGACATGGTCATAAAACTCGGCAAGAGTGGCAAGTTTCTCTCGTGTGCACGCTACCCAGACTGTGACGGCGCACGCCTCATTGATGGTTCAGACATCAAGGATGACGAACCTCTCGGTAAGCACCCCGAGACTGGCGAGGATATCTACCTCCTCTCTGGTCGCTTCGGTCCGTATGTCCAACTCGGAAAAACACCTGAAAAGGTGAAGGGAAAGAAAGCGCCGACGCCACGACGTGCAAGTCTTCCAAAAGACAAGAAACCATCGGAGGTCACCATTGCTGATGCAGTCCACTATCTTATCCTCCCCCGAGAACTCGGGACACATCCAGAGACCGGTGAACCAGTCATTGCGAATACTGGACGCTTCGGCCCATACATCGGTCATGCGGGTGATTTTCGCTCGCTCAAGGGTGCTGATAATCCCTACGACATCACCTTCGAGCGTGCACTCGCCATCCTCAAGGAACCAAAGAAGATGCGCGCCGGAGAAAAACTTCTCAAAGAGGTCGGACTTCATCCACGAACGAAGAAGATGATTAAGATATTCGAATCGAAGTCAGGTCGTTACATGAAGCGTGGCTTCAGCCGTATCTGGATACCAGACTCAATGAAAACCGATGATATCGGCATCGAGGAGGCGCTCGCACTCCTCTCGCAGAAATAGACTATCGATCAAATGAGCTGACGAGTCGTGTGAACAGCGCTCGTGTCTCGGTATCGTCTTCACATTTTTCAGGATGGAACTGTAACCCATAAAGCGGCAAGGTCTTATGCCTAATTGCCTCTGGTCCGTCATCACTGTACGCAAGTACCTCAAATACATCAGGAAGCGTGTCGATGACCCAACGGTGGTGTTCGTACACTGAAAGTGCTTTTCGCGATGTGAGTGTCGCATCAGTGAATGTAATAGTTCGAATACCCGTATGAGGAACCGTCATTTCGCGGAGTGTGCCACCAAATGCATGCGCAATGAGTTCATACCCGAAACAAATACCGATGAGTGGAACGTTCGCAGAACGAATGAGTTCGATTTCACGTTCAAATGCCTTTTCATTCCACATAACTGAAGAGGTGCTACTCCCTGAGAGCACGATGAGATCAAATTGAGAAAACATTTGTGGAGTGACATCGCTATAGGAAGTTGTCACTTCACACCCAGGAACGAGGTCCTCGAGTTCACTGAGGAGTCTTGTCCCATTATTGATGAGCAGAATGTGCATCGATTCATTATTGCATACTCCCTGTAGGGGTTTACATTGTGTATTTCAAAATCCCCTGTACAATTTTTTTATGGCAAAGGAGCTCCCAGTCGATACCATACTCAAAGTCCTTAAATCCTCGACTGACGGGGACGTGGCTCTCGTGCGGGAGGCATATGAATTCGCAAAGAAAGCACATGAGGGTCACACGAGATACTCAGGAGAGCCATACCTCAATCACCTCGTTTCTGTTGCGGCCATGCTCGCGGAAATAGGCATGGGTGCACGTACCGTCGCAGCGGGACTCCTCCACGATACGGTCGAGGATACCGGTATCACACTCGACGAACTCCGCACGGCTTTCGGTGATGAAATAGCATTCCTCGTCGAAGGTGTCACGAAGCTCGGCTCGGTACGCTACTACGGAAGCGACAGGCACAACGAAAGTCTCCGTAAATTGTTCGTCGCGACATCGCAAGATATTCGTGTACTCATCATCAAGCTTGTTGACCGTCTTCACAACATGAAGACGTTCGAGCACGTGCCGAAAGAGAAGCAGCTCCGCATCGCACGTGAGACGCTCGAGATATACGTCCCGGTCGCGCACCGACTCGGAATGGGTCGTCTCCGCAAGGAGCTTGAGGACCTTGCATTCCCCTACGTGTACCCCGAGGAGCACAAACGTGTCATGGAGGTATCACGTCAAATGGCGAAGGATGCCGAGGCGGAGCTTGAGAAGACACGCAAGTCGCTTCAGAAGCGACTTGCGGAATCGGGTCTTCGCGACTTTCACACTTCTTTCCGCGTAAAGGGAACATACAGTCTCTTTCAGAAACTCAAACGGCGGGAGTGGGATATGAACCAAGTGTATGACTACCTTGCGCTTCGCGTTGTCGTCGAGAGCCTCGAACAATGCTACCAGGTACTCGGTATCGTTCACGATCTCTGGCGCCCGATGCCAAAGCGCATGAAAGACTACATCGCATTCCCAAAACCGAACGGTTATCGTTCACTTCACACGACCGTCATCACACCGGGGAAGATAATCGTCGAGGTACAGATACGCACCGAAGCGATGCACCGTGAAGCGGAATTCGGTATCGCGTCACACTTCATCTACAAAGCAGCTGAGCTCGGTCAGAAAGAAAGTCCGGAGAATTCTAAGTCGTGGTTCACAGCACTCATTCCTTCTCTGTTCCGCCCGTTCAGTTGGCGTGCCAAGAAACCGGCTGAACCTGCTCAGAAAGAGCTTCTCGGTGACAAGAATCACAAGGCTAAAATTCCACAGTGGATACAGGAGATTGCAGAAGCGCACAAGAACGATGATGGTTCCCGTGAATTTTTTGATCGCCTCAAAGACGATTTCTTTTCCTACCGAATCTTCGTCTTCACACCAAAAGGTGATGTCATCGACCTTCCTGTAGGTGCAACACCGATTGACTTCGCATATGCCATCCACTCCGATATTGGCGATTACACTTCAGGCGCAAAAGTAAACAACAAGCTCGTCGGGCTCGACACTGAACTTAAAAATGGTGACATCGTCGAGATACTCACTGGAAAGAATAATAAGCCGACACGAAAGTGGCTCGACTTTGCAAAGACCTCACTTGCACGGCGGCGCATCCGCTCCGCGCTCGGCATGCAGACGAGCGGTCAGTAGCTAGAGCGAGAAGTTCTTGATGGAGTAGAGGCTATCGTCCTCTTCCTCTTCCTTTTTGATTTCTTCATCAAGGACAGTTGCCGACGTCTCTGGTTCTTCAAGCGTATCGTGTCTCGTAAACACCTCCTCATCGGGAGTAGGTGCCGGAACAAGTTCTGCGTTAGTCTCATTCGGCTGCGCACTATTTCCTTCTTCGATAACTCCTGTAGGAACAGCCGTAAGTGGAGTCGCACCGGTGATGACGCTGAGCATTTCCGTTTCGGTCTTCGTTTGCGGATTCACGCTCTCGCCACGATGAATGGTCTCAAGTATCTTTCGAAGGTCTTCTTCTGCGAAGTAGTCGATGGTCATACGTCCACCATATTCGGTCTTGAGTATCTGTACACGAGTACCGAGCGTCTCAGTGAACTCCTTCTCAATCGCTTGAAGTTCAGCATCACCATCAACGAAGTGTACTTTGCGAACTTTCTCAGTCGCGATTTTTCGGGAAATGCGCTCCACCTCACGCACAGAAAGCTTCTTGAGGAGGATCTCGCGGAAGACAACATCCTGTTCCTCCGGACGATCGTTCAGCATGAGAAGTGTACGTGCATGCCCATCAGAGATATCGCCCGCACGAAGTGCATTGAGTACCGTCTCGGGAAGGAGGAGGAGACGAATAGAGTTCGAGACATACTCACGTGAACGCCCCACCTTCTCTGCTACCTGTCCATGCGAAAAGCCGAATGCCTCAGAGAGTTGCTTGAATGCGAGCGCACGATCGACAGGGTTAAGGTCCTCACGCTGAAGGTTCTCGATGATAGCGAGCTCAAGCTTCATGAGGTTCGACTCATCACCCGTACGAATGATGACTGGTACTTGTGTGAGTCCAGCGAGCTTCGACGCACGGAGACGACGTTCTCCAGCGATGAGCTCATACTCGGTCGAGAACGCACCATTCTCCTTCATTACCTCACGACGAGTGACGACAAGCGGCTGCAACACTCCGTACATGCGAATCGAATCTGCGAGCTCATGGAGCTTCTTTTCATCGAATTCACGTCGCGGCTGGTAGGGATTTGGAACTACTTTCTCTACTTCTATCCAAAATATCGCGTTGCTTTCGTATGCCATAGAAAAAGTTACCTCCAATTGATTTCGCCATTGTATCACGGAGCGAGTTTCCGTCGTGTGCATAAATTTGCTAGACTCAATCCTGTCGAAAGACATGCCGGAGTGGCGGAATTGGTATACGCGCACGACTCAAAATCGTGTACCGCAAGGTTTATGGGTTCAAGTCCCATCTCCGGCACAATATGAAAAAGCCCGCCGTGAGGTGGGCTTTCTTCCTACGCCGAACACTACCATGCGGCATAGGATGCGATCGCAAAACAAGCGATGCTGCCGAGCGTGAAGTAGAGTGGCATCTTGCTTGGCTTCGGGAGCGAAGAACTGGGTCCAACACTCTCCTCAGACCATAACGCCGAGAGGAGAAGGAGGACTACTCCAAGGAAGATGCACCCGAAGATGAGTGCAGTTTTGTACGATTCCATTGAATCTCCATCCAAAGGTTGTGGAAGATCTGTATGTAATATATTAAAACATTATATTACATATGTCAATATATTGTCGTTGTGTTATAGTCGCCTCATGAAGAAGCCGAAGGTTCTTGTCATCGTCGGTCCTACCGCATCCGGAAAAACATCGCTCAGTATTGAGCTCGCTAAATGCTTTAACGGCGAGGTGATTTCAGCTGACTCACGGCAAGTGTATCGTGGACTCGATATCGGTACGGGGAAGGTGACAAAAGAGGAAATGGATGGTGTTCCCCACCACCTCCTCGACGTTGCTGATCCAAAAACTGTCTACACTGCAAGCGACTTCGTTCGAGATGGTCGAAAAGTAATTGAGGAAATTCTTGAGCGTGGAAACCTCCCTATCGTCGTCGGTGGTTCATTCTTCTATGTCGACGCGCTTCTCGGTCGAGTTGCATTCCCTGACGTAGAACCGGATGAGACACTCCGTGGCGAACTTGATGAAAAAAGCACTGATGAGCTGTATGAAATACTAAATACTCGTGATCCGAGTCGTGCTAAGAATATCGATAAAGACAACAGGCGTCGACTCATCCGTGCTATCGAAATCAGTGCGAAGCTTGGCACAGTCCCTCTCCCTCATGCTGACCCACTTTATGACCCACTCATTCTCGGCATCGATATACCGAGAGAGAAACTTCATGAGAATATTCATGCACGACTTGTTGCACGCATGGAAGCGGGGATGCTTGAAGAGGTGAAACGTCTCCATGAAAGCGGTTTATCGTATGACCGACTTGAATCCCTCGGTCTCGAGTATCGCTACCTTGCACGCCATCTTCGTGGTGAACTCTCCTATTGTGAGATGCTCGATGTACTCGAGACGAAGATACGGCAATTTGCGAAACGACAAATGACCTGGCTGAAGCGTGACAAGGAAATTGTGTGGGTTGGTGCCTCAAATTTGGAAAGTATTGACGTACAAATAAGGAATTTTCTCTCACGAGCCAGTATGGTAGAGTAACTGCCACGGGCCTATAGTTCAGTGGTAGAATAGCGGTCTCCAAAACCGTTGACCGAGGTTCGAGCCCTCGTGGGCCCGCACAATGAAAAAGACATCCCCGAGGGATGTCTTTTTCATTGTGCGGTTACTAGTTACACGTACAACCAGACCGCAAATCGTAGTGTACTGGGTCATTTGGATAATTACGCCATATGAGACACGAATCTGCTGCCGCTTGCTGTACAGCAGCACTTGTATGACTTATTCCAGATATATCAACACCAATTCCGGAGCTGTGCGTGGAGTTTGATTGAGCAACAGCACCACACTGCCAGTTACTACCAAAATGCCGCGAGACCTCACTCGAGACTGCGCTACGAATTGTGCTGCATCCGCCTTCAGTGTTATAGCGTAATCCTCGCGTGCACCATCTGTCACGAATTTCCCAGAGGTGCGTCTGATATTCGGGCGAGCGATACGCAGACGTAACAGTACCACCGACACGACTAGTGAAACGATTGACACATGCCTGGAGTGTTGCATTGGTGAAGACGACCGATGACGCAGGTTCAGTGAATGGGGAAAGTGTAGGAATTGAACATGCAGCTGTCGTAGTGGCTGTCGCTCCTTCACACTGACCAGTAGTTGCATTCCAAATACCTCCGTTTGCTTCACATTGCTGAATTGGGTCTGTTGGGGGTGGTGGAGTGACGACAGGTTGTGCGACACAGTCTATCTCATTCCATGGACCAAAGTTAGGTATCTCGTCACCAACGAACGTGCGCATCACCGTATCGACAATGAGCCATGCAGCAAGGAGAATGATGAACCCAACAATCGTGTTCGTTATCATCTCTTTCGCTGATGAGACAGCACCTGCATTTCCTCCTGCAGTCACCATCTTGAAACCGGCAACGACAATCATCACAGCACACACCGTTGCCATGATGCCGATGAGCCAGTTGAGGATATTACTTCCAAGGTCTACGAAGTGACATGTCGTACAATCAGGACCATCACACGGAACGATTCCAGCCGCAAGTATCTCTGATGGTAACGCAAACATCGAAACCAATAAAAGGACAAAACCGAGAAAGAATGCTCTCATTAGGATTATGATACCACCATGTAATGAACGTCTTCTTAGGGTGCTGTGACTAGCAGCTTTCCTCCATCGCTCACTTGTGGTACTTTATACCCTGCTTTCATCTCTGATGGGCGCAATTACATACACGCGTCGGTGGATGAAACATGAACTGCTTCATGTTTCATCCGGTCTGCGACAATGAGGAGCAGATTGACCGATGCGAGTATACGAGCAGGTCAAAGGAGGAAGAGTGAGGAAATCAGAATGTTTGCAAAAGCATACTGACGAAGCAAAAGAAAAAACAATCACGCGTCGGTGGTAGAGTGGTCAATTACAACAGACTGTAAATCTGTCGGCTTCGGCCTCCGGTGGTTCGAATCCACCCCGGCGCACACATGCAAAAACGGCTGACTTCCCTGTCAGCGGTTTTTGTATGTTGCACAAGGATTCGAAAGACGGAGCGACGTAAGGAGCGAGTTGGGGTCGAGAGTGCTTAGAAAATTATGAGCTTGCGAAATAATTTACTTAGCAACTCGTGACCGAATCCACCCCAGCTCACAACTTGACGTTTTAACATAGTAATGGTTTTATACATCCCGTTCCTAGCACGTGGTGTGTTGGGTGTTCCTTCCGTGAGGTGAACAATGACCATGAAATTAGTGAAGGATAGGGGTGTCACGGTCAATGAATCCCCTCCTGACTACCAACGTTTCTTTGCAAGTCCCGGATTCATCCATTACACAGGGATGCTAAACCCGCCACGTCCAGGTGTGGAGGACTGCATCCAAATGCTCGAGCAGAGCTACTACAAGCCGGGCACTGACAGAAACCATTTGTTCATCATGCGAGTGCTCGAGTGGCAGGACATGCTCTGGGTGATAGTGAGCATCCCTATCGGGGAAAAGGCACACATGGAGCGTGTCGCACAAGTGAATGGCCTCCGTGTAGCAAACGGGGTGCCCACCATGCTTTCAGGCGATGGTGTCCACCGCTTTCCTGTATCAAACGATAGAGTGTTCACTCTTGAGAACATTTCTGGACATCCTGTCTACACCAACCAAGGAGATGATGATGTCGTATAGCCAGAAACTTGCCGAAGCCCAACAAGCACCAGCACGGGTCATCATCGACAGACATGGTGCACCGAAAGTGACTGGTAGTGTCGTCTCAATCGACGAGACTGGAGCAACCATCAAAAGCGAGAACGACGTTGAGACCTACATCGAATTTGCGTCGATGCGAGGAGTCTCGCTCGCCGGCTGGGACATGGAAGTTCTTTCTGGTTCCTGACGTCGAGTACCGCCGTCCCCCCAAGCCGAAAGGTCGTTCGGGAGGACGGCTTTTCTAATGTCTGAGCAGATGCATCGCTGAGCGCAACGTTCTCAACGTATTTGACAAATGCATAGTTTAATGTTTTCATATATCCTGAACCGACACGTAGGGTGTTGGATGTTCATCACAGGAGATTTCAGTGGTCCACAAACGCACATGGTTCGAAAGGCTCTTCCCGTTTGCGGCAATCATGACCTTCTGGCTTGCCTTCATCTGGTCGGCCGTCGGTCTGTTTCTCAAACACGGAACAAAACACCTGGTCTTCGGCAACCTTCCTATCATTCTCCTTGCGAGTTTGATGGTGATGATCTTGCTGTACATCATGTACCACGCAACGCGTCGCGCATGGAGTGACATCTTCCGCCTAACTGAATCGATCACAGCCTAATGCAACACTCTCAAGGAGAAACCATGTCCAAACGGACACAACACGAAGCGGGCTGGAGTGACGAGGTCTCTCGCATTGGCATCGCTGCCACACTCGCCAACCGACTCGCGTTCCATGGCGGCCTTTACCTCAACTGGGCGACACGCTACTGCGGTTGTTGCGTCGCAACTACCCGCAAGCACCTCGATCGACTCGTCGAGCGAGGTCGTGCGACGAAGGAGTTCGACGGCAACGACTGGCATTACCGCTTCGTCGCAGCCTAAAGGGTGGCCATGGCACGAATCAACGGCGGACTCGCGACTCACCCGAGGGCGTACAACCCGTTCATCGGTGAAGTACATGCTCGGCAAATTGCACGCATGACACGTGAGCTGGCAGTATTCCTCCATGCTCGGCGCATGCAGTGCCCTGGCGGATGCGGTCTCATCCACGAGACCAACGTCAAAGCACACGAGGACTACGGTTGCGAGATTGCTACGGCAATTGGTCGCGGTCCTATCGCGTCGTGAACCGAATATCGCACACACAGCCCCCCGAAGACATCTCCGTCTTCTCACCGGGGCTGTTTTCTTTTATGAAACCTGTTCCTCACACTACTTGTTTCAATGAGCGAATCCTGCTATTAAGAAGCCATGCGAATCGCCATCACCTCGGTATACGCGAACCCCCTCCATCCTGGACACATCGAGTGTTTCGAGCTTTCAAAGCAACTTGCTGATGAGCTTATCGTTATCGTCAATAACGACCACCAGGCGCGACTGAAGCGTGGCACTGAGAGCTTCCAGGATGAGCAATACCGACTCAAACTCGTCGCTTCACTCAAGTATGTCGATAAGGTCAAACTCTCTATCGATACCGATCCGACGGTATGCAAGACACTCGAGTCACTCATCGAGGAACTTCGCTCGGAGTACGACACGTGCGAGATCATTTTCACAAAAGGCGGAGATCGCTTTGCCAATGAAATACCCGAACGCGCTGTCTGTGAACAGTATGGTGTCCGTATCGTCGATGGTCTCGGTGCAAAGACCCACAACAGCTCGTCATACGTGAAGCGTGTAGCAAATTCTAAGGATGCCGATAATCTCACACAGGAACTCGCACGTGTACCGACCGAACTCAAGGAAAAGGAGTATATCGAAATCGGATATCGTCCATGGGGTGTGTACTACGTCCTTGAAGATCAACCGACATTCAAGATAAAGAAACTTATCGTCTCCCCTGGGAAGCGGTTGAGTCTCCAGAGCCACGATAAACGTTCGGAGCACTGGGTTGTTGTCTCTGGCACTGCGTCAGTTGAAATACGTGAAAAGCACCATACGGATGATATCGGACATCGTACTCTCTCTGTAAATGAGAGTTGCCATGTACCCCAAGGACACCTTCATCGCCTCGCAAATCACGCTAATGACCACCTCGTCATCATTGAAGTGCAGTGCGGTGACTACACAGGAGAGGATGACATCGTACGCTACGAGGACGATTTCGGACGATAGTATCGTTTCTTCTTAAGCTTCTCTGGGAGAAGCGACTTCTCTTTCTCTGGGTACATCTCGTATCCATTTCCATACCCCTCTTCTTTCATGAGTTTCGTCGGTGCGTTTCGAAGATGAAGTGGGACTGGCAAATTGCCATATACCTTCACATCCTTTTGCGCAGCGCGCAGTCCGTCGTATGCGCTCCGATCTTTCTTTGCTGTTGCAAGATACACGACACCATGCGCGAGATTGATTACGCACTCTGGATATCCAATCGTTTCAACCGAACGAAACACTTCATTTGCTACAACGAGCGCTGTCGGTTGTGCCATACCGATATCCTCACTCGCAAAGACGACCATCCTGCGAGCAATGAATTTTGGGTCTTCCCCACTCTCCACCATCCGTGCGAGATAGTAGAGGGCTGCATCTGGATCAGATGCACGCATACTCTTAATGAACGCGCTTATGGTGTTGTAGTGTTCCTCTCCTTTCTTGTCGTATCTGAGGAAACTATTCTGAAGCGCCTCGGTCATCGTCTTCACATTCACCTCTTTGTAGAGCGCAATCGTCGCATCAAGAAGCGTGAGCATTTGTCGTGCATCTCCGTTTGCCATACGAACGAGCCACTCTCGGGACTCCTTGTTCATCTTTATCTTTGTACGTTTGATGATGGTCTCCATATCTTTTTCAGTGAGTTCGTGGAGTGTAAAGACACGACATCGTGAAAGGAGTGCATTGATGACTTCGAAACTAGGATTTTCAGTCGTTGCACCAATGAGTGTGAGCCGTCCACTCTCGACGAATGGGAGGAGGTAATCCTGCTGTGCCTTATTGAATCGGTGTATCTCATCAAGAAAGAGCACCTTCGGTGAAAGTGACGGTTCTGCAACTATTTTTCGAATATCATCCTTCCCTGCTGAGACTGCGGAGAGTTCGTAGAAATTCGCACGAAGTGATTCGGCATAAATACGCGCGAGCGTCGTCTTCCCAACACCGGGCGGTCCCCAGAGAATGAACGAAAAGAGATGCTTCTTTTCAATTGCCTCACGGAGTGGCTTCCCCTTTCCTACAAGGTGCTCCTGCCCAATGAAATCATCGAGTGACGTAGGTCGCATGCGAGAAGCAAGTGGTTCCATACTGGTATCCTACCCGTGAAAATCCATCATGAAAAGCTCAGTCGTCAATTGTTCCTAATCGGATGGCGATTTCCTAAAGCAAAGCGTATGATTGGACTAGGCATATCGCCACAACAACCTACTGGAGGCATGACGTGAAAAGTACCCTCAAGATTCTGGTGTGTGCGGCGGTCCTGTTCTTTCACGGAACTTTCGTCCACGCCAAAAGCAATGTCGAGTTCCACATTCAGATCTCGCTCTCCGAGGCAGAGAACGGCGGATGGTGTCGAAGTGCGAGCGCCTTTCTATTCCGTCACTCTTCACATCCAGGCGGCAACCCGTTTGACCGCTTCGATCAGAAGAACCGAGGTGTTGCGTTTGAATGCGCAACGAAACCGTCTGACTACACAAGAACAATCATTGGCGCACTGCCAACGAGCCGTGATGGCAACTCACTCTACTGGGGGAAGAACGTTCGGTTCTACACACCTGAGGTCGGTGAACTCATTCCGGAGATCGGACGTTCACTACCACTCATCGGTCGATTTTCTGTCGGCGTCG
>JACCDR011885329.1_pt1 | contig 22688 bp, 28 predicted proteins | sample 7446431 | NCBI WGS metagenome assembly JACCDR01 (sample SAMN15323443, study PRJNA562643) | freshwater metagenome | isolation source: river surface water | place: USA:Blue River Watershed | collected 2017-08-17 | reverse complement strand
CCCGGGCCTCCTGAGCCCATGCGGCACAGTCGATCCGGTGCGCGGGCCCGCCCAGGGACGGGGTCGTCGCCGGGAGCCACCCGAGCCGGCTCAGGCGCGCGCGGCGGACCTCCCACTGCTTGACGCTGAGGCCGAACCGCGCACGGCAGTACGCGCCCGGCGCGTCCCCGGCGGCCACAGCCTCGATGTAGGCGGCGGCCAGGTCCGGCCAGGCCACCGTGGGCGGGCGGGGCATCAGCGGCCCGTCAGGCGGCGAACTGGGAGTCGGTCATCTCCATCAGGCGCTCGCGCAGCATGTCCCGCACGATCTGCGCCCGCGACGGAGGCGGGGCCGGGTACTCCTTGCGGAGCTGCTCCAGCCGCTCGTCCATGTCCGCGTCCAGGGTCACCGACACCTGCCGGCGGAAGGTCGGCTCGCGCCGGTTCATCACCAGGCCGTAGCCCGGCCGCTTCTTGGAACCCTTGCCGAACCGGCTGTACGCCGCCTGCGCGGTCATGCCGAACGCGGCGCCCAGCTCCCGCCACGTCGTCACCATGCCGAGATCGAGCAGCTCCTGCGCCGAAGCGCGGTCGTCCGCGTGCTGCTCCTCCGTCAACCTGGCCATGCCTGCATCTTGGCCATCGCGCTACGTCACTATCAAGCTACGGGACGTGATTTGGTCCGATCGGACGCATGAAGGGCCTCGTTCAGGCCCTGTCACGTCTCTCGGATGATGCCCTTCGCGCCTAGGTCGAGGTCGGCCCACAGGGTGTACCCGAGCGCCTGCAGCTTGACCGACGGCGACAGGTCGAGCGCCTCGTCGATGATCGCGTACTGCGCCGACATGCCGTCCCGGCGGGTCTCCGTCGGGTCGTGCTCGGACTTGAAGATCGAGAAGTGCGCTTCGCCGCTGGAGCGCGCCTCGTCAAACAGGTTCGAGATCGCCTTCTTCGGCCGCCGCCAGGCGTTCGCCGGCGGGACGTCGCGGGCGGTGGCCGGGCGACGCGGCAACGGCGGCGGGGTGTTGTCGGTCCGGGGCACGATGCGGTGCCGGTCCCGTGCGGCCCGCCAGGCCATGTCGCGGTCCACCAGCCACAGCGACACCTGCGCGAAGGGGTCGACGTACTCCCCGATGACCGCCCGGGTCCAGAGGCTCTCCCCCTCGACCAGCACCCAGACCGGCGAGCCGGCCGGCAGCCGGTGCCGCATCGGCGCCAGGGCCATGTCGGCCGCCAGGTCGACGCCGCGCACCGCGGCGACGGCCTCGCAACGGTGGGAGGTGCCGTCGCCGAGCCCGACCGCCGTGGCGTGGACCGTGCTGACACCGGCCGTCGTGGCCAGCCGCTCGCCCTCCAGCACGACGATCTGGTGCCCGACGTCGTACTCCTCCAGCAGCATGAACGGCGGCACCACCTGGGTCGGCGCCCCGAGCGCGACGACCGCCCACCAGCTGTCCATCGCCTCCTCGCGCGGGCCGACGATGAGCTTGTCGATCTCGGCCCAGCCGATGCGGTCCAGCCCGAGCGTCGCCGGGGGCTTCTGGAGGTAGCCCTGCCACTCGTCGCGCATCAGCAGCAACACGGTGCCGCCCTGCCGCTGGCCGGACGTGGACTGGATCGGGCCGCGGTCCTTGCCGCGCAGGTACACCGCGATGCCGCCGTTGCTGGCGTGGTAGACGGGGTCCGGCCTGAGCCCGTAGGTGCTGCACAGCTGGGCGAAGTGCTCCGGCGCGGTCCGCTCGACGAGGGTCACTCGAACTGGTCCTTCCAGGAGTCGTCCCCGCACCGGTGCTCGCCCTCGTGACCGTGCACCAGCTCGCAGATCAGGGTCCGTGGTCCGCGCTTGGTCAGCGCGTTGCACGAGGCATCAACCATGCACTCAGCGTTGCACACCCTCACGCTGGGTAGATAGCCCGGAGCGGGGCCGATGCCTGACTCCGGACGCCCCTGAGAGGAGATTCACGGTGGCAAAGAGCGACTTCACGGTCCAGCCCGACGGCTCGGTCGTCTTCGCGGACCCCAACCCCAGCGACAAGGTTCGGGAGAAGGCGTACGAGGAGGCGGCCCGGCAGCGCGCCGCGGCCACCGACGTCGACCCCGAGGAGGTGGCCGCCATCGCCCGCGAGAGCGCGGGTCTGGTCGCCGAACACCAGCGCGAGATCGGCACGGAGGTGCAGTCGTGAACGACAACAAGGACACCGCGAAGGACCACAAGGACGACCACAAGGACACGAAGGGCCCGGACCAGCTCAGCCAGGACGAGCTGAACCGCGCCGGCGGGGACCAGTACGCCTACCTCGACCAGACCCGCAGCCCGCTCGAAGGGCCGGTCGGCGCGCTGGGCGACGGCATCTCCAGCGCCGTGCTGAACCCCAGCGTCTACCCCCGCGACGCCAAGCCGGACATCCTCCACACCGAGGCCGAGAAGGCCGGGGCCGAGTTCCCGACCGGCGCCCCGCCGGAGGACATCGAGGACCGGTCGCGGACCTCGGAGGAGATCGAGAAGGAGTACCTCAAGGCCCGCCCGTACCTGCGCGAGGGCGCCGGCAACCTGCCCGGCCAGATCGTCGACACCCGCCGCAACGTCCCGGCCGCCAAGGCCGCCCCGACCAAGGTGGTGTAGCTTCCACCCGCCAGTCTCAGCAGGGCATGGCGGCAGAACGGCGCCGGGAGGTCAGCGCTCACCGGCGCCGTTCTGCGTCTGCGGTGGGTCGGCCGGCTCAGTCGTGGCGGGCCCGAGGACGTCCTCGATCGACATCTGGTCCTCGCAGAACCAGCCCTCCAGGTCCACCTGCTTCGCACGGCCCATGCCCCGACACCGGCTGCGCCGTACCGGAAACGGATGCTTGACGCCACGCGGGGCGGGCTTGACAACCCTTTGCCCGACACGCTCGGATGGGGGGTCAGGGGGGCTCGAAGCCGTTAGCCGAAGGCCGAGGCTGAGACTGACGCCGTGAGGCGGCACTGAACTTCCTGCCGGTTAAGCATCTCCCTGGCCAAAGCAAGATCAAGAGCAAAGATCTCCCGCGTGCGGCTCGTGAACGCGAACGGCCGTACGCGCCATGTGCTTGACGAGGCCGAAGTGCCGAACGCAATCCCATGCGACGCGACGTCCCGCCGGCGAGAAAGCCCGAGATCGTGCCCCCGGCCCGCTCCGGGGAATGGGTGCTGGAGCTTCCCTTCACCAAGCCGCTGAGCCTGAACACCAGCCACGGCAAATGGATCATGCGGCATCTGGCGGTGAAGCCGTGGCGCGAGGCCGCCTGCACGCTCGCGCAGGCGGCGAAGATCCCGGCCTGCCGACGGATCACGGTGCAGCTGAACTACATCCCGCGCGACGACCGCCCCCGCGACCCGCTGAATCTCGTGGCCAGCCTCAAGGCGATCGAGGACGGCCTGGTCGACGCCGGGGTGATTCCAGACGATTCCAACCGGTACCACACCAGCGTGATGCCCCAGATCGCGAAAAAGGGGCCCGCCCGGGCAAATGGGAACCGTTTGTGGGTGGTGGTGACTGCACACGAGTGACCTGCCGCTAGGCCAGTTGGCAGAACGGCCGTCGGTGTATCAGGCTGCTTTACGATGGCGTGAGCGTCATCAAGCAAGGACCGTGCGCGAGTGCCACCGACAACACATGGGAGTACCCATGACCGCTGTGCTGCCTGATGCCCAGCAGGCATTCTGGGTCACACCGCTGAACGGGCATCAGATGGAGGTCCAGTCGGCGGAGGAGGTGAACTACTTCGACGCGCAGAAGGCCGGGTACCTGCGCGACAACGTCTTCACCACGACCTCCGACGCCGCCGACCTCGACCGGCTGCTCGGGCTGGAAGTCCAGATGTTCCGCTGCGAGCGGTTCCTGCTGTCCGGCATCGACTACCACAACCGGCCCGTCGCGGAGTCCCGCGCACAGGACCTGCGCCGCCAGCAGCGCTACCTCTCCGCGATGATCAACGAACTCAAGGACACCCTGGGCCTGTCCAAGAACGCCCGCGAGAAGGCGGAGGCCGAGTCCGTCGGCGCCTACCTGACGAACCTGCGCAAGCGGGCCAAGCTGTTCGGCGTCAAGCGCGAGGCCGAGCTGGACCGGGCCCTGACCCTGTTCCACGACATCCTGTCGCTGATCGAGACGTACGACCGGTCCAACGACACCGAGCGCCGGCGCCTGGGGCTGGACACCGAGGCCGACATCATCGCCCTGATCCGCGACCGCTTCGCGCCGGAGTTCCGCGAGATCGACGAGCACTTCCGGACCCACCAGCAGCGCTACTGGGTGGGCACCCTGTGAACCGCAACGTCCCCCCGGCCAAGAAGCCGGAGCCCGGGACGCTGGCCGCCTCCAGCGTGCCGGCCGCCGCCAAGCCCGCCGTCCAGCGAGCCCCGGCCCCGCCGGAGCCCACCGCCGAGCAGCTGCTCCTGTCGGCCATCGGCACCCGCTACCAGACCAGCTCGGCCCCCCGCGGGCGCGGCGCCGACTTCGGCAACGCCCGCAAGTGGTTCCGGCTGCCGACCCAGGACGACTGGGTCTGGCGGATGAAGGCCGACCCCAGCGTCTTCTCCAACATCCTGTCCGACCTGTTCCGCGAGACGCGCGCAGAGTCCGAGCGCCGGGCCGGCCAGGCCCGGATCGGGCGGCGGCCCAACGTGATCGAGGGCTCCCTCGGCGAGCTGTGGGAGATGATCACGCCGCGATACGCGACGGAGTCGTTCCCCGTCGCGGTGAAGGCCCTGATGGCGGACATGCCGGTCGACGACTTCTGCGCCCTGACCACGATCACCCGGGACCGGTTCACCGCGATGTGCCGCGGCGAGGGGCTGGAGATGTTCCGGCTGGAGGCCATCGCCCGCGCGTTCGACGTGTCGCCGGCGTACTTCATGGAGTGGCGCTCGGCCTACGTCCTGACGCTGGTCGAGGAGCTGCTCGTGGCCCAGCCGGGCCTGTCCATCCGGTACGCCAAGGCCCTGTCCAAGGCGGTCGCCGCCCCGCGCAAGCGCCCCGCCGCCCCGGCCGCGCGGGTGCCCGCCGCCGTCGCCAGCTGATGTGCCCGGTGTGCGAGCACCCTGCCGCTGAGCACCGGCCCTGCGGCTGCGACCCACCCGCCATCCTGTCGTGCGAGCACGAGGGCTGCCGCTGCGTGGAGTACCTGCCCAAGGCCACCTGGTGGCCAGGATGATGCCGTTCTTCACCTTCTACGGCGGCAAGCAGCGGGCCTCTCGGCGCTACCCGCCGCCCCGGCACGGCATCGTCATCGAGCCGTTCGCCGGGGCCGCCGGGTACTCGATGCAGTACTGGGACCGCCTGGTCGTGCTCAACGACATCGACCCGGTCATCACCGGCACCTGGGAGTACCTGCGCCGTAGCGAGCCGGCCGAGATCCTCGCGCTGCCGGACCTGCACGTCGGGCAGTCCACTGACGACCTGCCCGTCTGCCAGGAAGCCAGGTGGCTGATCGGCTGGTGGCTGAACAAGGGCTCCTCCACCCCCAAGCGCCGGCCCAGCTCGTTCATGCTGAACCACCCCGAGGGCGGCCCGTACTGGGGGCCGAGGATCCGCGAGCGGATCGCCGGGCAGGTCCACCGGATCCGGCACTGGACGATCGTCACCGGCGACTACCGCGACTTGCCGAACGTGCCGGCGACGTGGTTCGTCGACCCGCCCTACAGCCGCGCCGGGCGCTACTACCGGCACGGCTCCGAGGGCATCCGCTACCCCGAACTGGCCACCTGGTGCCAGCGGCGGATCGGGCAGGTCGTGACGTGCGAGGCCGACGACGCCGCCTGGCTGCCGTTCCGCCCGCTCATGCAGATCGACGGCACCGAGGGCCGACAGAAGACGAACCGAGCCCGTCTCGAAGTCGTCTGGACCGGTGGTGCCGAGCATGACCGTAGTAGCGAAGCCGTCTGAGCTTTCCGAGGAGGAGTGCTACCTCGCCGCCCTGCTGGAGGACCCCTCCGGCATCGACCTGGCCGAGCTGACCTGGGTCGACGAGGAGACGCCGGACCGCTGCTACCGGGTCTGGGACTTCCAGTGGCCGCTGTACCACAGCCGCGAGATCTACCAGATCGACCAGTGCGGCCGGAGCCTCGGCAAGACCCAAGGCATCATCATGCGCGCCTTCGCGTTCCCGTTCGCCAACCCCGGCCAAGAGATGCTGATCACCGCGCCGGAGTTGAACCACCTCAAGCCGGTGACGGACAAGGTCGAGACGCTCATCATGACGACCCGGCTGGGCCGGGCGATGCTGCCCGACGTCAAGGGCTCCGGCATCACCCACCAGCCGCAGTTCCAGGTCCGGTTCCGCAACAACGCCCGCATCATCAGCCGGCTGCCGAACAAGGACGGCAAGGGCGTCAAGGGCATGCACCCCCTCAAGATCGAACTCGACGAGGGTCAGGACTACCCCCGCCCCGGCTGGACCGAGGTCATCGAGACGATGAAGGCGGGAACGCCTGGGGCGCAATGGAGAGTGCACGGCGTCTCCAAGGGCGTCCGGGACTTCTACTACGAGCTGACCCAGAAGGAAAACCCCGACCTGCCGTTCTTCGTGCACCGCTACATGGCCCCGCACCGGCCCGGCTGGTCGGACAAGGAGCGCCGCTCCAAAATCGCGCTCTACGGGGGCACGGAGGAGAACCCGGACTACCGCCGCAACATCTTCGGCGAGCACGGCGACGCCTACAACCCGCTGTTCGTGCTGGCCCGGCTGATGGGCTGCGTCCGGCAGGCCGAGTCGTCCTGGGCGATCGAGTACAACGACGACGTCTACTGCAAGATCCGGGTCAACGACGAGATGCACCGCCGCTCCGGCATGCCGATCGAGACGTTCCTCAACGGCATCCCGGCCAGCCACCTCGCCGCGCAGTACACCGGGTTCTTCGCCGGCATGGACGTCGGCTACACCAACGACCCCACCGAGATCCTCGTGTGGGGCCTCACCGCCCGGCACGAGCAGGAGGACCTGCTGCGGCAGCTCCTGCGCATCCAGCTGCAGCGCATCTCCGCCCGTGACCAGGCCACCGTCGTCAAGACCGTCTTCAAGTTCTACGGCGAGCGCCTCAAGCGCTGGGGCATGGACAAGACCGGCAACGGCCTGCCGCTGTGGCAGTTCCTGCGCGACGACCCCGAGGCCGCCTCGCTGAACCTGTCCACCCGACTGGCCGGGTACGGGTTCTCGGAGAAGCTGCCGGTCGAGTTCGACGACCGCGCCCCCGAGGGCCGGGAGAAGCCGGCCGACCTCGTCATCGAGCGCAACGTCATCGACTTCGCCTCCGACGAGCTGCGCAAGATCGTGGACGCCGCCTGCCTCGAACTGCCCTACGACCGCGAGCTGATCAAGGAGTTCTCCGGCGAGCGGGTCGAGGTCGTCAAGGACATGGGCTCGGCGGCCGGCATCAAGCGCCGCTACTCCACCGCCGGGCTGCACACCCTCGACGCCGCCCGCATGCTCATCGCGGCCAAGCAGCTGCAGGGCATCGAGGCCACCCTCGCCAACCACCGCCCGCCGCCGGTCCTGGAGGCGTTCATCTGATGGCCAACCCAGCGATCCCGTACAACATCCCGGCGGGCTACAAGTACTTCATCGTGCACTCGAACCTGCGCCTGACCGCCGACATCCAGGCGCTGTCCTACTGCACCGCCAACGGCCTGGGCACACCCAGCTACCTAGGCTCGAACGCCACCGGGTTCTTCCTGTGGAACCTGCTCGGCGGGCTGCTCGGGGCCGACACCGCCTGGTCGTACATGGCCCCCGTCACCTGACCTGGCCAGGGCCGCCTGCTCGGCCAGCCGCTCCAGATCGGCCTCCTGCAGCGCCTTGGTGATCAGCCGCAGCCGCTCGATGACGAAGTCGCTCCACAGCAGTGGCCGGACCTTCTGGGCGCGCGGGTCGAGCACGCCGGGCACCACCAGGTACGAGCCGAGTTCGGACTCCAGCGCCAGCCAGCCGTACGAGCGCGGTCCGTCCCACAGGTCCAGCGGCATCGGCGGCTTGACGAAGCCGATCGGCGTCCACGTCGTCATGTGGATCACTCTACTTGACCGTGCGTGTTCAGAGAATGTCAGACGGCGAACTTGCTGCGGGACGTCCGGAACTCCGCTGAACCTCCGATGAACCCCGCTGAACCCCGAACGAACCCTCATGCCGGTAGCCCTCAAGCAGGACGGGACGTCGCTGCGGCCCGACCCGGCCGAGGACCCCGCCGCGGCCGAGGCCGGTGAGGACGGCGCGCGTACGGCCGTCAGCGGCCAGGCGCCGAGCATGCAGGCGGTGCTCGGAGCGCTCGGGCAGATGGCCATGCTGCGCGCCGCCGGCGACCTCGGCACCCGCGAGCAGATCCAGAACGAACTCGACGGGATCGCCGCGGCGATCCGCATGTTCCACCTCAAGCAGCCCGACCAGGTCATGCGCGAGTGCGGCGCCTACGGGGCCCGGCTGACCGAGCTGATCGTCCTGCTGCACCGGGTCGAGTCCCTCGACCGCCAGTACACCCGCGTGCGCACCCAGCAGGTGCAGACGTGGCTGAGCGAACTGGACCGGCAGTTCAAGATCGCCAGCCGGCTCGTCGAGGTCCAGCGCCAGGACATCGCCCTCATGGGAGGCCAGACCTGATGCCCATCCCCACGATCGAGGTCCGCCAGGAGAACGGCAAGGACATCGCGATCATGAACGCGACGGACCTGCCGAACGAGCAGGTGCTCGGCAGCATGCGGGAGATCTCCACCGCGCTGACCGAGTGGCTGACCTCGATCTCCGGGCCCACCCGCCGCAGCCGGGTCGCGGGGATGCTCGACCGCAACGCCTACGTGCTGCCGTCCAACCCGCTGCAGGCGATGGCGCTGGCCCGGGAGGCCGTGGCCAGCGACGACATCATCGGCGGCACCTGCGACGTCACCGAGGGCCTGATCTGGCAGGGCGTGAAGTGGGAGGGCGAGGAGGCCGACGACGTCGACGTCTTCAACCAGAACGCCGCTGACGTCAACCTGGACGCCTACCTGCGCGCCGCCTACCGCGAGCTGTACACCTGCAGCCAGGTCGTCACCGCGTCGTGGTGGGAGCAGAAGACCTACACCGTGCGCGGCTTCAACCCGCCGGAGAAGGCCGACCCGCCCAAGCCCGACCCGCTGACCGGCATCGCCCCGCCCCCGGAGATGCCCAAGCGCGGCCAGCGCCGGCGCAAGAAGTACTCCGTCTACGTCCCGACCCAGCTGACGATCCTCGACTCCCTCAAGGTGATCCCGGTCGGGAACCGGCTCTGGGGCGGGGACCGGCTGGCCTGGCACGGCACGGCGGAGGAGATGGAGATCTGGGACTCCGGGCTGGACTCCCCCTCCACTCAGGACCCGACCTTCGGCCAGCTCATCCTCGGCCGCTACACCCCCAGCCGGGACGAGGCCGTCGAGCTGACCCAGCTCGGCGTCGACCCCAAGAACCTGCTGGAGCTGAACCCGATCCGGGTCTGGCGCCACACCATGACCCGGCCCAGCTACGCCCGCTGGCCCGACGTCATGCTCAAGCGCACCTTCCGGCTGCTGGACCTCAAGCAGCAGCTGCGCGACGCCGACCGGGTCGCCCTGATCGGCGCGGCCAACTACATCCTGCTGGTCCGCAAGGGCGACAAGGACGCCCCGGCCTACCAGGACGAGATCGACCACCTGGAGCAGCGCTTCAAGGTGCTGGCCAAGCTCCCGATCATCGTGTCCGACCACCGGCTGCAGATCGACATCATCACCCCGGCCACCGACTTCACCATCGCCCGCGAGAAGTACGACGTGCTCGACTCCCGGCTGCTGGCCGCCACCCTCGGCGCGTTCTCCCTCGGCTCCACCGGCACCGCCGGCAACGCCCAGACCGTGCTGACGATGGGCCGCATGGTCGGGCGGCTGCTGGAGTCGCGCCGGCACATGCTCAAGCGGGCCGTGGAGGAGCGCCTCGCCCAGGCGATCTGCGACCTCAACCCCGACACCTTCGAGGGCGGCCCGCCCAACCTCGCGTTCACCCCGCGGCAGGTCCAGCTCGACAACGACCCGCAGATCATCCAGATGGTCATGGCGCTGCGCGCGCAGAACGAGCTGTCCCGGGAGTCCGCGCTGGAGTTCGCCGGGTTCGACCAGGGCGTCGAGGCCGACCGGCGCCGCTACGAGGCCGAGGCCGGCCTCGACGACATCTTCAAGACCGCCATCCCCTTCAACTCCCCGGCCAACAACGCCGTCCCCGGCCAGAACCCGGCCAACCCGCCGGGCAAGCAGGGCGGCCGACCGGCAGGCGGTGGCCAGCCCAGCAAGAACCCGACCGGCGGCGGCAACACCACCGGCGGCTCCAAGACCACGAAGGCGAGGACCTGATGACCGGGTACTTCGAGACGCTGGACCGGATCAAGCCGCCGACCATGCGACCGGCCGTGCAGATGGTCGGCGACGCCGCCCCGGGCGTCGGCGGCCCGCTCGGCGGCTGGGACCAGGTCCAGCAGGAGCAGGCCGCCCTGGTCATCGACGCCCGCGACCGGACCGTGGTCACCGTGCCGATCGACGAGTCCGGCCTGCACGAGGAGGCGGGCCTGGACCAGAACAACTTCATCACCCGGCTGCGCGGCCAGCTGGTCGGCGCCGAGGAGGCCAACCGCAACGGCCAGTTCTGGGCCACCGGCGACCTGAACTTCGGCATCGGCTCTGTCGCGCACGGCCCGCTGAACTGGCTGCACCAGGGCCGCCACATCATCGGCTGCCTGACCGAGGCCCAGATGCGCACCGCCCAGCAGGCCGACGGGAAGCAGCGGCCCCCGCACATCGAGGCCGAGTCGATGATCTGGAGCTGGATCTACCCGAACGAGACGCGCATCATCCGCGAGGCCGCCGCCACCAGCGGCCTGTACTACTCGATGGAATGCATCTCCCGCGAGGTGCAGTGCGTCGGCCCCAACGGCTGCAACCGCAAGATGGCCTACCTCGACGCCTACCTGCGCAACGAGCGCGCCTGCGAGCACGTCCGGGCCAAGGCGGCCGTCCGGCGGCTCATCAACCCGGTGTTCCAGGGCGCCGCCGTCATCGTCCCGCCGATCGCCCCCGGCTGGGCCGACGCCCACGCCGACGTCGTGCAGAAGGCCAGCCACAACGAATCCATCATGCGATTCACCGCCGGCGACGAGCTGCTCGCCGCCCAAATCCTCGCGTTCGCGGCCAGCCCCCGGTCCTAAGCCGGACGGCAAGGACGCGCACGCCCGTACGCGCCCGATTCGTTTCCGGGGGGAGCCTCCCGATCCCAGCCCCGACAGAACGGTCGAGTCACGTCGGCCGCATCAACTGGGATCGGAGCTCTCATGGCTGACGAGGCCCCGAAGCCCCGCATGATGACGGAGGACGAGGCATACGCCATCGCCGCTGACCGCACGATTCGTGAGACGGCGGAACTGACGGCGAAGAACGAGAGCCTCACCACCAACAACGCGGAGCTTCAGAGCAAGCTCGACGTCGCCGAGGCCGGGCTGGCCACCGAGAAGGCAGCCCGGGAGAAGGCGGAGAAGGACCTGGCCGACCACAAGGCGCAGGTCGAGAAGGACAAGGAGATCGCCGAGCGCACTGGGGCCCGGACGGCCAAGGTCCGCGAGGTCGCCAAGCACCTGGGCGACGACTTCTACACCCCCGAGCGCGCACAGCGCTGGGCGGAGATGGACGACACGGCGTTCGAGACGTACTGCGCCGAGATCGCCGCCGTCTCCGGTACCGCCCCGGTGGTGGGGACCGGGGGCGCCGGCACGGCCGGTGGCCCGCCGCGGCAGACGGCGATGGCCGGCTCGGCCCCCGCCGGTACGCCCGGCACGCCGGCCGCCAGCGCCGCCGAGACGATGTTCGCCGCTCGCCGGGCGGGGGTGAACTGACATGGCCTCCGACTACGGGCTCAACTTCGGGTTCCGCCGCTCCGACGAGTCGATGCTGTCCGGCCGCGAGGGCCGCCAGCGCGTCCCGGCGACGGGCACCTACAAGCAGGGCGACCTGGTCACCCTCGACCCGGCCAACCCCGGCTTCATCAAGGTGGCGCCGGCGGACTCGCCGATCGACCCGGGCTTCACCGGCCTCCTGATTCAGGAGGACGTGTGGGACATCCCGCTGAACGGCAACCAGGTGCTGGAGACGTACGACTACGACGTCATCCGCAATTCCCACCTGTGCGCCATCTGGACCGGCGGCGGCGCCAAGGTCTGGTTCCGCAACACCGTGAACCAGACCCTCCCGGGCCAGCGTGCGAAGACGGGAATCACCAAGGTCGACCTGACGGGAATCGTCATCGGGTCGCTCATCCGCTGGGACGGCACGAAGTACGCCGCCACCACCGACGCCACCAAGGCCATCGGCCGGGTCACGCTCACCAATGGCGTGGACCTGGTCGAGGTCGTGCTGGCCCGCTGAGAGGAGGAATCGTGACCGCAATTCTTTCCGACCTCCTCACGATGGGTGGTCACAACTCGTTCCGGCCCCGGGACAAGGCCGCCGCTGACCAGTACGAGGCGGCCAAGAAGGCGCTGAACGACGAGGCCCGCGAGAACTGGGGCAGCCCCGACTGGCACCGCCAGCAGGCGCTGATCCTGCAGTCCCAGCTGGACTACGGGTTCACCTTCGAGAACCTCTGGTCCACGTACTTCGCGACGAAGGCCGTGCCGGAGTTCGAGAAGGTGTACCTCAAGGAGCGGATGGGGCTCAAGGTCTTCTACACCCACCGCGGCGGCTACATCGAGGAATCGCAGCTCCAGAGCCAGAACTTCGAGGTTCCCCGGGACACCCTGGGTTTCCACGTCTCGGAGTTCGAGGACAAGCTCCGCGCGAACTTCGCGGATTCTCTGGAGGCCATGAACAACCTCGGCCAGCAGCGGATGGAGGCCGAGGTCAACCGCCGCATGTTCAACATGCTGCAGGAGGCCATCCCGACCTCCAGCCCGTACTACATCAACGCCTCCGGCACCGGCCTGACCAACGCGGTGCTGACCACGGCGCTGCGCGAGGTGCAGGACGCGATCAAGCCCAACGGCACCGGCCCCGTGCCGGTGACGATCCTGGGCCGGGCCCTGGGCATCGACCAGATCAGCGACCTGGCCACCGCGCCGGGCGTCTTCGACCCCGAGGCGGTGGCCGAGGTCCGCGCCCGGGGCCGGATCGGGTCGTGGCGGGGTGCCAACCTCGTCCGGATCACCAACTACACCGACGAGTCGGGGATCAGCTACATCCCGGCCAACGAGGTGTGGGTGTTCGGCGGCACGGTCGGGCTGTTCGTGACCTACGGCGGCCCGCAGACCAAGCAGTGGACCGAGAACACGGTCGACTACGTCCACTACCGGCACCGCCGGGACATCGGTGGCCTCATCCACCACCCCGAGCAGGCGCGGCGCATCCGGATCGCCTGACCGGATCGCACGCCAGCCGGCCCCCCTCGAAGCTAGGATGCGCACACCTGACTTCTTGGGGAGGTTGGGCAGACCGGGCCCCCGCCGCGCTCGTCCACGGACGCGGCGGGGGCCCGGTGCTTTGTCCGATGCACCCAGTTGATCTCCGACGTCATGCAGGACGACCGAGGAGGACGACATGGCGGCCACAGCGACGGCACCGCGCACCCGCACCACCCGCACCGCACCGCAGGACCCGCCGGCGCCCCGGGCCGGTGAGGGCATGGAGATCTGGGAGACGACCACCGCCGGGCGCGTGTGGGTCACCGTCACCGAGCGCGGCAAGGAGCGCGAGACGTCGGTCGGCGGCAAGGTCGGGGCCAAGCTGCGGATCTCCGAGGACGACCGGCAGGTCAACCAGGACCGCTGCTACGAGCCCTCCGGCGACCCGTTCATCAACGGCCTGCTGCGCCGCGTCGACGCCGGCGCCACCCCCGACGACAACTCCGAGCACGCCCTGGACGAGCGCCAGCTGATGGTCGGCTTCGCCAAGTCCGGCAAGGCGTTCCACGCCTACGTGGACAAGCTCAACGAGCTGAACACCCGCCGGATGCGCGACCTGTGCGAGCGGGTCGACGCCAGCCAGAGCCAGGTCGCCTACCTCGACAAGGTCATCAAGGAGCGGTACCGGATCGAGGGCGACACCGAGACGTACCGCGAACTCAAGCGCCTGGAGCGCGCCGAGGTGCTGTGAGCCCGCGATGAGCGACTTGCGCCGGCAGATGGCCGAGGCCGCCCACTACTACTCCACCCACTGCCTGCACGAGGTGCACGAGGAGTGCAAGGGGACCTGCAAGCACTGCCCGCAGCAGTGCCAGTGCGAGTGCCACGGATGAGAGGCCGCGATGCCCACCGACCTTGCCACGCTGGTCGAGGCGTTCCAGCGTGAGGTAGCCGTCCCCGGCGCCTTCGACTCCGCGTTCCCCGACACCAGCCCCACCGACATCATCGGGTGCCTGATGGACGCCTTCGGCGAGGCCCAGCTCGACGGCTGGTTCGGCAGCTACACCCTCGACGTGGCCACCTCCAGCGTCGCCGACGCCGGCAACACCGACCCGCTGACCAACGGGCTGTCCCTGGCCGGGCAGGCGCTCATCGTGCTCTACGCCGGGATGCGCATGGTGCGCAACCAGATGATGAACACCAAGAGCCAGGTCCGCTACAAGGCCGGCCCGGTGGAGTACGAGACGGCGACCTCCGCCACCGTCCTGACCCAGATGCTCAAGGACCTGGCCGCGCGCCGGCAGGAGCTGCTCAACCAGGTCCGCTACGCCCGCCGCGTCGCGGTCATCGACGGCTACTGGGGCCGGGAGGCCACCTTCCACTCCGGCGAGCTGCCCACCCTGTGGGCCCGCGCCCTCACCTGCTGAGCAGGAGCCATGCGACCCACGTCCCCACTGCAGACGGTCGACTTCGACCGGGCCGCGTTCCGCACCGGCATCCTCACCGCGATGGCCATCGGGACCGCGCCGGACGTCGCCCGGCGGCCCGTGTTCGTCTTCGCCGACACCCGCGCCAGCACCGGCCCGGTCGACGACGAGGGCATCCCCTACGACCTGGGCGCCGTCAGCACGACCACCGCCGGGCGGGCCATCTCCGGGATGCTGTGCGCCGTCGAGTACCTCGACGCGGTCGGCCAGGTCGTCGACATGGGCATCGTGGCCCCGACCCAGCTGCGCCTGACCCTGCTCGACGCGGAGTACCAGCAGGTCAAGGGCTTCGACCACCTGCTCATCGACGGCGACCGCTACGACTACCGGCGCACCGAGCCGCCCATCGGCATGGTCGACGAGACGGTCTGGATCATCCACTGCAAGGCGCAGGACGACCGCTGATGGCCTACGTGCGGCACCTGCCCCGCCACCTGCGCAAGACGGTCAACGACCACATCGTGGCCCACCTCACCGCGCTCGGCTGGTTCAACGACCCCGCCACTCTGAACTCCCGGCCGGTCAAGATGTACCTGCGCCGCATCCGCGACTCCGAGCTGATCGAGATCTCCGGCAACGCCGTCGGGATCTTCTGGGGCGCCGAGAGCAACGACGAGGCCGAGGAACTCGGCGGCGGCCTGATGAAGTTCAACGGGACCTTCTACGTCGACGTCATCGCCTCCGAGGACGGCGTCGGCCTGGCCCTGTCCAGCGACATCAAGGACCTGCTGACCGGCCGCGCCCCCGGCACCGCCCGGCTGCTCCAGCTCAACGACTACTCGACGGCCCCGCCCACCGCGCTGCCGGACCACCTCGTGGAGTTCGTCGAGGTCAAGCGGCAGCGGCCGGAGCAGAACGAGGTCGAGCAGTTCTGGCAGGTGCTGGTCGTCGACGTCGAGGTCGTGTTCCCCGGCGAGGATTCGTGAGCGACGAGCTGCGGCGCCTGCTCGGCCTGCAGCAGAAGCGGCTCCTGGCGGCCGTCCTCGGGTTCGCCGAGCGGGAGATCTACCCCGACCTGACCGCCGAGCAGCGCAAGGCGTTCCGCAGCAGCGTCATCGACGCCGTCGGCTCCTACCACGGGATGATGCTGGACATCGTCGGCAGCCAGGACCCGAACACCCTGGTCAACGCCGAGGCCATCGAGATGCTGCGGGAGATCCGCGAACAGGTCATGGCGATGCGGGGCGACGACTGATGGCCCGGCGCACCTACCCCAGCGGCACCGTCCCGCTGGACCTGCGCGGCCTGCGGTACCTGACCCTGCGGTACTACGTCACGCTCGACGTCACCCCGCTGCAGGTGCCCGAGGGTGTCGACGTCGAGGCGGACGTCGCTGCGAACATCGCCGGCAAGATGATCGCCGCCGCCCAGGCCCAGCTCGTCAAGGAGGCCAAGCGCCCGGAGTCGCACACGGGCCGGCTGTCCAAGGCCATCGACGACCCCCGCGGCAAGGAGATCGCCGGCAACAAGATCCAGCTGTTCAAGGCGTCGTTCCTCGACGAGTACGTGCCCTACTGGCGGGCCATCGACCAGGGCTCCGACCTGGCCGTGCGGCAGCGGCGCCTCCTCACCGGCCTGTTCACCTCCGGCGGCGAGCTGACCCCGTTCCCGAACGTGCCGGCCCGCTACGGCCGCGCGGGCCTGAGCACATCCTCGGGCCCCGGCCGCCGCGACCAGCGGCTGTTCCGCCCCGGCGCCACCAGCCGGGTCGGGCCCCGGCGCTCCGCCACCGCCGCCACCCGGGCCCGGAAGCTGCTGCAGGAGGCGGGGTACCCCAACCGGTTCGCCAGCCGCGTCTCCGGCCTCGTGCGGAATCCGATCAAGCCGGAGCACTACATCCGCGCCGCCCGCGAGGCATTCCACCGCGAGGACGCCCAGAAACTGGCGCAGGAGTACCTGGCTGGCCTGTTCCCCGACCGCTGACGCGAGTGCGTTGACGGCCGTACGCGGTCGACACCTGCCCCAAACCACCGGCGCAACAAGGGGCGACCCACATGGCCATCAAGTCGGGACAGATCCTTCACGTCAGCAATGGCGTGACGCTCGTGGAACGGCTCCAGACGGCCGGCCCGGGCAGCCTGAACATCCCCAAGGAGAAGATCTACGAACTCGGCAACTATCAGAGCGTCGCGACCATCCGCGACACCCCGGACCTCCAGTACTCCCTGGAGTCCCTGGACGTCAGCGTCGCCCTGGAGGCGATGCTCACTCGTCAGACGCTGGCCGCCCCGGTGTTCGACCTCGGGGCCTGCCGCCCGATGGATCTCGCGACCCCGCTCAAGCCCGGCAAGACCGCGCCAGCCCCGTTCACCACGGTCCGCTCGGTAGCGATCCCCTACCTGTACCCGGAGAGCATCCAGTACCGGTTCGGGCTCAAGGACAACGCGACCCAGACCGTGCAGCTGCGCGGTGACAGCATCTTCTACTGCCCCGGGCCGACGTTCGTCGACATCTCCACCGCAGGCGTCGCCGCAGGCGGGACCATCGCCACCGCGAACCCGGCCGGCATCTACTCCGACTCCGCCGGCGCCCGGCGGGTGCTGTCGGTCGAGGTCGACGACGACCGGCTGTCCTACGGGCCGGACTACACCGTCACCTCTGCCGGGAACACCGCCTACGAGACGGCGACCGTGACCTTCACCAAGGCGATCACGGCGGGCAAGCAGATCCGGATCGTCTACTTCTCCAACGTCACCGTGGACTACCCGCAGTCGGTCCACACCCTGGCCAGCGTCAAGCCCGCCGCCATCCGTGGCCGCGACATCGAGGTCTACGTCGGGAACTACAACCCGGCCACGCCGGCGGCCAACCTGGCGCTGAAGTGGGGCATGGTCCAGTCCGCCTCGGTCGACTGGCGCGTGACGCTGGACGCCGACGAGGAGTTCGGCAACTACTACCGCGTCGGGCAGGACTACGAGGTGCCCGACGTCTCCGGGTCCATCACGGTCAAGCCGCGCACCCCCGACGAGATCTTCGACAAGCTGCGCCAGGCCACCGGTGTGACCAACATCGACCAGGCCATCGGCCCGAACCTCGCCGCGCTGCTGCAGGTCCACATCGTCCTCAAGAACCCGACCAACGGCGCCACGCTCAAGCGGATCGTCATCCCCGACGCCCGCTTCGACGTCCCGGGCTACTCCCCGCGGGTCCAGCAGAAGCTCACCCAGGACCTGCCGTTCGAGTCCGACGGCGGCCAGCTGCTCGTGTACCCCGCCTGACTTTCTGCCGCCGCCACGGCCCGGCCCCCGCGACGCCCGGGGGCCGGGCCCGGCCCCACCACCGAGCACCACTGAGACGGCACGCACCACTGAGACGGATGCACGGCCTGACACGGAGCACAGACACGGAGCACAGAAGCGAGGACCCATGCCCGACAAGACGCTGCAGCGCCTGCGCCGCGTCACCGACCTGTTCGTGACCGGCCGCGAGCTTCTCCTGGCAGACGACCCCGGCGAGGAACCGGTCCTGCTGTGGATCAACAAGCTGAACGCCTTCCAGCGCACCGAGTGCCAGAAGGACGGCGCCGCCGGACAGGCCCGGCGCCTGGCCGCGCTGGACGAGAACTGCGACGAGATCCAGGCCGCCGAGAACCGGCTCGACACCCTGTCCCGCGACCAGATGATCGACTACATCGCCGGGCAGCAGGACGACACCCAGATCATCGCCGCCGTCGACGACGTCCGCGCCGACCCGGCCTGGACCGACCGGCTCCCGCTGCTGGACCGCGCCGAAGACCTGGACGCCAACGGCTCCCCCGCCACCGAGGCCGAGGCCGAGGCCGTCCGGCAGGTCAAGGTCGACTACCTCGCCGCCGTCAAGGCCGCCCACGACCGGCGCAAGCAGGACGCCCGGCAGGACTGGGCCGACACCTCCGAGGCCGACCTGCGCAAGGAGTGGCTGGAGCAGTACAAGCGGCGCCTGGGCCTCTCGGCGTTCTTGGAGGAGTACGACAAGACCGAGCTGTACTACGCCGCCCGCGACTGCCAGGCAACGCGATCCGAGCGCGGCAGCTACGACCACGCCGCGTGTACCCACGGCCGGCTGCTGTCCAGCCGCGCCGGCATCGCCGAGCTGCCCGAGGACCTCGTCGACCGCATCCGCCAGGTGCTCACCGACCTGAACATGTCCCCGCAGGACGCGGGAAACTCGGCCGCTCCCCGGACTTCCTCCGAGCCGTCGGAGCAGCCAAGCAATGCGGAGGACTCGCCAGCTTCTACCCCGGCGGCGACATAACCCATGCGGGCTGGGACCTCGCCGAGGCGCTCGCTGCGGCCACCACCGTCCTGGGGTGGCTGCACAGCGAGCACCTGCTCGCCGAGGACATGCCGCCCGAGCGGATCTGGCACCACCAGGAGCAGCTGGAGGAGTGGTTCGCGGCCGTCAAGCAGCGCCGCGAGGACCGCGCCAAGGGCCTGGAAACCATCCCCGATGCCGATGACGAGCACACGCTGCACAACGCCCTCACCGAGGGCCTGCGCAACTAGGGGGCCCGGTGGCTGACCAGGATCCGCAGATCAACATCGGGGTCAACCTCAACCAGGCCGACCTCAAGAAGATCCCCGACCAGATCGCCGCCGCCCTCGGTGAGCTGTCCGGCGAGCAGATCCTCAAGCTCGGGGGCGCCCTCGGCGGGGCGGGCGGCGGCGGCCGGGGCGGCGGCGGCGGCTTCGGCGGCGGGTTCGACGACGACGACTTCGACGAGGAGGCGGGCAAGAAGCGCAAGGCCCGCGTCATGGCCGCCCTCGGCGTCGAGGAGGCCGCCTACAAGGCGCTGGTCAGCGAACTCAAGGACTTCACCAAGGCGGTCGGCCTGGCCAGCCAGGCGATCCGGGGCCGACTCCTCGGCGGGCTGGGTGGGCAGATCGGGCCGGCTCAGGAGGCCGAGGCCGTCCGGATCGGCGGCTACGAGGGCCGCGTCCTGGGCCGCAGGAACACCCCGTTCGCCGGCGTCGAGGGCACGGCCGAGCTGTCGTCCCTGGTCGCCCAGCTCAGCGAGTTCAGCAAGTCCGCCCGGGGCCAGGCGCTGACCCTGTTCGGCGACGCCGCGAACGCCGGGGGCCGCGACCAGTACGGCGTCGCCGAGTTCAACCTGCAAGTGCAGGACGCGCTGAACAAGCTGTTCGAGGACGAGCGCAAGCGCGCCGCCCGGGTCTTCCGCGAGGAGGTCGCCCGGCCCGGCTCGCAGGACCCCGACGTGCTGTCCGGCCTGCGCCAGCGGTTCCCCAGCACCGAGGCGGAGGAGATCCTCCGCGAGCAGAAGCGGGCCAACGCCCTCGCCGTCGAGCAGCGCTCCGAGCAGGTCCGCCAGGGCGTCTCCGGCCGCGTCGGGCAGCTGCCCCTGGCCGTCGAGATCGACCAGGCCGTCACCCGCAGCCAGGGCACCCAGCTGCAGCGCTTCACCGAGATCGCCCGGCAGATCGCCCGCGGCGGCGGCGGCTACGACCCGCAGACGATGGACACCCTGCAGACCCAGTTCCCCGGCCTGCTGGAGGAGCAGCAGCGGCTGGTCCGCGAGCAGCAGCAGCGCCAGACGAGCAAGGGCCTGCAGGCCGACGTCCTCGCCGGCGCCAACCAGGACGCCCTGTTCAGCGACGTCATCGCCAAGGCCGAGGACCAGGTCAAGGGCATCTACGAGCGGCTCCTGACGCGCGGCGTCCGCGGCGAGGAGACGATCACCCCCGGCCAGTACCAGGACATCGAGGCCGCCTACCCCGGCCTGCGCGGCCAGGTCGAGGGCCGCGAGGCCGCCCGGCAGGCCGACGCCGAGGCCAAGGAGGCAGCCCGCCGGATCGCCGACGAGGCCAAGTCCCAGGTGCAGGAGCTGGAGGACCAGCTCCGGGTCGCCACGCAGCGGGAGAAGCTGCTGGAGCAGCAGCGCAAGTCCCTGCAGAAGCTGGCCGACGTCGAGGCCCGCACCCCCGGCACGCTGGACCCCGGCGAGCTGCAGCTGCTCGACCAGCGCCTGCCCGGCGGGCTGGCCGACGCCCAGACCCGGGTCGCCGACGACGAGCGCAAGAAGCGGGACGCACTGGCCCAGGCGGGCATCAAGAACCAGACCGACCAAGAACTGGGCGAACTCGACAAGACGGTCGCCGCCGCCTCCGACCGGGTCCGCACCGCCAAGCGCCGCCGCGAGCTGTACGAGCAGCTGGCCGCCACCGAGGCCGAGTCCGTCCAGAACACCGGACAGAGCGCGCTCAAGCCCGCCGAGATCGCCCAGGTCAACGCCTTCGACCCCGACCTGATCCCGGCCGCCCAGGAGGAGGCCGAACGCCTCGCGCAGGAGCGGCAGTACCAGGCCCAGCGCCGCCGCGCGGTCGGCTTCATCCGCTCCGACGCCCCGTTCACCGACAAGCTCGCCGCCAGCATCGTCGGCCGCGCGCCGGGCGACACCGGCGGCGGCGGCGGCAGCTTCCTGTCCGGCGCGCTGGAGGGCTTCCTCGGCAACGAGGGCCGCCTCGACAAGGCGATCGGCCAGGCCGCCCGGTTCTCCGTCCTGTACGGCGGGCTGTACACCCTGCAGGCCGGGGTCGCGGCCGGGTTCGCCCTCGCCGCCAAGGCCGCCTCGGACTACGAGGACGCCCTGATCAAGCTCAACCTCGCCACCGGCCGCTCCACCGAGCAGAACCGGGACCTGGCCGAGGCCGCCCGAGCCGCCGGCGTCGCGTTCGGCACCGGCCCGGCCGCCTCCGTCGAGGCCGCCGCCCGCGCCCAGGGCCTGTACGACCTGAACCAGCCCACCGTCACCGAGGCCACCCGGCAGGACGTCACCCGGCTGTCGGTCGACACCGGCTCCCGGCTGTCCGCACTCACCGGCCAGGACATCGACACGGTGCAGCAGTCGCTGGCCGGCCTCGTCCGCAGCTACGGCCTGTCGCCCTACCAGCTCCCCGAGATCGAGGACCAGCTGACGGTCGTGTCCCGGCGCACCGGCCGCGACGCCAGCGACATCCTCTCGGCCGTCACCGGCCTGGCCGACGAAGGCGTCACCGCCGGGTACTCCATCCCCGAGCTGATGGCCATCGTCGCCCAGGTCGCGACCCAGACCGGCCAGACCCCGCAGGCCGTGCAGGGCCAGCTGTCGCAGATCCTGTCCAAGGCGTACGACCCCGCCGCCGAGGAGCGGCTGGCCAAGGTCGGCGTCGACACCCTCGGCACGAACTTCAAGCAGCAGATCGCCCAGCTCGCGAGCAAGAACCTCGACCCCAGCCAGCAGGCCCAGGTCGTGCAGGGCTTCGGCCGCAGCCGCCCCGGCTCGGCGTTCAACATCCTGATCGAGTCCCTGTCGCGGGTCGACGAGATCGCGGCCGAGGCCGAGAACGCTCCCCCGGGCGCCGGCAAGGACGCCTTCGACGAGCTGATGAACTCCATCAGCGGCGACCTCAAGCGTCTCGGGGCGGCCCTGACCGACCTGGCCGTCCTGATGTCCGAGGCCGGCCTGGCCACCACGGTCCACGACCTGATCCGGTTCCTGCTGTTCCTGGCCCAGACCGCCGGTGCCGTCGTGTCGGTCTTCCAGAACCTCCCCGGGCCGGTGCGGGAGGCGATCGAGCGCTTCGCCGAGTTCGCCCTGCTGCTCAAGGCGATCAACCTGACCATGCGCACCGTCGCCGTGCTGCGCGGCGTCGGTGGGGCGGGGGCGGCCGGGGCCGTCACCTCCGCCGCCCAGGCCGCAGCGGTCGCAGCCCGCACCACCCCGGCCGCCGCCACCATCGCCGCCGCGGTCCAGGCCGCCGGCGGTGGGGTCAAGGCGGGTGCTCAGGCCGGGGTGCCCGCCGGGTACGCCATGCGCAACGGGCTGCTGGTGCCCAACGCCATCGCCGGGGCCCAGGTCGCGCAGGCCGGGCGCCT
>JACCDR012037852.1_pt1 | contig 22689 bp, 32 predicted proteins | sample 7446431 | NCBI WGS metagenome assembly JACCDR01 (sample SAMN15323443, study PRJNA562643) | freshwater metagenome | isolation source: river surface water | place: USA:Blue River Watershed | collected 2017-08-17 | reverse complement strand
TGTTGATGAGCGCCGTACGGAGCACGGGGTCGAACGGGAACGCACCCGGCGCGGTCATCGTCGGCACTGGCCCGACGTCCGGAGCTTGCTTGCCCTGCGGCATCTTGCGCGGCGGACCGCCGTTGAACGGGTGCTTGGGCACGGTGCCGTCGGGCCGCGGGTGGGTCTTCTGACACGTCGTGCAGGTGTCATCATCGTTCGTCGTCATCAACCTCTTCCTCTCCATCGACGTCGAACTGTCCATCGATCACGGGATGTGCGGGGCGCATGTCTTCGTTGGACATCACCAGCGCACCCGCCAGGAATTGCCGGACGGTGTCTGCCGCCTCGACCTCGACGATTGCCTTGGGCTTACCGATCACGTTCTCAATGATGAACTGCGCAGCGGCCAGCTTGGTGCGCGCGTCCACGATTGGACGCCCATTCTCATCGAAGCTGTCATCCGCAATGAGGTTGGCAATCGTAGTGATCGCGGTGTCCACGTGCCCGGCCAGTTGCCCAAAGGTGTGGTCCATCAACCGGCGCTTTGCCTCGCGCATGATGACCGGCGTCAGCCATTCCGGTGCCTTGCCCTTAAACGTGCCGTCAACGGCGCGCGGTCGGCCCCGAGCCAATTCTTCGAGATCCCATTCTTCGATCGGCTTCCCGATCGCCGTCAGGTAATTCTCGGCCTCGTCATTCCAGCCATTCATCCGGCGGCGAGCGCGGTTACGAATCTGGCTGGGCTTCGTGGACAATGGCTGACCCGCGTATTGCTTCGCGCCCAATCCCTTTTTCGTCATTTAGCTCACCTCTGATGAGTTAAAAGAAGAGGCCACCCGCCGAGAGGTGGCCCCTTCGTGGTTATGCTGAGAACGGTATCAGAGTGTCCGCCGAGGTCGTTCCAACCCTGCCGGCAAACGCCACGCGGGATCACTCGCCACGAGATCATCGTGCGTCGGGCCGAGCCGTTCAACCCGCAACTCTTCTGACCTCTCCATCACGGCGTCCAGAACGAACGTCCGGCGTCGCTGCGGATACCCCAGCCGTGCCACCAGCCAGAGCAACAGCCGATCCCTCATAACACCACCGTCCACACCTCGGGTGCCCACGGGGATGCCGTCAGCACGTCCACACCCCACGGTGACACCGTCATGTCCGGCGGCAGCCCATCGCTGGGCTCCGTGGCGATCGACCGCGCCAACCCCGGGGCCAGCCACCCGGACGCTTCCGCCATGCCGCGCGTGATGCCGGCAGAGCTCGAGCGTGCGGGTGACGGCATGACCCCGAGAGCCCCGCCAAACATACCCCGGGAAGCCCCCGCCCCAGCGGTCTGTGAAGGCGATGACGCGGCCCACCCACCCACGGATACCCCACGGGTCGCCCCGTTCGCTCTGGACGTCCCTGAACCGGCGGCAGGACCCATTGGGCCGACGGTGTCCGCCGCGTTCGCACCCGATCCCACCGACCGCGCCACGAACGCAGCCGGACCGTGACCTGACGCGCCCAGCCCTCGATCAGCGACATCCACCCCGGCAGTACCGAAGATGTTGACGTTGTCAAAGGATCCGGTGTTGTCGGTGCCGTCTGCCCGTTTGCATTCGACCACGAAGGTCAGATCGGGGTCATCGACCCACGACGGAGATGTCTCGGTACGAAGAGTGGACCACGACGCCCCATCCGCCGATGACTCCCAATGCAATGTCCCCGATGCCTCACGGAACCGAAGCCACGCATGGTCTACGGGGTCATAGGGGACAAACACCGCCCCAGGATCGCTGAACGCGCTCCGTAGCAAGACCCCCATGAAGCCCGTATCAATGTTGAAGGCGGCATCGGTACCGGCGACACGGGATGTGGCTACGATCGACATGTACGCAGAGGTGCCCCCGTTGATCGCAGGCGGGTTGAACTGACCCCCGACATGCGATTCACCGAGGTGATACCCACTCAATGACCTGAACCCCGAGAACTGCAACACGTCGCAGTCCACGACAGCTTGACCACCCGACACCGCCGTGCCGCCGTAATTGCTCGGCCACTTGTTGGTGTCCAATGACGCGAAGCCATCCGTCAGGGTTTCGAACGCGGCATTCCCCGGGGGGATGATGAAGGTCCCTGCCCAGTACGGATCGGACCCCGAGAACACGCACGTGGCTACACCCGCGCTGCCCCCGTTGTTGACGGTGGAGTTAGCAACGAAGATCGCCATCAACGCGTCTGACCCCTGGCCGGTCAATTCGAAGAACACCTGCGTGTGTCCGGCCGGAGGGGTCACGATCGTGTTGTCATCGGCCATCATGTAGATGCGCACGACAAGCGAGTTATCCGCCGTAGCCACGCCGTCCGGCGCTGGCGGTGACGAACTGGCACCCACGTTCGGTGTGGGCACCACCCACGACGCGAGAGCCGCCGCGCCACGGATGGCGAGGATCACCGCGCCGGTTGGTTGGGTGTCCGCGATAGACGATTGGACAGACGGCGAGGGTTCCGATGACCCCGCGATCTTGGCTTGGACCTCGCCCGTGGCTTGGGCGCTGTCCGTCTGGTTGTCCGGCGTTAGAAGCGTGTACCCCGACATCAGGTTGATGGTCGCCCCGCCGGTTCGGGCGAAGATGGGCACGGTGAACACGTCACCCGCCGCTACCCCCGCAGGGATGCCCGGCTGGAACGGCATTCCGGCTGTTGGTGCCCAGACCGCCGTAGCGGAGACACCAACGATCGATGCGACCACGTGCTTCCTCCGTTACGGGAGCGGCAGCGCAAGCCACCCGTTGCCGCTGTCGGGCGTGATGGTCCACGACCCGTCCTGACCGGTCTGCGCGGAGCCCCATGACGCCACCGCGATCAGCGGGTCGGTGGACGCCGCCCCTGCGGTGTCGATCCAGAGCACCGCACGCTGGAACGGACCCGCCGAGAACGGGGCGGACCACACTACGGCGTCCGACGTGAATCGGTAGACCCGCGTGCCGACACACGCCCACGTCGCCCCGCCGTCGGTGACCGTGGTCCCGATGGTCGTGGGCCATGTCGGTGCCGTGCCCGCGCCGGTACCGGCCACGATGCACCGGTAGACGAACCCGTTTCCCGCCGATGGACGCACGATCTCGCCGAGTCGCCACGCGGTGGACACCGTGTGCGCCTTGGCCCATGAGTTGGCGGCCACGATGCCGCTGACCTTGTTCGCCAGGGTGACGCCACCAGCGGTGTACCCGCCAGCCGTGGTCAGTTCCCCCGTGGCGTCGTTGAAGAAGTCGTCGGTTCCGGTGTTGGGCGAGTACGATGCGGCGTGGAGCGTCATCTTCACGGTGGCGCTGTCGAGGTCGACAGTCCCACCCCCGTTGAAGAGGTTCGTCCAGAACGCGTCGTAGGTCGCGAACGTGATGTCAGCCATCGGTCACTTCCTTGTCGAGATATGCCGTCCCTTGGGCAACCCGGTACACGGTGCCGTCACCGGACACCAGTTCGAGGTCGTACGCGCCGTAGACGAAGTCCAGTTCGGACGTTTCCTCTGCCGACACCCGGACAACCACTTGCTTGTTGTCATCGTCCACTGTGATCTGGGACGACGTCCAACTGGCGTACAGCTCATCGGACCCCGCCCACGGGCGGACCTTCATCCGCGCGGTGTAACCGGAGATGGACCCCGGCATGTTCGGCCCAGTGAGTTGTATGACCAGTTGGAACGTCGCCCCCTGTGCGATCCGGAGATCTCGGGTCAACACCGTCATGTGCTCATGGTACCGGGGGTCAATCCCGGTGCATCACCTTGCGCCACGCGCACACGAAGCACAGGATGGCCCGATCACGGTGCGCCAGCCGGATGTACCGAGACCACCCGATGCCGGTCTTGCATCGCTCGCACCGTGGCTTGCCGTCCGCGCCCACGACGGTGCTCACGTCCGCTGGCCGATCACGAGGTAATTCTCGCCGCCAACCGATATGGTCGTCGTGTAGAAATCGGTGTAGAGGTTGGGTTCCACAGTCGTCATCAACCGGTGGACCTCAATGGCCAGGTTCCGGATCTCGTGGTCCGCGTCGATGGTCCCGCGCTTGGCCAGGAAGTGCCGGATGGCCGAGTGGTTCATGGTGAACACGATCTGCGTGGGCGTCATGTTCGGCAGCACACACCGCGCCGCTTCACGCGCCATCTTGGTCGCCCGGTGGTTGCCCACACCGCGTGCCGTCAGCCGTGCATGCCAGACATCGTAGAGGCGTTCGTACGCCATCACGGCGGCATCCCACAGGTCCATGATGATCTGGTTGGTGTCGGGGTCTGTGACGCCATGGTCGTCGCGGTACATCGGCGGGATGACGGGCATGAGCCCGGTCATGTTCACGTACCGCTGGCTCAATTGGCTGTACGACGCGTGGCGGTGGCGAACCAGTTCGTGGGTCAGCGAACGGGATACGCCGGTCACGAGGAACGAGACCGTTCCGTGCTCCACCACCGAAAGGTGTTGCTGCGCGATGATGTTGGCCAGGTACCCCTCGTTCGTCGCAGTCGCCGGGTTGGGCCGGTTCCACGACTCGTAACACTGGCGACCGGCGAACTCGGCGAGCGCCGAAGCGTCGTCGTAGAAATCTTCCGGTTCCCACACCCCCTTGGTGTGCTCGATGGCCGTTTGGGCGATGAGGTCAGTCATCGCGAGGATGGATACGCGCATGGTGGTTCTCCCCTTGTTACGCGGCAACGAGTCGTTCGCGCCGCAGCGATTCGATGATGCGTGAGGCGTGGTGGTTGTCGCCGGGCGCGATGCTGAACGAGTGCATACCAGCGGTCCACCACGAACGACTTCGATCCTTCGCGGCCATGTACGACCGTCTGCCCGCCTTGACTGCGTGACGTCCGGCGCGTTCGGTCTGGACGATGCCCGACAGGCACCACAAGGCACCCGCAACGATGACGTGAATAGGGTTCATGATCTGCGTTCCTCCGTGAGACGAAAAGAGGGGCGGGGGATCAAGTCCGAAGACCCAACCCCCCGCCCCATTGGGGGGAACCAAGCGCGACCCAACGCACCGGCACCCATCACCGTGCCCCGTTATGGGCTCGACGTCAACCGCGCGTCGTTACCCGACGTTCCCGAGCCAGGTAGAACAGCCCCCCGCCACCAAGCACGAGGAACCCCGCGATGCCCCCGAGGATGGCCAGCTTGGACGACGACGCGCCAGGCGTTTGGGGCAGTACGGGTACCGGCGACACGGTTACGGGGCTGTGCGTGGCCCTGGGGGGCTTCGGACTGGCCGTGTGGGTGGGACCCGCCGTGCCCGTCGCCGGGGGCAGGCACCGCAGCCGGTACGTCTTGCCCGCGAACGCCAGCGTATGCACGGTCGTCGCGTTGCCGGTGTCATTGCCGTAGCCGAAGCCCACGGTGAACCCCACGGTCTCGGCCGTGTACCGGTCGCTCTTGCCGATCAGGTCAGCCGGTGTGGCCACGGGGTGGGACTGGCCGCCGGGCTGGTCCGCCGGGATACGCGAGGACCACACACCATCGGGGCCGTAGACGATGTTCGTGTAACCAGTGCCGTCGGGGTTGATGGTCTCGACCTTGACCAGCGCGCCGGAACCCGCGCTCACGGTCTGGGTCAGCGTGGCCGTGGCGGGCAGGTTGGCCAGCGTCAGGTGCGGGTCCAGTTCGCGGTGCAGCGACGACGGGCCGTTGAGCTTGATGCCGTTCACGGTGGACTCCACGCGCTTGACGTCGCCCACCCCCAACGGCTCGTCCGGGTTGCCGTAGAACGCCGACACGCCGACGCACGACGACTTGACGTGGTGCGCGCCCTCCGGTGATGCGAACGCCGGGGCGGCAGGGATCAGGATGACCCCCGCCACAGCGACGCCCGCGAGGATGCGGGTGATCTTCATCGAATTCCAATCATCTTGGTGTTCCGGGTGCCGGGTTCGACAACCAGCGTGGTCGTGTCGATCTTCTTGCGGATCTCCCGGTCCTGCCGGGGGGTGATGGCCACGAGGTGATCGTGCTCGCCCACCTCTTCATCCTCGCCGTAGAACATGGCGAGTGCGTACGCGGCGTACGTGGCCGAGTCCAGTTCGGCGCGCAGGTTGGCGACCTCGGTGCGGTGGCGGTCGGCCATGGCCTCCATGCGCGTGCGGTACTCGGCCTGGATGGCTTCCGCCTGCCGGTCCGCGATCCGGCCCTCTTCGGTCACCAGCGCCACCGTCATGCGGTGCATGAGTTCGGACAGCGCGATGGTGTCCCTCCCGTACAGCGACGCGAACGCCACGCCCTGGCTGATTACGTCCGGGATGGACGTCCCCTCCGGGAACTCTGGCACGGGCAACTGGCTGTCCTGGCTGATGGTGATCATGCCGGCCCTCGACGGTGCCGGACCCGCCGAGCTGTTCATGGTGAACGCGGCATCGGCCATGTCACCCGTCATGCGCCTCCACATGTCCGACGGGCTATCCACCACGATCGTGTTCCCCTCGATCGCGGCCATGACCTCGGCGGCCATCGCGTACGTCCGTGCCGCTTCCAACGGTCTCCGGGCGTTGTGCCCGAACAACCCCTGCGCGCACGCCTTGTGGTACTGGTCCATCTGTTCTTGCATCTTGCGGATGTAATCGGCGGCGCTGTTCATGCCTTGACCTCCGGAACCTCGATGGTGTCACCGGTCAGGCCGGCAGGGGTGTTGCCATCCGCGTCCATGTTGTCCCACAGCCGCGCGGTGCGCTGCCGGAGACGGTGCCGCTCGCGCTTGGTGAGCGTGGGCCACACCGACGTACCAGTCGGCACCAGGACCATGGTGGCGGGATCGAACCCGCCCTCGATGACCAGTCCGTCGTAAAGGGGCGTGTGGTCCACCAGGGGAGCGAACACGCCAGTCGTTGTCGTCATGTCACCCACCGTAGCGAAGAGACATCAGCCGAACAACCAGATGGCCGCCGCGAGCATGGCGAGAGCCAGCGCGATGGCGAGAATGGTCTCCACCGCCTGGCCACCGCCCTTGCTGTGCCGCCCCATCAGAGCGCCCAGAACGCGGGCTTGTCATCCAGCATCGATGACTTCCACTGGATGCGCCCGCCCTTGATCGCGGACTTGGGAACGTCGAACGCCACCCACCCATCGGTGTTCTGACCCTTGCCCACCTCACTGGCTGGCATGTCCTCACGGCCCTTGAACGAGTTGTAATCGTTGTCGTACACCTTGCCATTGGCCGCGACGAATTGAAGTGAGCACCCGCACACGTACTCGGTGCCCTCGGTCACGGTCACCTTGACGTGTGCCAGCACGAACACCCCACGCTCGGGTTTCTGGTCGTACTGCGCGACGGTCTTCTGTTCGACCTTGGTCACTGTCCACGACGACTTGCTGTCGTATGACTCGGCGGTGATGGTCTGGCCGATCTTCACGACCAGCGGACCATCATCTACCGCAGGGAGATCCGTTGTCTCCACCGGGGGCATTTGCGGAATGGTTGCGACTGCCGCTGGGGACTTGGTTGGCGCGGGGTCGTCATCGCCACCAGCGAGGGCCAGCGCACCGCCTCCGCACAACAGGGCGACGATGCCGCCGATGATGAGCACCCACGCCCACCCCGGCAATCCACGGCGACGGTTCTGGGGCTGGTTCACGTGCCAGTGATCGTGATGGACCTGGCTCTGCGGGTCCGGCTGGGTCGGGTCGGTGCGGCGCATGGGTTCCTCCGTATGGAAAAGGGCCGATGCGATTGCACCGACCCCTCCAATATGGACCATCTCCCGTTAGACCGTCAGGTTAGCCGACGACCACCACGGCAGTGCACGGGTTCGCGACGTTGTACGGCTTGTCCTTGCCGCCGTTGCGGTACAGCTTGCCATCGACCAGGATCCAGCACCGCGTCGCGCCGGTTTCGCCCACGTCCTCGGCGGTCAACTCGGCGAACTCGCCCGTAGACACCCCGTTCGCGGTCCACGACCACCGACCCGCCTCGATCTCCGTCGGTCCCATGGACTGACCCGTGCCCGCGTGGGCCGTGACGGTCAGCACACGTACCGGCAATGCCTCCACGACGAACTTGACCGTGTGCGTAGGGCGTTCGGCCGTGCGCGGCTTGGTCATGCGCTTCGGTGCCGCCCACTTGGCGACGGTGTCCTCTGCGCGCCCAACGCGGTGCATGTTCGTCACGAGCCACCATCCCCCACCCACGAGCAACGACACGACAACCACGATCGACATCACCGGGTTCTTCGTACGCGTTCCCATCGGTTCCTCTCTGTTCCGTTGGAAGAGCCCCCGCCGGATGACGAGGGCCCATCGATTTGTCAGTTGAACACGGACGGCCACACGTGGAGCTGTGCGCCAACCAGATAGATCACGAACACCACGACCACCGTGGCGACGATGGCCGCGCCGTCCTTCATGACCCGCCTCCCCCGATCGTGCCATTCGCGAACAGCACCACGAGCACGAACACGGCGACCAGGGCCACCACCACGAAGAACCGCTTGCTGATCTGGCTGATCACCCAGAGCGCCAGCGCGATGAGGATGAACCCACCGATGATGGCCCAGATGACGTTCGATGACGGACCCTCCACGGACTGGCCCGGGATGTCGACGGCCAACACGTCCGCCATGGTCATTTCTTCCTGCCCTTCCGGCCCCGGTTGCCGAACGCACGGGCGAACCCAGCGATGAGCAACAGGACCACGACGATGATGAACACCGAATAGAACCCGTCCGCGACGTTGGCCGCCGCGTCTTCCCCGAACAGCTTGGCGAAGATGTCACGCATCAGTCAAGCCACCCCGACACGAAGATGCCGTACCCGGCACCAGCCAGCGCCAGAATCGCGCCGACCACACCAGCGGTGGCACGCGCGCCCATCGACGCACCCTTGCCCATCGCGGCCATGCCGACACCGAACCCGACCGCCGCCACGCAAGCGAGCGCCAGGACCAGCACCAGGGACAGTCCCGACGCGGCACCCGGGTTCTGCCCGGCGGTCACCACGGCAGCGGCCAATCGAACACCACGGCCCAGACGTACGCCACGGCGATGAGCGCCACGATGGCGATAACCGCCAGGCACCCCCCACCGTTGCTGTTGGACGACCGGCGACGCTTGCCGCCGTACCCGCCCAGGTTGTCACCCATCGGTTCCTCCGATCGATCCCGGACCCCGTTGGCCCGGCACGTCCATTGTGGAACATCTCCGCAGCGGAGAGCAAACGAAGGTGCCCGTTCGTGCGTCACCCGCATTGATCGCAGATCGCTCGCCTCTCGGTGCCGTTCGCAGCCCGCATGGCCATATCGCCGATTCGGCGGGTCACGACCGCGACGACACCCATCTTTTAACCGCCCCAGCAGCCCCGTACAGCGCCGAAAGCCCCCATGGGGGTATCCGTGGTTACCCCCAACCCCGCAAACGGGCTTACCGGGGGTTCTACGGCAACGACCCCGGGGGACCTTCCATCACCCCGGGGCCGCGCCATTGGCTTTCATCGTGGGCCGTGAACCGGGAGGGAGTCAACGACATCACGGTAGGTGCGTCTTTGCCGAATGTGGCGGATAGCGGACGGTGACACGCCAAGCTCGAGCGCGAGCACCGGGGCAGCCCGGTCATCGGTTCTTATCGATCGGATCTCTGCGTCCGTGAACAGACGTCGCCCGTCTTCCTCGGTGGGCGGTCGGCGCGACCCGTCGTGTAGCGAGCACATCGGGAAGTACCGGCACCGCCCTCCGTCAACCACGGGCATCTTCTCGTCTGACTCGGTGCGCGGTGACCTGCCGTCCGGTCTGGGCTGACACGCACCGCTGGTTCGGTCCCTTGCCGCACTTCCGGCACGAGACCAGGATAGCCCCGCCGTCATACGAGGCCAGGTCCATCGTTGCCATCGGTTACCTCTTCTTGAACAGTGGTGCCAGCAACAGCACGGCGAGGACGACCAGGAAGCCCATGGCGATCATTCGCGCTCACCCCCTCTCCACTTCCACGTCACGGTTCCCCATCTCGTCTTGCGTGTGGTCCGGTGCGTCATGTGGAACTTGGCCGCTGGGACGTCGCACCGAGGATGCGTGCGCTCGAATCCCAGCGGCACAAGCTCAAGCGGAGCTAAGACCCCGCAGCGTCGGTCCACATCGGCCCGTCCTCGTTATGCTCGGCGTGGAGAAGCGTCCACCGCGTCTCGCGGCACCACTGGCACTCACCCGGGGTCTCATTGGCAGTGCGCGACCAATCGACCTCGCCGCACGGCGACAGCCACACGAACGGGTTGGCCGGTCCTCGTGCCTCGGCGAACGCAGGCTGGAACCACCGCGCCCTGCCCCGGCTGTAATCGACCTTCGTTGGGGTGACACGTCCCGCAGCGTCAATCGTGTAGTCCCCGGGTTGAAGCACCGTCGTCACGTTCAGAGGTGCGCCCGGCGTGAAGATTGCACGGGGCGGCGCTTCGATGTCATCCCACGGTCCGGAGAGCTCACCCGGCCGAGTGCCAAGGGGCCGGTGTTCCCTGTCGTCATCAGTCATGACCACACCCCATCACCGCAGCGCGCAGCCGTGCAGGCGAACGGGCCGAAGAAAGGCCGAGAATTTGAGGACCCATTCACTTCTCATCGTCCCCTAACCTCGTGCTGAGCTGTCGCACCACGTACCCCATCTTCTCCAAATGCGACACGACGATGCGGGGGTCATCAACCTGGCACACTCGAACATGCCCATAGATGACCGTGAACAGATCGGTTCGGTACTCGTACGAAACCGTCACCCCGCCGTTGACCGTCACCGACCCCTCATCGTCGCCAGACAGCAATCCCCACAATTTCCCCTGCCGTGCATCCAGGGTAATCCCGGCCCCGACATTCGCCAGCGCCCCATCGTTCGCCATACCCGTTCCCCTCCGTAGAAATGGTGCGTCATACGTCGGTGAAATGATTCCAGCAGCGCCGGGTATAAAGCATGCTTTATATACCCCGTCGGGCTGGAATGGATTTCCCTCCGATTCGGAGCTAATTCGCTGGTCAATCCAGCGCGCTATTTAGCCATGCGCTATTTTGCTTTTTTGACCCCACGTCCCCTGCGTGTTTCACGAGAGAAATCCACCGCCAATGGCGTCGCTCCACCCTCAACCGGTCTCATGGAAACGGGCCAGTATTCGATGGCGCGACGGCTACCCGCTGCCCGGCGTTCCTCCACGAATTTCGTGTCCACGGCGTCTTGAATGTACTCGTCATACGTCGATGCCGCGCGACCCTTGACCCCTGCCTCACGCATCTTTTTCTTCAACGTGGTCTTGTTCAACCCCGGGGTTTCCATGACGATGTGGTACACCGCCTGAACCGCGCTGTCCGCCACTGTGGCGGCCTTTCCGGCCGTGCCCAACACCGACCGCCCGGTGTCCTCGTCGTACACCAGCGACGTCGTATCCAGCTTGGTACCACGCCCGTCCACCATCAAGAACCGCACGTTGTCGTCGCCCTTGGTCATGATCCAGCGAGCGTCGCACCAGTCGTCAATCACCGTCGCACCACGTGCGCGTTCCTTGCCCTCTTCCATCTCGGCGCGGCCGGTGTGGGCAATCAGGAAGCACACATCAACGTCGGCTTCCCGTTTGATCTCGTCAATCGCGCCGAGCACGCGCAACACATCGTCATTGTCCTTTTCCTTGACACCGGCCATCATCAGCAACCGCGCGAGGGAGTCGATGGTCCACACCTGCACGTTGTGATCGCGCAACCAGGTGACCGCCCACGCCTTGCCGTACTGGCTGGTGATGTCGATCCCGTACCCGCGCAGATTCGCCACGGTCAAGCGGTCGGTGTTCTCTATGCCCACCGGACGGATATACCCATCCAACATCTCATCGGGGTCCATCTCGCAATTCCAGTGGCCGACGTTGCGCCCTTCATCCGGCACGGCCATGGACCCCAAGAATGGCTGACCGTCCACCAGCGCGGCGGCCACGGATGCCATGATGAACTTGGTCTTACCCGCTTTGTATTGCGCGGTGATCAGCACGTTGTGCTTAATACCGGCCACGCCCTCGATGAGATATTGCTGTGGCTGCGGTGGGTTGGCCAGTGCGTCAGACACCGTCCAGGTGATGTCCGGCGGTGGGGCTTTGAACCTCTTCTGTGCTTCGAACTGGTCGGCCACGCGCTTCAATTCGCGGCGTTCCAATTCCTTTCGCACGCGAGGGTCATCCGGACCGAGAGCCCGCAGGTCATCGTCGGACGCGTCGGAGAACACCCCGTCGTCATCATCGACCTCGGCAATGACCGCATCATCATCGAGGGATTCCACGGCCTCGGACAGCTTGCGCAGATGGGCGATACGCTTGCCGACGTCGGCGTGCACGTCGTACCCGTTCTCATCGTTCGCCTTGGACAACGCGGCGGGGAATGAGTCCATGAGGGTGTGAATCACGTCGTCATCCAGCCCCGCCTTGACCATGTCACCCGTGACGGCCCAGATGGCTTTGAACCGCGACCCGTACCGGCCGATCGCTTCGTCGGTGTGCATCGCGGCGCGGCGCACCCACTTGCGGGGCACCCCCTCCAACGCCACGGTCTGCCATGACCCGTCGGACGTCAACCGCAGGACGGTCTTCGCGGCGGCCTGGAACACCGGCAGACGCGCCAGCGTGGCCGCCTTGACCACACGCCGGGGTGCCACCTCTTCGATGGCTACACGTGGACCTGACGCGGTTTTCCAGTTGCGCGACCCCGGCACCCGGAGCAAGCTGTTGTCCGTTTGCTTGTTGTCGGCGTACAACAGGTCACGCAAACCGGTGTTCAACCGCAGGTGCGCGTCGGCGTCAACCGGGGCATCTAGCTTGACGTACACATGGACGTTGTCCCATCCATCCTCGCGCGACCCCGAGAACACGACGAAGGTTGCCAGATCATCTATCGATTTGTCAACCTCCGCGCGGCGGTCTGCCGGGACCTTGGCCCAATCGACGTCAGCCCACAGCCAGTCATACCGCACACCGTCATCCCGGCGTCGGGCGTCATGGGCGCGCAACGATGGGCAGATGAACAGGTTGGCACCCTCGTGCTCTTCGGCCCACACCCCCAACTTGTCGCGGTCGCGGGGCCACGCGATGGTCTCTTCATTCCACGAGTCATCGCGCCGCTTGAATGCGACAGCGACGAACCCTTGGGTCTTTCCGAAGAGACGATCGGCGTATCGGAGCACGTCATGCATTGGTGCGGTTCCTCTTCTGCATTGCCGCCAGATCACGCATCATGAATCGACGGAGGCGAACGGATGGGCTGTCGCCGTGACGACGGGCTTCTTTCTTATACGCCTCCCATGTTTTCTCATCGAGCACGACCAACACGCTCTTCAACGATTCCCCAGGGCGGGACCGGTTCCAATGGGCCATGGCGATGATGGTTGCATATGAATGGCTCACCGTCCCGCTGTATGGTTGGCCGGTCACAACGAACCGATGGAGGACCACATGGGGACCATCACCCTTGCCCCACCCCCAACCATGCGCGAGCTAATGGACGAACCGGCGTTCGCGGCGTACATGGCCACACCCCCGAACACCCGCGTGGACTACGGCCGGGGACGCGTCCGGGAGCACCCCGGGCTGACGGGGTCCGCGCCGTGGCAGTTGGTCGTCCGCACGGACACCGGGGCCATCCGTACCGCGCGGTTCGACACGTACACGGCCGGGTACGACCGGTTCCGGTCGATGCTGGATCGCGATGACGTCGCGGACGTCACGCTGATGGCGCGGCGCATGTTCTTCGCGCCCCCCGGGCATTGGGTCACCCGCAAGTTCCGCGAGGCATCCACGGGCCGTGTGGTCCTGCGCGACATCTGGGTGGATTACTTCTCATGGCCGGGGTTCGACTGGTGCACGCGGTGTCGCCGTCCCAGCCGGTTCATGGAACTGCCCCCCAACCACTACGTGTTCCGGCTGAACCCGGTCATGCGTACCGATGAGGACCCGTTCCGGTGCATCACGTGCGGCATCCGGTTCGCGGCCATCCCGCCCAACCCTGATCTCTGGATGATCGTGGAGACCGAATCATGAACGACACCATCTGCACCTCGATCCTCGGCGCACCGCCGTTGGTCGTCATCGTGTCCGTGTTCCTCGTCGGCGTGATCGTCGGCCTCATCGCCGCTCGGAGGGCATGACCATGTGTGTCCCCATGTGGGTGGTGTACACGGTGGCGTTACTTCTCCCCGCATCCATCACCAGCACGTTGACCTTCATCGTTCACAACTTCCGGAGGCCGTGACCGTGGTTTCCAAGCAAGGCCGTGTGTACGTGGTTGGCCGGTCGGTCAACACCAACCGCCCCACCGTCATGCACGTGGTGCCGGACTTCCAAGCGACCATCACCGGATGCGGCACCGACGTGGGTAACGTGTCACGGTCGTACACCAACCACCGGATTGACGCCATCTTCTGTTTGAAAGCGGGGTGTCGCAAGGCATGAGCGATTTCGTGGAATATATCGACCTCAATCTCCGCCTCATGCGCATGGCCAACACGAAGGCCCGAGAGGCGTCGGCCAAGTGGAACCGGCTGAATGACGAGTTGGAAGCCCACATGACGCGGCACGGCGTCACCGACCCGATTCTCCGTGCCCGAGCCAAGGGCGATAACATCGCGCTGTCCGGCGCATTGTCCACGTGGAAGTTTTGGAAGGACGAGTCGAGCCGGTACGCCCAGACCATTCTCGCCGAGGAAGCGGCGGCCAAGATGAAGGCGGCCATGTCATGAACGAGCCCCGGCAACATCGCCGGTTCACCGAACGCGCGGGGTGGTGGCGCGTGACGGGATGCTGGGGGTGCACCGCGACCCGCACGGACACCATCCAGCCGTCACCCGGTTGTCCCGTCCACGGCCATCTGACCGGACCAGAGGTGCGTCGGTGACGCGGTACCGGTTCCGCACCAAGCACAAGTGATACCATCGTCCCATGCGCATTTCTGAAACCAACAAGGCGTATTTGGCCGGGATGATTGACGGCGACGGCTCGATCTCAATGACCCGAATCACGGGAGAAAGAGAACGAGCCGTTGTATCAATCGCGAACAGTTATCGCCCCCTGTTGGAATGGGTGGTCTCCAAATGCGGGGGGTCAATCGTTCCTCGTGCCCACGTATGCCCCGAGGAATGCGACAAGATCCACGTACATACCCGGAAGGTGGGGTACCGGTGGATGGTCCGAGGGGAAAGGGCCGTAGTGGTATTGAAGGGTATCGAACCGTATCTGATCGAGAAAAGAGATAAAGCCGCATTGATAATCGGCCGGGGCACACCCCCCGTATTAAACCCGGCAGCGGTACGCGTTCAACAAGAGATGAGGGAATTGGGGTGGTGAAATATCGATTCAGAACACGCCCATACGCACACCAGCGCGAGGGCGTCATGTTCGCCATGCGCCAGTTCAAGCGTGGGCTTGGTGCGGCGTTCCTGTTCGAACCCCGGACGGGCAAGACCAAGACCACCATCGACACCATCTGCGCGTTGAACATCAAGTACGGCACGCGCAAGGTGTTGATCGTGTGCCCGAACCGCATCATGGGCGTGTGGGTCCAAGAGATCGCGGCCCATGCGCCCGTGCCCATCCAGACCATCGTGTGGGATGCGAAGGCGAGGAAGAACCCCATCCCCCGCATGGACTCCGCGTTCGACATGCAGGTCTTGATCACCAACTACGAAACGTTCTCTACCCCCGGACGGCGGACGGCATCGGGCCGACGGTCCAAGGCCAATGGTCGATTCAAGCACCGACAGTTGATTCGCAAGTGGATAGACGACGACATCCACGCGGCTGCCGTGTTGGATGAGGGGCACAAGATCAAATCCCCGTCAGGGTCGGCGGCCAACATGATCGTGACCATGCGCGATGACTTCCGGTATCGGTTGCACCTCACGGGTACGCCCATCACCAAAGCGAAGCGCGCGGCGGACGCGTACATGCAATGGCTCTGGATCAACCCGGACCGGTTCGCTCACTGGCCCACACACGATGACTTCCGCAACGGCACGGGGGTCTGGACGACCAAGGCGGACATCCCCATCTGGCGACGCGAGAGACCACAAGGGATGGCCATTCTCGAACGCGGCATCCACGCGGACGGGATGGTCGTGCACCGTGCCGATTGCTTCGACCTGCCCGAACGGTTGCCCGATCGGATCATCCCCGTCAAGATGACCGCCGCCACGGCGCGGGCGTACGACGACATGGCCGCCGAGATGGTGGCCGAGCTGGAGAGCGGTGACGTCGCGGAGGCACGCATCCCGCTGACCGTCACGCTACGGCTGTCGCAGATCACGGGCGGGTACGTCGGCATCCAAGAGCCACACCCCACCAACGAGGACAAGTTCATCAGTCGTGCGGTACCGACGGATGCCAGCCCCCGGTACGTGCCCGACAAGCTACGCGCGTTGCGCGAGCTGTTCGAGGAAGAGACCATCGAACGCGATGAGGCGGTCATCGTGTGCGCGCGGTTCGCGGCGGACCTCAACGCCATTGAATCGCTCTGTACGGCGTTGGAACTGCCCCGGTGGTCCATCCGTGGGGGCATGACCCGTTCGGCCACTGATGACGCGTTGAAGGCGTTTAAACGCACGGACGGCGCGCGGGTGATGGTGGTGCAACCGTCCGCCGGGGGGATGGGGCTCGACATGTCCGCCGCGCCGGAGATGATCTGGTATTCGCTCATCCCATCGTGGGTGGACTTCCGGCAGATGATGGACCGCAACGCCCTGAACCAGCACGGCACCCGGGCGACGTTCCTCATCTGCCCGGACACCGTAGATCAGGTGTTGTACGACACGTTGCAAGAGGATGGCGACGTGGCCGACACGATCATGCGCCACCCCCGCGCATTGCTCCGCTCGGCACGACGCCGATAACGTCGATCATCCAACGTACAAACCGAGAGGCGACCATGCCGCTGCGACACATCATCGTCGAGGGACCGGATGGCGCGGGGAAGACCACGCTCATCACGGCCCTGTTGAACGAGATCCCGCACATGTTCCCCGCGCAACGCGCCGTTCAGTCCGACGGGTCGCGTGTACCACGGCTGGACCAGTGGGTAATCCAGACCGTCAACCAGATGCCGCAGATGGGACCGTCCATCTTCGACCGACACGCGATCATCAGCGAACCGGTCTACGGCCCCATCTGCCGTGGCACCCTGCCGGGCATGTTCGCCGAACCGTGGTGGGTCAAGTCGATGACCACCCGGACCGCATACGACTGCCTGTTGGTCGTCGCGCTGCCCGAGCTGTCCGTCGTTCGCGAGAACGTCAAGAACACCGAGACCACCCAGATGAACGGAGTGGTGGAGCACATCGATGCCATCTGGCACGCGTACCGGTCGCTGGTGTGGCCCGGCGTCATGATGCACTACGACTACAAACGAACCGCCGCTGTCCAACTGGCCCACATCGCGAAGAAGGTGATCAACGGTGGCCACCGCTGAACACGTCATCAAACTCGATCCGTACTTCATTACCGTGCACACCATGCAGGCGATGTTCCAGCAACGACTGTTGGCCGGGGATCTCCCCCACCAGTTGGGCGCGACCGAGAAAGCCGCGTACGTGCGTGAACAGGCGTTGGCGTTAACCGTCGAGGTTGGCGAAGCATTGAACGAGATTGGTTGGAAATCGTGGGCCAAGCCCCGGCCGACCAACCGCCCGGCGTACGTCGAGGAATTGGCCGACGTATTCATCTTCTTCATGAACATGATGCTGGTCGAAGACGTCCGCCCCACCGAACTGTTGAACGCGGTCAAGGACAAGATCGCCGTGAACATCAAGCGGCAGGACAAGGGGTACGTGATCGACCACACCACCAAGTGCCCCGGGTGCAAGCGGTCGTACAACGGGGCGGGCGTCCTCTGCGCGCGGGTCGCTCCCATTAACGCCAACGGCAAGCGCAAGGACCGGTGGTGCATGGATCATGGTCACATCGAGGTGCCGGAGGACCGGTGCCCCGGGTGCAACGCCACGTACGGCCCGGACGTCAAGTGCACGCCGGAGACGCCGGTCGATGACGACACGATGCGCGCGCCGTGGTGCGTCACCGCCGGTTGGCAGTCGCCACCCCCCGGCATCAAGAAGACCGTCCGTACAAGCGATGAGATGTTGGGCTGATGAGCTTCCGCGCGTTCGACTTCGCCAACCCGCTGGATGCCCACGATCGCATGTGCGAGATGTTGGTGTGGGGTGACAACAAGAACCCCGGGTACCCGGACATCGACTGGACTCACGGCACCGAGGTGGGGCTGCACAACATCGGCATCCACTGCAAATCCATCGACTTCGATTACAACCTCAAACGCCTCTGGGTTCCCCCTACCCGGTGGTCCATGATGGTGCGCCAGTACATCGACCCCGCCGCGCTCGATCACACCCTGGCCATGATCGAGGACCGGATGACCGGGCCGAAGTACGGACGGGGCAAGGGGCGCGGCATCGCCACGATGCGCGTGGGCGAACACGAGCTGTCCGACGAAGAGATGGCCGATGCCGAGTTGCAGGCGGTCAACATGGATGCCTGGCCCGAGACGTTGGCCACGCGCATGGTGATGGGCAAGGGGACCGGCCGGGGCGTCCGCCGTCGGTGGGGGTCGTGCATGCTCTCGCTGTCGTACCGCCAGGCACCCGTACCAACCGTGGCTCTCCACTCGCGCACGACGTACTTCGGTTACCTCGCCCTGGTGGACATGGCGGTCGCTCGTGCGTTCGCCGCCGAGTGCGCGGCGGTCACCGGCATCCCGCTGGCGGACCATCAGTTCGTGTGGACGCTGGATCTCGCACAGTTCCACGGGTTCCGGTCGCTGGCGTGGATGCTAATGGACGAAGAGGTCCGGGGCGAGATGGATGAGGACGTGGACAAACGCCTTACGTTCCCCAACCGCCGCGCGCCGGGCAACATGGTCGGGTACCGCAAGGCGTTGGACGGGTACGCGCGCATCCTCAAATCCGATCGCAACGGCGTGCTCTACGGCGACGAATCGTTCTCGAGCTTCGCGCGGGTGCGTCGGCGGTTCCACGTCGAGGCGTTCGGCGTCGAGTACGCCAACCAGTTCGCCGGGGGCACGCGCAACCGGGGTGGCAAGGGGGCGTTCCCTCCCCTGCCGGACCTCTACGTGTCCAACCTCGACATGACCGCCCTGGACGCCAAAGTCCGGACGACGGAAGCATTCGATGACGACGATGACGACGACGCCTAACCACCACCAGCCGGAGATGGTGTCCCGGTTTCGGGACTACCGTCAACGTCTCGACGAGATGTACGACCAGGCCGAGCAACACATGGAGGCGGGGCGGTGGCAAGCCGCCCACACCACGCTGTGCTTCATCACGGAGTTCCACGCCCGCAACGCGGTTGGTCTCCGCAACGCATTGGTACGCAAGGGATTGATGAGGGCCGACGATGCATGACTTCAACTGGAACCCCCGCGAATACGGGATCATGGTGGCCAACCTGTCGATGGCCGAACCAATCTCGACGGACACGTGGCAAGCCATGGACATCAGCGGGTCCAAGGTCCACAAGATGCACGAGCTAACGGACGTGTCGATCGTGGTCCCGTCGCTGATGGCGGCAACCACGCCGGAGGCGGCCATCCGGCACTTCTCGCCCGATCAGCCGTGGGCACACGAACACTTCGCCGAGCGGGTGTCGGGCACACCACTGAACCCCGCGCCCAGCCACGTCAGATGGCCGTACGCGGTCCGCGCCAACGCCGACCACACCGACACCAGAGCACAGTTCCACCACACGTACCCAGAGCGAATGTGGCCGCGCCACGCCGGGCACCCCCGGTCTGCGTGCCCCGTCATCGCGGACATGACCGACGGCACCCCCGGCCGGAACCAAGCGGCGTGGAGCTGTGATTACGACGACCGCCGTGGCATCCGGTTCCGGTATGGCGACGCGCAGGACGTGGTAGACCTGATGGTCCGCGATCGGTACACGCGGCAGGCGTTCCTGCCCATCTGGTTCCCGGAGGACACCGGAGCCGGGGGCGGTGCCATCCGCGTGCCATGCACCCTGGGCTACCACTTCATGATCCGTGGCAACCAGATGTCCATGCGGTACTACCTCCGGTCATGTGACGTGTACCGGCACCTCCACAACGATCTGTACTTCGCATCCATGTTGCAGATGTGGATGTGCGACCGGGTGAACGCCGACGCGCATTCGGACTTTGCCCCGGTCGTGCCCGGCCGGATGGTCACTCACATCGCGTCTCTGCACGCGTTCGTCAACGACATGCCCAGGGTGTTCTCCCGGATGGTGAACATGCACCCCAAGCACGGCATGGCCCAGTACCCGGCGACGTGCACCGAGTGCCGTCGGGAGACCGCCCTGTCCGCGCCGCACATCCAGGTGACCGGCGATGTCCTCTAACCGCCCGACGCGGGACTCGGTGTTGATGCAGACCGCCCACGCGTTCGCCCAGCGATCGACGTGCACCCGTGGCCGGGTTGGTGTGGTCATCGCATCCGAAGCCCGGATCATCGAGACCGGTTACAACGGCGCACCGGCCGGGATGCCGCACTGCGACCACGGGTGTGATTGCTCGATGTTGCCGGGGGGTCCGGTGCGTCACTGGCCCGCGTGTAACTCCCTGTCGCCGTGCACGGAAGCGATCCACGCCGAGACCAACGCCATCGCGTACGCCGCGCGCCACGGCATGGGCGTAGATGGTGCGACGCTGTACACGACCATGGCACCGTGTGTGCCATGCGCCCAACTGATCGCCGCGTCCGGCATCGTTCGAGTGTGGTTCCACCAGCCGTATCGAGACATGTCCGGTGTGGACTTCCTGGCCCGCGCCGGATTGAGGGTTGACCAGTGGACGATGACCGCCTGAACAAACGGCTTCAGCTCGCGGTGCGCGATGCCGCGTGCACGAAGTGCAAGCTGTCCGGTGACGCCGAAGACGTGTGCGTCACCGGGCAGGGGCCGAACAACGCGCAGATCATGGTCGTGACCCGTGTGCCGATGGCGCGCACGGGTCGCACCCGTATCAAGCTGGCCGAGGCGTTCCGCACCGTGGGTCTGGATCCTGACGCGATGATGTGGTGCAGCGCGATCAAGTGCAACACGTGGGGCACCGAGGCAACGAAGACCGATCAAAAGGCGTGCGCCCCATACCTCCGCGCGGAGATGGCACACGTCAACCCGGACTTTGTGATCACGTTCGGGGCCGAGGCGTGGTTCGCTGCGTCCGGATGGGCGGACATCACCAAGCACCGGGGGAAGCTGTTCAACATCCCCGGCATCGAAGACCCCGGCGTCATCTTCCCCACGATCAGCCCGGCAGCCGTGGATCGGTCACCCGGACTGGCCGGAGGGTGGATGGCGGACCTCCATTACTTCGCGCGGCTGGTGCGGGGCGAAGACACCAGCCAGACCATCCCGCACCACACCAACGCCGGGCACCGCACGACGGTGATGGATCTGGACACCCTGAGATCGACGCTGCGGGCCGTACGCCGGGCGGGGGTGGTTTCGTACGACATCGAAACCGCACGGGCGTCAGAGCCGTACGTGGACGGCGCGGTCATGGTGTCCATCGCCCTGACCATCGCGACCAAGGGCATGGAGGACGCCCACACGTACGAGATCCCGTTGTTCCACCGGGACTCCCCATTCAGGGACATGTGGCAGCGGGTCATCGCAGCCATCGTCAAGGCCATCAAGCGCGTACCCAAACGGATCGCGCACAACGCCAAGTACGACACCAAGTGGATGCGGTGGTTCGGCGGTGACAACGAACTGTTGCCGACGTTCGACACCATCCTGGCGCTGGCGCTGTTGGACGAGAACGCACCCAAGGGGTTGAAGCCGTCCGCGCAGATGCGCCTCGGTGCGGACCCGTGGGGCATCGACACGCGCAACCTGTTGGACGATGACCTGGCGGACATCCTCACGTACAACGGGCTGGACACGTGGCACACCCTCCGGCTGTACTACGTGCTGCGCGCCGAACTGATGGAACGGCCACGGCTGCGGCGTGTGTTCCAGTACGTGTCCATGCCGCTGGTGCAAGAGCTGATCCCCACGGAGATGCACGGCGTGCATGTCCATCAGGACGTGCTCATGACCAATTGGAACCAGATGCGGTCGGACCTCGAACACATGGAGACGCGGCTCCGGGAATGGGTCCCGGCCGAGCACCCGTTCATCAAGCGCGACCGCACGGGTGTGGTCAAGACCGACGGCATCAACTTCAACCCGTCGAACTTCCTGCGGTGGTTCCTCTTCGACCATCTCGAGCTTCCCGTGTTGGCACGGGGCAAGACGAAGGACAGCGGCGCACTCGGCGACCCGTCCACCGCCGAGGCGGTCATGCTCGAGCTTGCCGAGGAACACGAGGTGCCCCGGATGTTGCTCGAACGGTCCGGGTTGTTCAAGGGGTGCACGGGGTTCTTCCAACCGTGGTCCGAACAGATCGACAGTACCGGGGGCATCCACTAGGTGTTCAACCCGTGAGGCACGGTCACCGGACGTTTGTCATCAGGCAAGGAAGATGCCGAGAAGATCACCGGGGGTTCCAAGTCGGAACGCCGTGGCGTCAACCTGCAACAGGTCCCGCGTAACAAGCTATTGCGATCGGTGTTCGGCGCACCCCCCGGGTACATCTTCGTCGAGGCGGATTATTCGCAGGTGGAATTGCGGGTGGCCGCATTCCTTGCCCAAGAGCAAACGATGTTGCATCTGTACAACACGAGCCAGGATATCCACATGGCCACGG
>JACCDR012622922.1_pt1 | contig 22708 bp, 35 predicted proteins | sample 7446431 | NCBI WGS metagenome assembly JACCDR01 (sample SAMN15323443, study PRJNA562643) | freshwater metagenome | isolation source: river surface water | place: USA:Blue River Watershed | collected 2017-08-17 | reverse complement strand
GATAAAATTGATACGAGGGAACACCATCGCAACCTCCGCTTACGTTTTGAATCGAACACTGCTGGCGGGGACTACCAAATTGGCCGAATCACGGTTCATACGGAACCCGGCGACAGAAGGAGTTAAGCTATGAAGACAACGGCAGGGACTTACGCAGACCCGTTCGATTCAACCACAACGTACTCAAACGCTGCTTACGCAGACCCTTCTGCTGATATTGGTGTAGATAGCACCGAGTTCGCCAGCTCGGGCGCCCTAGATGATTCTGTGTGGTCTCTTAACACCGACTATCTAGCTCGTCTGCAAGCCGCCTTCGGTAATGGGTGGGACGCGCTTACGAGGTCGTACAAAGACAGTAGCGGTAATATCAACTACCCTAAGCTGCTAAGTGACGCTACCAAAGGACTTGGTGCTGCAAAAGCCCTTGGTGACCAACTGGGGATAACCGTTCCTACGGCGCCCCGAGATACTGAGTCCGCCCTGATCACTGCCAACGCCAAGAGACTTGAAGCTGAAACCCTCCGCGATAAAACTGAAGCCGAAAAAGCCCTTGAATTAGCTAAGTTCAACCAGTTAAACGAGAAAAATCTACGAGACTTCGGGGTTACCGCCAACGTTGAGGGCCGCAACATCCTCAATGACATGCTCTTTATGGACGCGCTTCGTGCTCCGCGAGCGGGTGTTACCGGCATGACTGAACCCGGCTGGATCAATCAAGACCGCTACGATCAGTTTAATAAGTATTATGGCATGATGGGTGATCGTCTATGGGGCGACATGAACCAGACCTACAAGCCTGTCACGTCGCTGAGTCCGTTGGAGTTGGTTAAGACTGGTGCTACAAATACAACAGCCGCTGGTGGCACAACAACGGGCGGAACTACCCAAACCGGAACTACCCAAACCGGAACTACCCAAACCGGAACACCGCTTGTTACTGGTGGACTGCCCGCACAGCCTGATCTTGAAGCTCAACGTGCTGCTAAGTTTGGCGCGCACACGCCTGAAGAATTTGAGAACTTCAACGCGTTGGTAGGTTCCGGCGAACTACAGAACGCCAGAGACCTCGCAGCCACCAAAGGTTATACAGCGCAGTATGGTTACGGCGATGACTGGTTGAACCGCTATCGAACGAGCATGCCTGACAATACCGGAGGCGGTGACGGTTTCGCCAAAGGCGGTGCTACCCAAGGCGGTCTGTCTCAAGCTTCACAAGCCAAGTTCTTCCGTGGGGGCACCAAGGGTCAGGACGACAAGATTCCGGCCATGCTGTCTGATGGGGAGTTCGTGTTCGATGCTGAAACTGTTGCTGCGCTGGGTGACGGGAATACTGAAGCTGGTGCATCCGCCCTTGAACAGATGCGTCAGAATGTCCGCAAGCAGAAGCGTAAAGCCCCGATTAACAAGATTCCACCCAAGGCGAAGCGCCCTGAAGCCTATCTGCCGAAAGGAGTCAAATAATGGGTACAGTCAGCAATCAGTGGTCGGGTCTAGGTCAGGACTGGTTTAAAGACTACGCACAGCAAGGTGCAGAGCAAGCGTGGGGTCTGCTGAACAACGCTCCTAACGCGCAAGCCAGTTTCGTAGGAACCGGCGCACCGGCTCAAATGTCAGTCTCGACGGCAGGGCCAGCGGCTCAAGCGGCTTTTACAAGTGCGGGTGCGGCGGCGCAAGCCGCTCGGGAACAGAACCGTTACCTCCCTCAAGTGGCGAACACCATCGGCCAAGGGATCAGCACGGCTCAAACGGCTCTCGGCACGGCGCAGTACGATCCCAGCAAGATGCAGCAGCATCTGAACCCTTACCTCAGCGGCGTGAATGCAGAGATCGCTCGCCTTGGGAATGAGAACTTCCAAGGTATGTTGGGCCAGATCAACTCCAACTTTACCGGCGCCGGTCAGTTTGGTTCTGCACGAAGCATGGAGATGGCTAACAAAGCCGCTACACAAGGGCAACGGGAAATCTCCGGCGCGCAAGCCAACGCGATGAACCAAGCGTACAACCAAGCCGCTCAGTCGTATCAGAACTGGGGGCAGATGGGCATCGGCGCCGCGCAGCAAGCGGCTAATGCTGCTATTCAGGGCGGTTCAGCTATTGGCGGCTTGGGCGCTCAAGACGCTTCCCTCGCCGGTCAGATTGGTATGTACAACACAGGGCAGACGAACCAGCAAGCGCAGTTCAACGCACAGCAGGCCAACGAGATCGCCAAGTACAACGCTGGTCAGACGAACCAGCAGGGGCAGTTCAACGCATCGGCACTCAATCAAGGCTCGCAGTTCAACGCTGGACAGGCTAACCAGATGTCCACGGCCAACATGGGCGCAGCCAACGCGACCAACCAGTTCAACGCCGGTCAGACGAACTCGGGCTACATCAACAACATGGGCGCAGTGACCAACCTGATCGGTACGCTCAAACCCGGCCAGACTTCGTATAGTTCGTCGCTGAACATGCGTAAAGGTGGATTGGCACAAGTCAAGCGGTTCCGAAATGGCGGAAATGAGGGTGAGGACTTGAGTTTGTCCGAAGATGAACTTTTGGGCATGATTCGTGACCGCAGCGGCTATGAACTGCCGGAAGAAGAACCTCCATTAGAAATCCCTGAAGGAACGCCCGTACCGCCTGAAGCTAAGCAACTCAGCCCCTTGGAAGCCATCGCGCAAGCCAGAAACGACCGACTGCCTGAAGTTATCGAAGATCGCCGTGCGTTGGGTCGGCGCGCCGTTGAGTATGCCAAGGAGCCTGTCAGCCCGGTAAGTTGGAACGATGTTTTCGACCAGTGGATCAAAGGTGGCGAAGCGGTTGCCCGTACAGGCTCGCGTGGCGCTGGCTGGATGGCGTCGGCAGGCACTGCCATTGCCCAAGATCGTGCTCGTGAATTGGAAGCCCGTAAACGCGAAGGCGAAGGTATCAACACGCAGGCTAAACTGCTTGACCAAGAGATGGGTGACTTGGTTAAAATGGAAGACCGTAAGCGTGAAGCGCAACGGAAGAGTGCCCCGTACATGATGGATGCCCTTATGGTATTCCCGCAGGAGAACGGCGAATTCAAATACGTTGTGTCTGAGGGTAAGCTCCAAGACAATCTGAAAAAGAACGTGTACAGCGCTATCGGGTCTCCTAAGAACTACGCTGGTGGAGTCGAAGAGTGGTTGAAGGCTGCAAACGGTATCGCCACCGAGATGATAGAAGGCCAGTTGGCTTTCATGCAAAGCGTTCCTGGAGGGTTTACTCCTGAGCAGATAGCTTCGGCAACATCCAGACTTAAAAAGGCGTTTGGTGCTTTACAAAACGAGGCTCTGGGTGGCCCATCCACGACTGCCCCTACTGGGCAACTCGACAGTGGTGCGGTTGTTCCTAAGTTGGACTCTAGAGGCCGCGAGTTGATTGGCTCTGACGGTAAGCCTGGTTGGGAAACTACAAGTCCGCAAGCCGCAGCGGCTAAAGCAGGTGTTCGTATTCTACCTGAGACGACGCAAGCTACCACCGCTATGACAAAGACTGCACCCGTAGCCCCGAAGGCTGCGCCTACCGTTCCCCAAGTTAGCTCTCAGGCTCAAACACAGCCCACGGATCAGAACGACGCTGTTCCAATCGACTACAACGTTATTAAGGACCAGTTCAAATGGACCAAACCGGCAGGAACCGGCATGAACGTAGCGTCGGCTGTAAAGAGCCACGAAGACAACGTAACCGCGTTTCGTGAACAACGTAAAGCTGAGTATGGCGGGTTATCCAACGCCGTTAACGCTGGGCAGCAGTATAATGATCTCAAAAAGGCGGTCAGTACAGCCCCCAGCGGGACTTTCGGTAACATCACTCAGCAAACGCTTAACCTGCTTTCTGACCTTGGGTTGAAACTTGACCCTGCTGCCAAGGAGCGCATGCTTGCAGCAAACGAGTTGGATACCGCAGCTCTAACTTCCGCTGTTTTGACGCAGTTTGAACAGAAGGGGCAGCAAACCGATAAGGACTTTATCAACTACCTGAAAACCGCCGCAGGGCTTGGTAAAAACAAGGAAGAAAACAAACGCATCATCGCCAAGATGGAACACCATCGGCAAATGCTTATCGCCAAAAACAACTTTTTTGACCGACTTGAACAGGATATGCAAAAAGGCGAAATTAGCGTGGCGTCTCCTTCTGCCGCCTTGGGTAAATGGAACTCACAACTACCTAAAGACTTACCGGAAGTGCACAAGGTTACTAAGGGTAAGTACGCCGGAGAATGGTATCCTGGCGTTGTGTGGTACAACGCAGCACGCCAGTTAAAGAACCAAGGGGCTAAGAAATGAACCCTGAATTGATGGGGCAAACCGAAGACTTCCGCGACTACTACGGTGAAGAACAGCGTCGGCCTGCCGAAGAAGCCCGTAAAAAGCGCCTAGCTAAAGCGGGTAAGCGCGACCCGAACGCCCTTGAAGGTGGTCTTGAACTCGTAAAGCGGTTTGTTGCCAGCGGTCTAGGTCTTCCGGGAGACATCGCTGAAGCGGTACTGGTTCTAAGTAAGCTTGCTACTGGAGACAGTAGCAAAGAAGACCCGTTATCTTGGTCGAGCGAGGGTATCCGCCAGCGGATATTGAACAAAGACCTAGCTCCTGCGGAAGCTAACACCTTTCGGTCTGCTTTGGAAACTATCGCGGACTTTGCGGGAGGCGGCGGCGGTTTTGCTGTCGGGCGTGGGGCCATAAGAGCTGGTGTTAATGCCGCTAAAGGGGCTAAAGAGGCCGGTAAAGCCGGTTTGGGCGCGGTTAAGAGTAGCGGTAAGCTGGACGTTGGCCTTGGTGCGGCCAGTGGTGCGGCCAGTTCCGTTGCATCAGCGTTGGTTCAAGACTCAAATTCAGACTGGTTGAAAACTACCGCCCCTATAGCGGCTGCGGTCGGTACTGGTGTGGGGGGCGCTCTTTACGCCGGGCGTCGTGCTTTGGCTAACAACCCAACCCCGTATCTGGTGTCCAATCTGGAGCGCCGAGGGTATTCCAAAGAAGTTATTGACGATGTGGTTAATAAACTCGGAGGCTTTGACGCGCCGATCACGGGCGCCACTACCCCTGCGGGGGTGAAACCTGACGTGTTTAACCAGAGTCGCATTGCTCTTGCTGAGAAGATCAAGGGCAGTCCGATGACCCCCGAGACAAGCGCACGTGTAGCACGTGAAAACGAGCAAGTTCTGTTGGACAAACTCGGCAAAACCGGGCCGCAGGCTCCACAAGCGCCTCTCAGAGAAGTTCCTACACAGCAGGCTACCCAAGCTGGTGAAGCGGTTGTCGCCGGTACTCAGGTGCCTCGTAACTCAGCGGTGAGTAAGTTTTCCGGCATTGTTGAACAGACGATGAAGAAAGCTAAATCCGGCATGGACGCCGCTTACGACTCGGTGTTAAAAGGTGGGGCAGCTAAACGGGCCGACTTTGACCCTTCCGATCTGGCGTCGTCGGTTCGCTCCATAACAATTAGTATGGACGAGCAAGGTAAATCTACCACGGAGTTGATTTCAAAACTCATTGGCGATATTCGCACTATACGCCCGGGTGCTGTAACTCAGGAGACAGTATTTGACCCTGTGACAATGAGCAACAAAGTCGTTTCTAAGGTCGGGGATTCCACTCCATTAAGCAACCGTTCAACTTCTTTGACCGCAATTACTCAGCGAGGCGATGATGTTCTGGAGGACTTGGCTACTGAGATAGCCAGTGGTAAATTGAACGGGGCACAGTTGGTTGAGTTTGACAAAGCCCTCAACGCGGCCTTTGAGGGTGCTAAAGGTTACGACCGTGTAGTTATTGCCAAACTGAAAGAAGGCGTAGCTAAGACGGCTCAACAAGACCCGGCCTTCAACCAAGCGTACTCTGCTGCCAAAGACAGCGCAAGGACTTTCTACGATACCTTTTACAAACCGGGTGATCTTGGAACTCTGGCAAAAGCTATAGACCCCAGAAGCGAAGTGCCTATGGAGGCGGTTATACGTAATCTGGTATCCGGCGACAAGGGCTACCAGTTCGGTGATTGGTTGTCTGACCTGGGTAAGAACTACGGCGTTAAGACGAAGGATGTAGCCAAAGACCTCGTGGATGATATGTTCTCACAGAGCGTGTCGAAAGGCTTCGCTGGTGACGCCGCCACGGTGTCTGAGAAGCTCCAGTCAGTGGTCAATGCGTCCAAGGGGCTTAACAACGCTCTCCCGTTTGCCGAACGCTCCGGCCTTGGTTCGGACTACATCGCTAACCTGCAACGCCAGAATGCTTCAAAAGCCGCGTCCGAACTGAACAAGTGGTCCCCAAGCGATCTGGCAAACATGGACCAGAGGGTTGCAGCCACACTGATTAAGAACGACCCTGTTGCCGCAATCAACAAATTGCGCGGACTCGAAGCGCAGCCTAGAGAACAAGCATGGACCGTCGTCAAGCAGTTGGCGGATAGTGACCCTAATGTAGCCAAGGCGCTACAGAGCGCGACGAGAGAGACTGTTCAAGTTACACCTAGGTCATCTACGATGTCCCAAGTTAGCGGTGTGTTGGACCGTGCAGAAGACCCGTTTGTTAAGAACCTGCTTGGGCCGGCTACCATCGACGATTTGTCTCAGGCTAGAATGATCATGCAGCGCGCCGATGACGTTGCTTCAGGCCCGTATGGCGCTAATTTCGATCCGCGTGATGTCGGCAGGGGTACAGGGGTGCTAGCTAGCGCGGCGGGGGTTCCACATGCAGCGGCGGCCAACTACGGAGCCACGTTTCTTGGTAACGTGAACAGATACCTCAGTGCCGGTTTCTACGACAAACTAGGTGCTCTTGGCGCCAGTGCTAAAGATACTGCAAAGGCTTTCACAGACGTTGGGCCTTACGGTTCTCAACAGTGGGGTACTAAATACATCGTTGGTGGGTTCAATCCAGTTGCATCTGCGGCGCGTGAGGTTCCCGGTGAGCTGAATGACACGGCGCGTCGGAATGAGTTTGAAGCTGCCTTGGTAGCCGCCGAACGTGGAGACACCACAACATCAAACGAAGATACCGAAGAAGACCGTATTGCAGAGTTGTTGAACGGTGTGCAGTCGGAAAAATCAGAAGCCCCGTCACAAGCGACAGAAGAGATCGACGAAGACGCTGTTGCAGAATTACTTAGCCGCACCCGATAACCCCAAAACTCAAAGGAACTAACATGGCAGACTTGGTAGACAACGCTATTGGAGCGGTTAATCAACGCGAACTTGAGATGCTTCGGATTCTTGCTGCTGACGGAGACCCTACGGCTATTGCCAAACTTGCTGCTATCGAATCTCAAGGTCAGCCGCAGGGCGGGTTGGGTCAGGCTTCACGTGAATATACCCCTGAGCGCGTTCCCGGTAACAAGGAATTTGAAGACTCGCTTAACTGGCGAGAGTACGCCGCGTCCCTGTATCCGGGGTTCCCGTCGACAAAATCTGTTGCTGCCAAAGAACGTAAGTCGATTGAAGACTTGAATCGCCAGATGGAGATGCGAGCACTTACGGGCTATTCTTCTGGAGGATACGCTTCTGGTGGTGCATCGCATCAGTGTCCGTTCTGCGGGAAATAAACACTTCCTTTGGAAGCAGTCTGATGTGGGTCAGGGTCCGGTTGGCTAAGTCCAACTCGGCCCGAATGTCTTGAAGCTCGTAAACAACAGCGTCGTTAGTACGCACGTGAGCGTAGATGTTACCCACCAGCAGGCCCGCAAGCACAACAAACTGATATGTTTTCATAACCCCTCCGGAACATCAATTTCTTCGCCCATCTTACACGGTACGTAGCGCGGCATTTTAAATTTCGGTTCAACGTTGCTTGCTATGATTAGGCACGCATAGACGTCGGCGTGTACGCTTCCCGGCCCTGAATGGAACGCTAGCTGATTTCTGTACAATTCTTTCAATTCATCATTGGTGTCGCACAGGTCGATCTGCACTAGACCGTTTTCGTTTGTTATCACAAGGTATTTCATTCTGGACTCCGATTAGATTTTAAGACTTCGCACAACGTAACAGTTACATCGGACTGTCCGGCAAAGCACTCCAAAAGTTCCTCGTACTCAGCTTCAGCCGCCTCCAGCGTGTCAAAGTGGTCAACACTTGGATAATACTTTGGGTTTGATGCCACAACGTATTTCATAATATCCTCACTAAAAAGAAACTACACACCCAATATAGCAGGTGTGTAGGTAGTGTGCAAGTAGAATTATGCTTCAACCCACTCAATGTCAGGTAGCGGAACAATGTGGCACTGGGCTATCTTGGCTTCTGGATTGACGTAGAACGGGTCTTCACCCTCGTTGAGAACAAGCACTTTAAGCTCGGTGTGGCAGTTGCCGTTGTCCACTACCGTAGATACCACAGATACCTTGTGCTTGAGATACAGCCCTGTGCGAGATGTCACCACAAGCCCGTAGCCGAACGGGACTTCAATAACGACGCCAGTGCCAATCAGTTGCACCTGCCCAGGATAGACCTTCTCTGGTCGGTTAATACACGCAAACAGGTCCATCGCCCCGGCTTGCTCGTTGGGGTACTGCGGCAACTTAGCCGAGTCATACAGACGCTTGATTTTTACTTTCATGTTTTCCCCTCTAAGTTCTCCAGCCGCTTCAACTCTGCTTGCGCGTAAAAGATGATCTTCTTGATGTCTCTGGTGCATGGAGAGTGCGCTACCAACCCGTAGCGATAGCAAGCCCTGAAAATCTCACCAATTTGAGCGTTCATGTTACGGTGGCTGATCAAGTCTTGCAGTTGCTCCGCACCCTGGGGGAGAACGTAGTAGTTCGCTGACAGGCCGTCGCTGGCTTCTTTCTCCTTAACTGACCCGTTGATCGCAGACCGCCATACTTCGTCGTGACTAAAGCCTTCCATACTATTTTGCCTCTCCATAAGTATCCGCAATATCCCCCTCACTCCAAACGACAAGCTCAGGGAACCATGCCGGTGGCGTTCTCATAATCTTCTGCATCACGCCTAGCGCGTTCTCCGCATCGGCTTCTGGTACTACAGCAACAATTTCATCGTGCACGCACAGGGCTACAGGATACCCGGTTTGCTTCTCAAATTCCAGCATGGCGTCTGACAACACGAAACGAGACAAATGCTGGACCAGGTTCTCGTCTATGCGCCCGGAATATATTCGCGTCTTGTTGCGGCCCTCACCGTAGACGTATTCCTCTTTTCCGTCGTTGACTTCCTTGCGTAGGTTCGGGTATCGCACTACCCCCTTCGGCGTTTTAATCCCATCCTTGGTGGCAACACACAAGCCCCACGGGTCAATCTGGAAGGACGTACCCGACCGCATGTGCTCAATACTCTGCTGGCAACGCTTCCACCCTTGGACGATCTCTGGATGGACTGTCCGGTAGGACGTTACAGACTCTTGAGCCTCTTCTTGCGTGAGGTCCAGACCGCCCATAGTCTTTGCAACCTTCCTGAAAGCCCCTGCACCCGCTCCAAATCCACAGCCAAGATGAAGCACCTTCCCAATCTGTCGTTGCGACTTCGTGACTTCTTCCACAGGCACGCCAAACTTAGCAGCGGCCATCTGCTTGTATAAATCCGCTTTCTCAGGGTCCGCCTGAAACAGCGCCATAGCGTAGGGCACTTGCCACAGAAACATATTCATCCGAAGCTCGATGCCAGACAAGTCGGACACGATGATTTTGTACCCCTCTGGGGCGCGTATGCTGTTCCTGAGAGCGTCTGTGGGCTTGCCTGACACCCGTGGCATGTTCTGTTGATTTAGAGACGCCCCGCCGCCTCCCCAACGGCCTGTGTGGGCCGCGTAGTATTGCAGCATGACTGGCATACGCGCTCCGGTAGCTTTGGCGGCTTCCAGAAAGCTATCAATGCGGGTCTCTAACAGTGTGGACTTAACATCGAGCCTGGCGCAAGCCGCCAGAGCGACCCGTTCATCCGGGTGATCCTTCAGAGCTACGAACTCTTCATCAGTCTTGGCTAATGCGTAGGTCTCTTTCCCGGTAGTCGGGCTGATTTTCATCGGTGGCGCTACACCGTAGCTCTCCAGCAGCTTGGCGAACTTGGCTGACGAACCTAAAACCTTCGTCAATTCTTCCGGTCCTGAAGCGCCGACCGCTACGGCCACTTCGACCAGCATCTGCTGTTTCTTCTTACGTTCCTCATCCAGAGTCTTTTCAAGCAGCGGGATGTCGCACACGAACTGGGTGTCCACCAGCATACGCACGGTCTGGTCAATCAGCTTCATCTCGTACGCCGGAGTAACCTTAACCAGACGCTTGAACAGCTCGTAAGTCTGGTCCGTGTCCGCTTTGTTGTAAGCTCGCATGGCCGCGATCTCGTCCGGCGTGAAGTCCTTGAGATGCCTTCCTTTGGTGTTGTGGAGAGCCGTCTGATCTTTGACCCCTAGACCGTAATGAGCCACCAGTTTAGCCAACGATCCGCCAACCGTACTGGCGTGATGCGGCCTAGCCATAGCCAGAGTGCAACCCCACATCTTGGGAGTGATCCCATACACCCACGCGCAGATCATCGCGTCAAACCCAGCCATGTTATGCCCTACCAGCAGCACATCAGACCAATCGATAGCGGCTAGCGCCGGGGCGATCTCGTCACCGAAATACACCTCAGTCGGCGCACCATCGATCTTCACTGCACAGGAGATAATCTCCGTTTCGGGGTGCATCACGTAAGCGATGGGGTTCATCTTGGTCAGCGAGTGCGTCTGTGACCAAAAGCTTTCAAAGTCAACAACGATGAGTTTCATTTATCCAACTCCGCCAATTCCTCCTGAAGCTCCTTGCAGTCCTGATTACGCTCGTCAAGCCGTGCGGACAGTTCTTTACACAACTCACGGAGGTTAATATCCGTGCTCGGCCACATGTTGCACATGCGTATCAGGTCCATATCGCTGTATTGATCACCGTACATTTTCTCTATACCTCAACAGTTGATAACACTTACCTATAATCCACCCATCACGCGGTAGATGATAACCTGTACTTCCATCCCACCCTACGAATGCTTCATCGTACCACTGGATATTATACGTCACACCTTTACTTTGCAAGAAGTTTTGTAGCTTCGCCAGATTGTTAGCCCAGCGTTGCCAAGTGTGGTCGTCAATTACAGTCTCGTTCAGTTCGTAGTACAGGCATGAGTGGATCAGCATCTGGGACCGTAGGCGTTTGAGTTCCTGCTTCCAGTCCCACCCTTTAGGCCGGTCTTTCACACCTTGATACCGCTAACCGACTTGTCGTTGTTGTACCTCCCGACGCTCTTGTATGACTTGGAATCAGGGACCGGGGTAACTTGGAAGAACAACATCTGCCCGATAGGGTCTCCCGTACGCAATCGTATTGTGTGGAACTGCGTCATGTTCTTGAGTTCTAACGTAAGGGTGCTCCCGTGCCACCCAGGGTCACAGTGTCCAGCGTGCAGGTTTTCTAGCCCGATTCTAGCCATACTGGACTTCAGGTAATACTCAGCGTCAATGTTGTTGGGTAGGTGGAAAATCTCTTCAGAGTGGGCCAGAATGAACTCTCCAGGTCGCAGGCAATACCCACCTTCAGGGATAGTCACTTCAACCATGTTGAGCCGCTCTCGCGCTCTGTAGTCGACAACCTGCGACCCTGACTCACTGCCCCGTTCGACAAGTATCGTCGGGCCAAGATGGATGTCCAAGCTGGTGCTGTTAATAGCTAACTCTTTGTACCCCTCTACGACACCCAGTTCGCACAGTTGCTTGATCTCGTTGTAACTAAGCATTATCAGTTCTCCTCAAATGTTCTAATCCGTTCAGTTGCTGCTGAAGCAAACCAATCTCATTTTTCAACTTCGTGTTCTCGTTTTCCGACAGTTGCATTAGCTCGGCAAGCTGTTCGGTTGTAAAACTAACACTGTTTAGCCCAAATAAAATTGTCCCACCCACCGCTTCTGCCATTTTTAGCAGCGGTTTCAACTCACGGTTCACTCTATTGCTCACCCTAGCCTCCTCAAGTGCGACAAGTCGCTCAAAACTTCATTAAAGTCCTTACCGTTCTTGCTAGCAAAGTTCTGTACGATCTCAACAAAGGCTTCGAGAACAACAGTGTTCTCTTTTGGCAGTCGGACAGAGCCGACCAACTCGCTTTTTTTGTTGATCCAGAACTCGGCGGTGAAGCGAGTGTCTTTCATTTCAGCTCCTTCAAGCACTTCCCCCACACCATTACACCGCCTTTACCTTCGCACTCACTGGTATCCTGACTTAGAAACCCCGCCAAGATAAAACAGAGTATCGTAACAATGCCTATGAGGATTGAGAGGAGTACCGCTTCAAAAGCTTTCATTTCTTCTCTCCCCAAAACGGACAGGTCTTTGCAGGAATGGTGAAGCCTGCCCATTGGTCCCTGCGGGAAACTCTCTCGTCCGTGTAGTTGCAAATATCCACCATTCCCATCTTAACCGTCCGTAAGAACGTGCAGATTTTCCCTTCGAGTATGTCTTCGCAGCACGTACCTTTTCCATCAGGTCCGGGGAATACTTCAAATTCAAGATTACGTTTCACACTACACCCCTTTCAATACACTTCGAACAATAACAACGCTGCCGGGTTTTACTTATGGGCCGGTAGCTCCCTTGATGCGTGTAACTCTTGCAATTGTGGCACACCTTAGCGCCGTGCGGGATGTCTTTTCTGATGTCCCACATTACTTACCCTCCCCCGGAGTAAACACCTTATCCTTCTCGCACGTAGGAGGCCCGTCGAAAATGAAGTCCGTCAGTTGCCTAACTTCGACTCTCCCGTAATGCCAATGCGAATGCTTCGATGCGAGTACCTTTCCGTCCATCTGAGATTCTATAAATCTTGCAATCTCTTCCCTTGTTTTCACTATTTCCGCTCCTTCACGTAATCAAGTGCTGACCGTAGCAAGTTCTCGGCTTTGAACAACGCGCCTTTTGTGTCTGGCTCCGAAAGCAGCATCTTGTAGGTCATTTCAACCGTGCGTAGCAGTTCATCGCGCTGCTTGGTCAGGCGCTCAATCTCTGCGTCTTTGATACCGAGACGTACCCCAAGTGCTTTAATTCGATTGCTTGGCATCTCACTTCTCCCACTTGGCGAGAGGTCTATTGCTTTTTCTCCACCGTCAAGCACGATGTCTTCTGAATCCTGATCTTCGGCCTGCATGATTTCCCACGGTTCGCACTTGCGAAGCGCTACCCACTGACCATCTGGGTGCTTGTAATACAGCCAATGTTTTGCCCTGCTAACGCCGTAAGCATCGACAGCGCGATATGGGTTTCGCTGTACCAGAACAAGTCCTGATTCGGTTCTCATCACTTCCCCTCCCACTTGGCAAGTGCTGCTTTTGCTTTTGTGTAATTCTCGTCATACCCAACTTGATACTGGTAGTCATCCAATAGAACCTCAAACGCCGTCACCAGTTCGTCCGTGTTGGGCGGTGCGCGGAATAACTTAACCATTTCTCGGAAACTTACCGGATCGCCTGCTTGTTTCCATTGTCCATACTTGTCTTGGTAAAAATACCCAACAGGCTCACTCGCCGGGACTTTGAGTGCTGCAATCTCTTCGTTACGGTCACATAGCCAGTTATGAGTCTTAAGGTGCGCTGCTTGCTCTTCTGCCAACTCAGCTTTGAGTTCCTGAATAACCTCAACCATCGTATGCGTTAGGTCAGTTCGCGGGTCGTCAATGGCAACGCTGATTGCCTTCAGTTCAGCTTTAAGCGCCGCAATCACTTCGCACTTCTGGGCATGCGCAACCTTCCAGGTCGAATGCTCACCTCGCTGAAACTCCAGCTCACGTTCCAACTCTTCAATTCGGTTAGCGGCTTCATCCAGAATCCGGCTTCCCGGCGCTTTCCGCAGTCTTTCCACTAAGTTCATTTCGTTCGCTCCCTGTCGATTGCGTAACGGAAATTAGGCGTATCGCTTGTCAGTGCCCAATGAAACAGTCCTTGTGGTCGAGATAAGCACTTGTCAGCCATGAAGTTAATCCGAGCGGAATCGGCCCGGTAAGCAACAAGTTCTGACTCCAACTTTGCAACAGCAAACCTCAAGTCTTTGATCAGGTTGTATGCCTCCACCCGCTCAATCGGCAGGTCAGGGCGCTCCATCAAGACTCTGGCGCGGGAAACTTGGTTGTCGTGATTGGCTTTCCAGTGGTCGCGTTCCTTCATCAACTTCTCGCATTTGGAGATCAGCAGGCCGACAATCGTATAGCCGTCGTCTTCCCAGGGAATACCAAAGGCTTCGAGGTGGGCAGTGGCTTCTGCTGAAATCTTGAACCGCTCTTGAATCAGTTTTTGCCGGGCTGCTTCCAACTCCTCAATCCGGTCGGCGGCTTCAAGAGAGGTCTCGCGTACTGTGAAACGCTCCGCTGATAGTCGGTCGCCAAACTTCCGCAGTCTTTCCACTAAGTCGTTCATACCCTTACCTCCATCCATTGTCGCAATACACTGTTAAACATATCTACCTGAAACCCATCAAACTTCATCGTAGTGTCGAATTTGTGTTGCTGGCCGACACGTACTGCGTTATCCCATCTGTTCTTGCACTGCTTACCGAACGTGGTGCACACTATTTGGTTCCGTCTGGGCTTGTCAATTACTGTTTTACACACGGGGCAGACTATCATTTTGATTCCTCTTCTGTATAAACAGGGCACCGAATTCTTTTGAATGGGTCGTAGACTCCACCAGGGCGATACGGCTCCCTGTGAATAACTGTTGGTGTTCCCGTACTCATCTGGACCGAGTATGTTATAGCCCCTAGGCCTAACCACTCTTGAGTTGCAAACACGATCACAACTTTATCCTTCAATGTCTCTCGCAGTTCGTCGTTTTCGCTCCGTAATAATGCATTCTCAGCCTGCAACGTGGCTATCTTTTCTACATTTTTCATTTAATTCCTCCGATAACCGGCAAACTACTGTCATTTCTCCAATACAATCTCAAGTTAAGTGTCTTCTTGTACCGCAACGCGCTGATGTGCGAGGTCTTCCAAAAGGCGCCGTCCCAGTAAGCTACTCGCTCGTATTCCGTGGGATCAACAGACGTTTGGTAATATCCAGGCGCGTCAGGTGTTGGGCTAGGTTCCTGCCAGTCTTTGTATCCGGCGTTCACCCAACAAGCTCCCGATAAATTTTATCTGCTTCCACCCTCAGTTTCTCTGCAAGGTCGGCAGACATGGGGCACCTTTCGATGGTCGACAACAAATCAAGCACGTTTCGGTAGTCTTGCCAAGTCATTTCAAAACCTCCGTTTCCAGCTTGACCAGTACCTCGCCGAGTTTTTCAAGCAAATAATCAGGCAGCGGTTTCCCTACTGAAAAGCTCCAACTCTCCAGAGCGGACAGGAGCATGAGGATATCTAGGTGATCTTGTTTGGTCATTCGGATACCTCCACTTCTTTATCGAGTTCAGGGATGCGCTTAAAGTCTGTGGCAAATCTCGCATTCTCAAACCTCCACACCAACCCGTAAGCGGTTGTCCAACACTCGAACTTCATTTTCTTCTTCGGTGGCGTGGCGATGCGGAATTCCCAATGCTCGGCCCAACCTTCACCACTCCACTCCTTCCAGCAAATAGTGTGAGATCTATACTCAACTGTCTTCCCTTCTAACTTGGCCTTTGCGACCTCAAGTAGGGTTAGGCTCATTTCAATCCCTTTCCATGTTGCATCCCGTACCAACATGCATAGGCGCTGGCTGGTGTATCACCTTGCCCAACAAGCAATGAGTCTTTGTTTAGATAGCAAAGCCAACACTCACTTATAGTTGAATAAAATATGCGGGGTTTTGCTAGGCTCATTTCAATTCTCCTAAACTAGAACACGTAAACCACTCTTCACCAACTTTTACCGGCTGCTTATTCAGACACTGGATCAGTACGGCCTCACTGTCTCTACTCACCTTCAGCTCGGCAGCATATACGGCTGCGAGCATGATCCATGTTACCAACACAAGGGCAATACTAATAGACATCACCAGTTTGGTACGCTTGCGCTCAATCTCTTTCGGGTTGTACCCAGACATTTTGCAACAGGTCGTCCAGTCAAGTCCAGCGCGTTGAAGCCACTCTGCGTATTCTTTGTCAGTCATGTCGGGTTTGCGAATCATTTGACCCTCCGAAGAGAAATCATTGCCTCCTTGACGACGTGCATACGGGTAAGCGTATCCGCCAGTTTGATCTGGCTCGCCTTGATCTTGGCAAGCAGGTACTCTTCATCACTCTTCAGCCGGGCAAGCTCGCCGTCCAGCACGAGCAGCCCAAGGCCGATGTCACTAATCTTTACGTCATCTACGAACATCTCAACCTCCTATTAACATGAACACAACCTAACCTGAAACGTATCTTAGGACGCCTTCTTTTTGGAGTCAAGCTCTTTTTTAACTTTCACATCAAGCTGACTCGTTACGAGTTCCAACCCACCTGTGAACGCCTGTTTGGAAATGTCGATCCTCCATGTCTTGACGGAACCCGCCACGATCCCGGTCCCTGTGGTAATACAGCAGTCGTACCTACGGTCCCGCAGAACCCCTTGGTCCTTGAGAGCCTTGGCGATACTGTCCAGATCAACCCCCTTACGAACGCTGTAGTCCCGCAAGGTAGACGCAGAGATGCAGCAACGGTTCTTTTCGATGTCCACACGACCGACGATCTTACCCCGCAGGGTATTTTGAAGGTTCCCGTTGTTGAGGATGGCGATCTGGTCTACGTGGTCGTGAAGGAACTCACTGATAAACCCTGCGTCTGTGGCCTTGAACGAATCCACCTTGGCCCTGGTACTGACGATCTGACTGAGAACCCACTCCAACACCCGCTCAACGTCGAACGGTAACAACTCCAGCATACGGGCGATCCGACCACCGACAATGCAGGCTGCGATCAAGGCTGTCCAGAACCGCTCTGCTGAGTTCTCTCCGATGACTTTCTCGATCTCGGTCATGCAGTCAATGAGCATGGTACGGATAAGCTCACGGTGCACCGTGATGTACGCGATGAACACCGGCCCAGCCAGGCCGTAGTTCTGGCTGAGTTTTGATTTGAACAACTGACGTGCTTCAGCTGGGGTAACGTCAAGGTCTTCACGCTTCGGACCCCGGTATTCGAACACCCGCATGGACTCTGCTGTGGCTTGGCCTCTGTAGTTGTGTAGTCGTGTGTATGTGCTGCGGTTACTGGAGAGCACGCCGACTGTGGACCACCGCTCTCTGCGATCTGATATGGTGCCGTCCTGATTCAGACGGTCACGCCCCTTACCCTGGCTCACCGCATAGAACAGGTCTGCCAGAGCCTTGATGTCCTTCTCATCTGTACCTGAAAAGTCGTCCAGGATAACAGGCAGGTTGCTCAGTGCAGCCAACTTGGCGATAACCGTCTTCTCGGTGTCTTGCGGGGTGATCAGAACGTCCTTGTTCTCCGGAGCGCCGTAGACGCTCATTACGGCCTGCTGCATGGTCGTCTTACCCGTACCACCCTCATCGATGATAGAGATGATCCCACCGTCGAACCCAGTGAGCTTGAGGATGGGGGCGCCGAAGGCGGCTAGGAATGCGAAGGCGAACGGCTCTTGACCCTTGCGCCCATAGGTTGAGATAACATCTTTCCACTCAGCCAGATCGCCCTTACTTCCCACGTAGCGGTCAGCGGCTACGTTCTTCTCCATCAGAGATTTGGGGACAGGCACAGCCATACCGTCACGACGATACGCCTTGTAACCGAGCACGAACTGTTCGTCGTCAAACCCCTGCCAGCCCATACGGGCTACGAGGTCAATACTCTTTTGGGTTTTCTGAAGCTGGCAGATGTACGCGATGATGTAATTGACGAGACGCTCAAGCGGCTTGCCGGGTTGAACCAACACCCCCGCACGGGAGAGAACTTCAGTTACAGCGTTACGGTCGTAGATGGTTGACAGGGGGATGGAGAACTCTCGCATCCCGTCAATGGGCAGATGCACTTGCCACAGGACTGTATCTTCTTTGTGTGTTGCATCGTACACACGACCTATCGGGTACAGGTCGTACTCGTAGACCACCTTGGGTGCCATCGGGGCGCCGCTGGCGTCTGTCTGTACGATGATGATCGAGCCGTTCTCACTGCGAGTGTAGGGGTCTGGCGGGTTGGGGATGGTGACTGTTGTACCGCCCAACGTTACCTCCGGCGGAGGCGCTGCCTTGATCACGCGACCTAGGGTGATTGTGGACTTAATCTGTCCCTTGTATTCGCACTTGTCGCAGCCCCCAGGATTGACCATCTCGAACCGCTCACAGAGCGTCGGACCTATGTTCTCAGCCGTCAGATGGTCTAATTTGGCGTTTGTAGCGGCTTCGCTGTACTCTGGATGCCCTGCTGATAGTCTGTGAGCGAGCTTACCCCCGTTGGGCATGTGCCTGATCAGGGCGAGCGAGGCGAACCAGTACGGCTCCTTAACGTCCCCTTTGGCCTTGGCGAACTCCTTGAACTGGTTGCAGGATGTGACGATCTGCTTGGGGTCTACCTCCGACGGGATGTCTACATGATCGGACAGGCCAACATCCAACTTCTTGACTTTAGACCCGTCGCCAAACAGGTCATGGATGTCCATCTTCAGCGCGTCCAGTTTGAACACCCCCTCAAGGCGGTCAATGTGCGCTGTCCAGTCGGGGTACGCTGTGATCTTGATCGGTGTCGGGTTAAGAACCCTGACCGGGCGACCCTGAGGGCCGTATATCTCCTTGCGGTTGGTCGTCCCCACAGGGCGCAGGATCGAGCACACGTCGGACGTTCTGGAGCGATCAGCGAAGAACCCGGCTTTAGCAACGATGGCCTTGAACCGCTCGGCAAGACTCTTCCATACGTCAGCAGTAATGTCTTTGTCCAAAGGCCAGTAGAGATGCAAGCCGCCGCCAGACGCAACGATCAGAGGGGTCGGTAAGCCCGTCTTTTTCAAGAAGCCTTCAAGTTCCTTCAGCGCGATCTTGGGGGTGGGGTAGTCCTTGCCGGGGCCGCAGTCGATGTCCAACCAGAAACACCTTGCCCATGCGATGTTGTCGAATACACGGACTTTCTTCTTACCGTCGACGGTGATGAACTTCTCTTTGAGCGTCGAGCATCCGTGGTAGACCGTCAATCCTTGTGCGTCGGCATCCTGCATCCAGAGCGCCATACCCTGAACGGACTTGAATAATTCGTGCTTCCAGTAGTCAAAAGGCTTGCCCGTCTTGTCGTTACCTCGGGCCGGTTTGGCTGCTACATACAGACCGCTACTTGGGAGAATGAGCGAAAGAAACTCACGAGTGTCCATCAGGACTCCCTAATAAAGAAATTGTTTTTGGAGACTTATATTACGTCATCACTTTTCACTTCGCAAATACTACTTTTGCTTTGTGGCGTCATAGGCTTCTTGAACCCGCGTACAGGCAATTTGGAAATACTTCTCGTCTTGATCCATCCCAACAAAGCGCCTGTTGGTGTTGACGCAAGCTACTCCTGTGGTCCCTGACCCCATCGTGTTGTCCAAGACCAGTTCTCCCTCGTTGGTATATGTCCTAATTAGGTACTCCATCAGAGCTACCGGCTTCTGGGTGGGGTGGACCTTATCTTTATCACGTGCAAACTCAATAACTGTCAATGGGTATCTTTCTCCGTCGCTTACCGTAGTAACAAGGCCGGATGTATTATAGTTTGTCGTGTCACCACCTTTTTTGCATGTATATGGCTTGAACCCAGTTCGCATCTGCGGGTTATACGTTGGCGGTTTGTCATAGAAAACAAGAATGTTTTCGTGGTCTTTGAGAGGCGATTTTTTAGCATTCAAAAACCCAGTTCCTGCTTCTTTTTTCCATATCCATTCGTACTTCAGCATCGAAAGGTTAGACGCACCAAGCACTTTGTCAAATGGCGTTTGAGCAAATAAAACAACAACCCCGTTGCTTTTTAGGCTACGTTTGTAGCAATTCCAAAGGCGATGTAGGTCAATCACACTATCCCACTTATTTTGGGTAGTTCCATACGGCAAATCGCACAGGATCATGTCCACGCACCTGTCAGGCAGTTTCTTCATAAGCTCAAGACAGTCGCCTTGGAGCAGAACACTAGAACCAATCTTCACAACAACCTCCCAAAGTGGCGTTACTCGATTTATTTTGCAAGCAGCCCCTTACGGGGGCCAGTCGGTTCTACTTACTCGAACGAGCCGATAATATCGGCCAAGTCTGCGTCGTCATCGTCGCTGACAACTTCAGGCTCTACTACCGGAGCGGGTTTCGGTTCTTCCTTCTTGGGGCGCCCTGCGGGTTTCGGTGCGGCTGTAGTAGCTGGCGCAGGTTTATCCGCAGGCTTGTTGGAGTCAAATTCAGCAACGTCCGGGGCAGATGCTTCACCTGATGCAACTTCGGTTGAGAAGTCGAAATCGCCGTTCAGGAGGTCTTTCACTTCGTCGGAACCAACAGTTGCCAGTACATACTTCGCTTCGGCGGCGGTCAGGTTACGTGACGGGGAGAAGAAGACTTTCGGAACCGACGAGTCCATATCGAACGATACCCGGTGGACAATCTCCCCCAAGTCGGTGTTGAACCCGGACAGGAACTTGACATACGCCTTGAGCGGGAACTTGCGCTGGTCTGCAATGCCGTCGCCAAACAGACTGATGCTGTTGACGTTGAGTTCGTACAGGGTATGTTCTTCGTCACCCGGCATGGTGACAATCAGCCGCTGGCTGAACGCGCAAGCGATGGACTTACGACCGTCATCAGAGACCTTGGACCCCTTGACGTTCTGAGGGCAGGTCTGGCAGTTGGCGCATTGGGCTTCCTTGGCCTTAGCGTCTGGCGTTTTACCATCCAAGCTGAAGCAGGTCGGGGCTTCCTTGCTACCCGGCTGGTACTTACCCTTGTAGAACGTGCGTTGAACGTTCTCTGCAACACCAACAACCATAATGTCCAGATACGGCTCGTCACGGACTGCGACTTCTTTACCACCGACCACTAGGCGGAACCGAGCACCTTTGAGACCGATACGATTGCGACCGCCTGACGAGGCGAGCGATGCAGACAGATTCAACTTACCCTTGAGCGGCGATGCGAGTGCGCCACCGTTAGCGAACAAAGCGACTTGTGTAGACATAGTTTCATTACTCCTTGCGATTAGTTAGATTTAGCTGTTTGAACAACTTGCTGCGCGTTAAGCCACTGGGCAAACGCTTCTTTGGTGAATTTCCACTCGCCACCGAGCTTGATGGCTGGCAGTCCGCGATTCTTACGGTACTTCCCTACCGTGTTGATTGACACCCCCATGTACGTGGCGATGTCTTTGGCTGTCAAAAGGTCTTCCATCGGTTACTCCAAGGTCAAATACACGTTGTAGTGCACTGGCTTCCATAGCAGCAAGTCGTGCAGATTTTCATCTTGCCATTATCAAAAATGGTGTTGGTTGTACAAGTGGCGTACACTGCCGTTGCGAATAGCGTGGCTCCGATAGCCAGAACGAGTTTCTTCATTAACTTCTCCTGATTGACACAACAGTTTCTTGAAAGATGTTGATCCCGCTTGGTAACTCGCCGTTGTGTTCCTCCATGTAGGTCTTGACGAAGGCTGCCGACACCCGCTTCTCGAATAGATCAGGCGCGTTATGCTCCGCCGCCCAGTTGAAGGCCAGATCGAAGTCTGCCGGTGAGGCTCGCAGTTTGATCTGTTTGTACGCCGTACCGCTAGCAGTCTTGACCGACTCCGCCCCCAACTTCTCCAGGTTCTTGAGCAGCCACATCTCCAGTTTCTCTTGCTGCTGCTTTAAATTAATGTCTTGCTCCTCCCACGCTTTCTTGAGTTCGCTACGACGATCTCGGATTTTGACGAATGCTGCAACTACTTCTTCGGCTGTAATAGCCATCATTCTTCCTCCTTAACGTAAGCCTTCAAACGATCAATCTTGGTCATGTAATAACTGACCATACTGGTGTGATACTCCGTCGCGCTGTGATGCTCCAACAGGCAACGTTTTGACTCTTCCAACTCCTGCTGTGCCAGCAGCTTGGCGCTGGGCTTGCGATACAGGTTCTTGAGAAATTCAAGCATGTTTCACCCTTTCTTCGCACTGCTGTTTAACACGAGCCACAAACTCATCGAACCCGATTGGAGCGCGAGCCTCATCTTGCTTCTCATACCAATGGCCGACAACCTCATAAACATCATCGTTAGTAACCCCGAGGCACGCGGCAATCGCTTCAAACACACCCTCAGATGCTGCAAAGCACGCTGCATGAAAAACGTCATGGGCAAGCGACACGTACTCACTGTCTTCGTCGTACTCTAACCCAAGCATAGTGTTGTAAATATTTACAGCTTCCGTAGAAGCATCGTACCAGTGCCACCTATTTAAAGACACGTAGTGAGCTTCCAAATCCTCCGCTTCACCGTACTCAATTTCGACTTCTTCAACCACTTCAACTTTTTTGCATACAGTAAACTTCATTTCCACTACTCCTTAAAGTTACATCACTAAACAGAATCAACCTACAACTGCATACTAAGCACTACAGGTTCTTGAGAAATTCAATCATTTCAAATTCTCCGGTATAGCTGGCATCTTTCTGTGTTCCCACCACTCACTTCCGTCATACTCACAACGAGTAGACCATGTGCCGTCTTTGTGCCAGAGAGTGCCGTACAGTTGTTGCGTCCCATACCCAGCGTCGTAATCGAAATTCAGCTTCTTAAGAAAGCCCTTTTGCGCAGCACCCGTTTTCAGCTCGTACACTTCCGTTTTCG
>JACCDR012589623.1_pt1 | contig 22730 bp, 23 predicted proteins | sample 7446431 | NCBI WGS metagenome assembly JACCDR01 (sample SAMN15323443, study PRJNA562643) | freshwater metagenome | isolation source: river surface water | place: USA:Blue River Watershed | collected 2017-08-17 | reverse complement strand
GATCTTGGGTCATCATCGATTGATCTTGGAACTGGACGCGGAAGGCTGTTGTCTTTAATTTGACCAGTTCTGCCACGGAACCGGGATTCACCTCTTCGCTGAAGCCTGTTTGAGCTAAAGCATCAATCGAAGAAATTCCAAAGCCGGTCCCAAAGCGCAGTTGATTTCGAGGGAAAATAAGAAATAAGACAAGCATCAAGGGTATCGAGATAAAAAAATGCTTGAGCAAGGTCGAAAATTTCTGTGTTCTATTTTTAGAGCCGAGCATACGGTAGAAAAGCGCCAGAGTCAGAATCAAGATCGGAGCGACGATCCAAATATCTACCTGAAACAATAATTTTAATCCTAATAAAGCAAGACAGTAAAGATAGAGAAAAAGTCTGTCTCGATCACGATCGCACTCGAGCACCTTTAGCCCAACCAGGGGAATGAGCAGCGAGACCGCTGCATCTCGACCTATCAAGGTTTTTTGTTCCAAATAAGTCACCAGGAAGACGAGAAAAATAAAAAAAGCCATCAGCCAAGTTTTGGGAATTTGAACGGATCGATACTCGATGAGAAATCTCCAAATAAAACAAAAAACGACAACACCTAGAGCCCAGCCAGGAGCCTCTGCCGAGATCAAGTAAACGCAAGAAGCAACAACGACAGCGAGAAGAGAGTCTTTTCTAAAGCTAAATTCAGCGGAAAGGCTAGACGAAGTCACGCGAGGGCCTCTTTGGGGAAAGTGGGGTCTAAATTCTCCAAAGTCTTTATGCAGTAAGCGGCCTGCTCAATGCCATAAAATAATCGATCTTTCTCCATTTCAGGATGTTCAATACGGAAAGAAAAATTTTTCTGAACGGCTTGAAATATCCAGTAGCTCATCTGTTCTAATCTCAGTTCGAAATCACCCAGCGTTTGGGTCTCGGCCCAGGAAAGACAAAGCTCGGGAGGTTTGACGGAGCGATGGGTTTGCACCAAGGTTTCTCCCGTTCGAGCAAAAGCTCGCCAGTCAATCCGCCGGTAGGAATCGGAGCTCGTCCACTGTCGATGGCCGTGAAAATCAGCCATTTCCGTTTGCTGAATATGGCGGGAAACGGGATTCAATTTTTCGGGTAAATGATTTTTCTTCCGACTGGGGAGAACGTGCAGGGAAATATCTTCTTCTAAAATTTTCCAGCAGCGAAAAAGACCGTATGGAAAGAAAGATTGGCATATGACAAGAGGAGCTTTGACCAGTCCTCGCTGCTCAGGCGTCCAACTTAATCTCACAGGTAAATTGGCAGAGGCTTCAAGTCGATCCAGATGTTGAGCTTTGAGTTTATGAGCATCTAGATATATTTCTAAATCAAGAAGTGGGCGTCGACTGATATTGGACACTTGGATCATGAGATCTTGAGCTTCGTCCTTAAAGTAATACGCCGAAGTCAGAAATTTCAGTCTCAGTGGAGTCATATTGAAATGGGCCGAGTGCATCGCGCTAAGACCCATACCTATAACAAAGAACAGAAATAACAATAAGACGTTGCTCATGTAGGTGAAAGCAATCAAAAGAAAAAGAAAATTAAGAGCAGCGAATCCGTAAGAAAAGCCAGAAGGAACAATAAAGGGTCGATGCCCTTTATATCGGGACTGCAACTGATTGAAGTATTTCCTGAGCACGCTGTCGTCCTTGTTTAACACCGGTTAAAATGGCCAAACGGTGACCCATCACTGGTAAAAATACTTTCTGAATATCATCAGGGGTGCAGTAAGTTCTTCCTTGAAGAAGGGCTAAAGCACGGCTCGCTTTCGACAAAGCAATCCCAGCACGAGTCGAGACAACCTCTTGAGGGAAATCTCGGCGAGACCTTTCCAGTAAAGAGTAAATATAATCGGCGACAAGAGGGGAAACCGTAATTTCTTCAGCTCTTGCTTGCTGATCTAAAAATTCTTGGCTGCTGAAAATGGGATTGAGATCTTTAATCAAATGCCGAGTATCTGTTCCGCGGAAAATCATTTTTTCCGATTCCGGAGAGGCAGGGTGAAGCTCCAAGCTCATCATAAATCGATCGAGCTGGCTCTCAGGTAAGGGAAAGGTTCCTATCTGATTCATTGGATTTTGTGTGGCAATAACAAAAAAGGGCTGCGGCAATTCATAAACCTTACCGTCAATGGTGACAATCGCTTCTTCCATGGCTTGCAAAAGAGCACTTTGTGTTCGGGGGCTTGCGCGGTTCAGCTCGTCGGCCAAGACGCTTTGAGAGAACAGGGGGCCAGGATAGAATTCGAAAGTTTTTTTGTCTTGATTCCAAATGCTGTTTCCCAATATGTCGGCTGGCAGAAGATCCGATGTAAATTGAATGCGAGTAGTCTTCAGGCTGCAGAGTTTTGACAGAGCTTGGACCAAAGTTGTCTTGCCAACACCGGGTTGATCTTCAATCAGCAAGTGTCCTTTGGCCAGCAAACAAACCAAGGCCAATTCAATCTCATTCCTCTTATCGAGTAGTATACGACTGGCTTGATCTATCACCTGAGAGAAAGCAGAGTTATTGCCTTGCACAAGACATTCCTAGAGTCGGCTTTTCTTGAGCGTCCGAAGAATTTTTAGCATAAAGAAAAACTATTCCCATTTTATCGTCCACGGCCAATCGGTAAGCTTCTTCGTTATAGAAATAAGACATCGCGGACCAAACCGTTTCCTGAGGGTGATCTAATCCAAGGCAATGGCCAATTTCGTGAGTGAGAAGATTAACATAAAATTTGGCGCTACCAAGTGATTTCTCTGTCATGACAATTTTGCAGCCAATGATTGTCTTCCCTGAAAATGAAGGTTGAGCTTCTCCGCTACTCTCGCCAACCGCGTCTCCTTGCTCGATTTCAATTCTTTTATCTTTGCTGTGAGCAGCAAAATCGCTATCGGTATCGAGCGCTAAAATGAGATTGGATCTTTGGATATTATTATAGTCATTGATCACAGACTGGAGAATTTGCATTTCTGTGAGATTGGCACCCGAAGCCGCCAAGGGGTCTCCGCTAGGAAGATCATTGGGAATTGTTTTTCCTGAGGCTTCAAAAGAAATGAAAACTTTGCGTCCCGCTGCTGTCGATGTGTCCAGTCCCCAGCCTTTGACGCCAGGGAAGACTTTAAAGCCCAAGCAAAAAAAACAAGAGACCATAAGCAGTAACAAATTTCTAAATGCTTTAGAACCCATAAGAAGCTCCTATTAGTCCATGAGACATGGAATTTCCGTTCAAGTTCGCATTGGCAAGAATCTCAGCCCGAAGACCGATTCCCCAGATGATGTGGTGATGAATACCAACTGAAGCTTGAAAGCCCAAATTTTTCTGAAAGGGATCTGAGTTCACCCCCAGTCCAAAACCGGCGTAGACGGAGCTTTGGGGAGAAACAAATGTTTTATTAACACCGATAAAATTTCGTCCCAAAAGACCGGCTTCCCAGCGATTCCAACCGAGACGAAAAGCGCTCGGAAAAATAAAGTTCGGTCCCGCCGCAGCGTAAACATGGAAGCCATTATTGCTAGAAGCCGTGGTCTGCGCATTCACGCTCATACTCATCAGAAAAATAGCAAAAAATCCCAACAAGTGAAGATGCCTCATAGCGAAAACCCGATGGTGAAATTCACATTGTCTCTGGCATTTAAGGCAAAGATGTCTCCATACCGATTGCTAGGGCCGATGATTCCATATACCGAATCCACCGTAATAAAAAAAGGAGCTGCAAACATCCACCGCGCAAAAAAGCTCGGTCCTATGACGTAGTCGCTCTTTTTTTCCTCTTCGGTCGTCGAGTCTTTAAAGCTACGGATGGCGTAAAGTGCGCCAGCGCCAAAGCCAGCCTCGATATTTCCGATAAAATAATCTCCGGCTTTCCAGGTCTTATAAGCACTCAAGCGGTAAGCCGAATGATAGTAAGCTGTTGTGGACACACCCGTGGACATGAATTGCAGCTCGAAAGAATTCAAAGACCATCCCAAATTCAGCGCAGGAACCAATCTTCCGCTGGTCGCTGAATTAAATCCTGATCCAACATGAATAGAAGCGAAAGAGGGCGAGGCGACAGTAACCAGGAAGCAGAAAAAGAAAATAGATCTCATGCTTCAAATTTGAGAGCTCAAGGAGAAAAAGGTCAATGTATAAAGATTAAAAAACTTGGCACACGGGGCTGCCTAGGGGCTGCAAGGTCGCTGCAGTTTTGAATTTTACTTGCAATCTGTTGGGGTAAACGCAAGAATTACGGACAAGTCAGCAATTTAACTGAAGTTTATCGCATTTGTGAGAATAAATAATATGAGAGCAACTTTATTGTGTTCGGTCTTACTTTTCTGTCTGCATTCATTTGCACAACTTGATGAGAACTGTGTTTGTCAGAACCCGAAAGATTGTGAAGTTGGAACAGTCGTATGCGACTACAATCTTGATCACGAAGGTCATAAATACTCGGGTCGACTTATCGGAAAATTTGTATTGGGTGAAGATACCTCTCCCGAAATAGGAAAAAGTGTGATCGTGGCTGAGGGGCTCAAGCGCACAGATGTCGGATTCTTTGCTTCATCTTGTTCGACAAAGTCTTTCTCCGTTAGGTTCACAAACACAATTTATACTTTTCTAAAAGAAGGCGACTTCGAGAATTGGAAGTATATTGTGGATCCACAGGTAGCTGTCTTTGCCGACCTTGATTTTAATAAAAATTCGCAGACGAAATTTATCAAAATATCTGAAAAAAATTATTCTTTAGCAGTCAGCTGTTACGGACAGGCCAACGAGTAGGATCTTTTTACTGAGCCTTTTTAAAATAAAGAAATCCCTAAAGATTCTTCGTCTTAAGAAGAGGACTCAGCTGGAAGAGCCATATACTCGCCTTTAAAAATACGTACCATGAAAGAAATGGTGCCTCGGGCCGGACTTGAACCGGCACGCCCCTGTAAAGGAAGCTCAGGATTTTAAGTCCTGTGCGTCTACCAGTTTCGCCACCGAGGCATTTCAGAAATGAAATTCTAATCAATCATCGAATCACCCAAAGATCAACGTCATCCCTCTCATAACTGGTCTTGAACAAAGGCGTCATGGAATTCTAAGATTAAAGAAGAGGCAAAAATGCTGCTTGTTTGGAAGATTCTAGAGAAAGTATTGATGTATGTCGTGATCAGCTTTATTTCGCTGGTCGCTGTTGTTTCCGCCATGACGGGGAAATTTCCTCCGGCCAAAGACGATATGAAGCGTATTTATACTCTGGGGAAAAAGATCTACGATCAGAACCAAGCTTTCAAAGAGGCCCAAGGAAAATTGAAGCCGACGGCAGAAGGGGAGGCTTCTTTAGAGCAGATCGTTCAGTTTCAAAAACTCAACTATGAGCGAATGCAAACCGTCTATGAGTTTTCAAAAGTCGTTCAAATATTTCCTCAAAGTGGGGGGAACGAGCAAATTGATCAACGTCTCAAGCTCATTTCTAATCACTTGGAGAAGGCTGAAAATGAAATGCTCTTCGTTCAAGAGGAAATTAAAAAGCGACTGCCGATCTCATTTTAAGCCGTCGCTTACAAGTCTAAGTCATTAAAATTACTGACAAAAAATCTATACCAAGGCCTCGTTCAATCGATTGATTAAATTTCCGTTGTATCAATCAAACGATTGAATTAGGATGTATCTCATGGATGATTCAAGCATTGCCACAGACAATACAGCTCGGACAAAGCTGATTACGGTTGCGAGAAAACTGTTCGCGACATTTGGGCTCGAAGGCACCAGCACTCGAGATATTGCTCGAGAGGCGGGGTTGAATATCAGTTTAATCAGCTATTATTTTTCAGGAAAAGAAGGGCTCTACAAGGCCGTGATCGAGGAATTTGCTTCTCAGGCCGCTGGAAGAATGCAGCTTCTTTTTTCTTCTCTAGATATGGAAAATTTAGACCGCGAAGGCTTCCGTCTCGTCATGCGAAATATTTTAAATGGCATGATCCCGATGAAGATGAATGAACCTGACATAAATTTAATTCTCCACCGAGAGATGATGTCAGGGATGCCGCATGCCTGTGAAATTTTTGATAGAACTTTTGTCAATGTTTTAGAGAGCATCGTGCTTCTTTATAAGCAGGGACAGAAAAAAGGCTTCGTTAGAAAAGAAGTGAACCCCTACGTCGTCTTCTTGTCCATGGTTCATGCAACAGATGCCTTTGTGAAAATAGGGCAGTGTGAAACGAAGATTCAAAATAAACTTCCTCAGCTCCCCGAGGAATTAGATCAATATATTGAACAGCTATACATGATTTTTGTTGAAGGTGTAATGATATGAAAAAGACAGAAGCTATTTGCATGGGATTTTCCCTTTTGAGCCTTTTAATCGCTGGAAATGCCAGAGCTCAGTCTATGAGCCTGAATCAGTATTTGGATCAGGTGAAGAGCAAGGATCCTTCTTATCAATCCAGTCTGAAAATGAAAGAGGGAGCAAGCTCTGTTCAGGATTCTGCAGGCTTGATGACAGGTTTGAATCTCGTCGGTCAGTATCAAAGATTGAATGATGCAAGACCCACTGCGAACGTGGCAGCTCAGGGAGATAAGACTGAAGCCAACGGTTGGAATGTGGGATTGCAGCAGCTGACGCCTTTTGGTTTTCAGTGGGATCTCAGGCAGTATTATATGCATACGAAAATCAGCAATGCGACTTTGATTCCAAATCCGGAATACTATGACGCCTATCCGCAGATTTCATTGGGAATCAATCTTTGGAGAAATTTACTTGGATCTGAAACAAGAGCCAATCGCAATGCGCTCGAGTCTCAGCTCGCGGTTCAAAAATTAAATGCAGACATCGCTTACATTCAAAAAGAGTCCGAAATTAAAATGGCTTTTTATAATCTAGCGACTCAGCAAGAAAACTATGCAACTCAGAAAGATTCTTTTGACCGGGCTGAAAAAATTCTTTCTTGGTCCGATTCACGGGTAAAAAGAAATCTTTCTGATCGCAGCGATCTTTATCAAACACAAGCCCTGGTTTCATCGCGAAGAATTGATTTGATGAATGCCGAGGCTTCTTTAAAAAAAGCGGCTCGTGTTTATAATTCTTTCTTAGGCATTGAGTCCGATCAAGTGCGTGAGAAATTAAAGATTGATGAAATTGATGTGGCTCGGCTTGCTTTGCAAAAGGCTTCTAATTTGAAGCGCTTGGATCTTTTATTGCAAAAAGAATCCATTGAAGCCCAAGAGAAGAATTATCTGGCCCAAAAAGAAAAGAATAAGCCCAGTCTTGATCTTAACCTCACCTATGCAAAAAATGGCCGAGATGTGAATTCTTATTCTCAAGCTGAGAAAAACACCTATGATAAAGATAAAGAATATATGGCGGCTTCTCTCAATTTGACCCTGCCTTTGGATCAATTTACTGCTAGCGATGCTCGCAGTGGTTATCAAGCCTTAGCGGTGAGCCAAGCTCTGTTAGAGCAGGTACGATTAAGAAATGAAAAGATCGAATGGCAGAATACGGTCGATCAAGCCAATAATCTCGCTCAGCAATTAAAAATTATTCGCGATCTCGAAGTTGTTCAGAAAAACAAAGCCGATCTTGAGCGAAGCAAATATAACAATGGTCGCTCGACCACCTATCAGGTTCTGACCTTTGAGCAGGATTATGTGAATTCGAGAAATCAAAGAATCAACGTTGAATTACAATTAAGACAATTTATTAACTCTTTAGATTTGTATAGATAATTAAAAGGATGCCATCATGAAAATCTGGGAACTATCCGTTAGACGCCCCATCTTTATGTCCGCGATTTTGGCTGCTCTTTTGACAGTGGGATATTTCTCCTTCAAAAAGACTCCGGTCGAATTATTTCCTGATGTGACTTTCCCGATTGTCACGATTCAGACTCTCTATCCAGGAGCGGGGCCTAATGAGGTCGAAGTCCTGATCTCAAAACCCATCGAGGAAGAGATCTCGACTTTGTCGGGGATTAAAAATATCCGTTCCATCAACCGCGAATCAGTCAGTGTGGTGGTGGCCGAGTTTAATCTCGATGTGGATGTCAAATACGCCGAACAGCAGGTTCGCGACAAGGTGTCCAGTGTTCGCAACAAATTGCCAGACGGTCTTGATGATTCGGTGATTCGTCGGGTGGATCCCTCTGCTCAGCCGATTATGGTTTTAGCCGTTCAGTCGCCATTGAAAGGCGGAAAGCTTTACGATCTTGCCAATGAGCAGATCAAACCTTTGTTTGAACAGATCAATCAGGTCGGTCTCGTCGAAGTCGTCGGTGGTCGTAAACGTGAGATCCAAGTCCAAGTCGACCGTCAAAAATTACAAGCTCGCGAGATGTCTGTTTCGCAAATTGCAGCCTCACTAAAAAATTCAGGACAAAACGTTCCTGCCGGCAAAGTCGATCAAAGCAATTCGGAGCTCGTGTTTCGGACATTGGGAGAGTTCAATTCCCTGGATCAGATTAAAAATTCTTTGGTGAGTTTTTATGGCAATGACGTGACCACGAAATTAGGCGATATCGCCAAAGTCGTTGATACAGTTGAAGACGAAAAAATGCGTGTGTTTATGGATGGTGAAGAATCTCTTTTCATCAATATCTATAAACAATCCGGTGCCAACACGGTTGAAGTGGCCAACAATGTTTTTAAACGCGTCGATAAAGTGAACGGGGATTTTAAAACGATTCAACCGGGAACGACAGTTACGGTTGTTCGCGATATGTCTCGCTTCGTTTTTGCCAATGTCTTAGATGTCGTCGAATCCATCGGCTTTGGTATTATCCTGACGATTTTGGTTGTTTATCTTTTCTTGGGATCTCTCAGATCAACTTTAATCACGGGTCTTGCGATTCCCGTATCCCTAATTGGATCTTTCACGCTTTTGCATTTAGCGGGAATCAGCATCAATTTAATGTCTTTGCTCGCTTTCTCATTAGCGGTCGGTCTTTTGATCGATGATGCGATCGTTGTGCGGGAAAATATTTTCCGGCATTTAGAGATGGGAAAAAATCCAGTCAAAGCGGCGATTGATGGAACCGCCGAAGTGGGAACCGCCGTTATCGCTGTGACCTTGGCGGTGCTTGCGGTTTTCGGTCCGATCGCCTTTTTGTCCGGAGTTGTCGGCCAATTCTTTAAATCATTCGGCTTGGGTGTGTGTTTTGTGATGATCATCTCCTTATTCGATGCTCTTTCGAATGCCCCGATGCTTTCAGCTTATTTTGGCGGCAGCCACACGAATCTGTCTAAACTAAAACCTCGTTGGGCGAAGCCTATGCAAGCTGTCTTGATTTATTTTGATCGCTTTCAGTCATGGCTTGAAGGAAAATACGAAAAAGTCATCCGCATTGTCTTGGGTCATCCAGGGAAAACCGTGCTTGTGATGCTGATCATTATTTTTGGCTTAGCTTCGACTGTGGCCTTTATCCCCAAAACATTCTTACCAGCCTCTGACAATGGCGAGTTCCAGATCGCCATGGAGTTAGAGCCGGGAACGACATTGGATAAAACCACCGAGTACATGAGAAAAGTGGACGAAGTCGTTAAACAAAATGACAGCATTCAAAGAAGCTTGGTGATGGTGGGGGATCCGAACGGAAAATCTTATGTCGGAAATATCTACGTCACGCTTGTCGGATTTAAAGATCGTAAATTCACAACGAGCCAAGTGAAAGAGCAAATGCGAGAAGCCTTGAAGCCTTTTGCGGCGGCAAAACCGACGGTGAAAGATATCGACTTTATCGGTGCGGGTCAGCGTCCTTTTGTGGTGAATATCCGTGGTCAAAACATGGATGAAATTCGCAAAGTCGGCCAAGCTCTCTTTGAAAAATTAAAAACAAATCCAGCTTTGATCGATCCAGAAATCACAGACAAGCCAGGCTTGCCTGAGCTTCAGATTAAAGTGGATAAAGAAAAAGCACAGTTTTACGGAGTCACTCCGATCGTGGTGGGATCAGAGCTTCGTGCCCAGGTCGAAGGCGTGATTGCTTCTAAATACCGCGAGAATGGTCTTGAATACGATGTGCGCGTTCGTTTGGAGGATGATCAGCGGGATTTACAAAGCAATTTTGCTAATATCACAGTTCCGAATATCAACAACCGCCCCGTTTATTTGAAAGATTTCGTGACGGCTAAAAAAGAAGTGGGCTTTGCGACAATCAATCGTGAAAACCGCGCTCGTTACGTCAGTATCGAAGCGGATGTGGCTCCTAACGGTCCGGGAATGGGGGGAGCGATTAATGAGATTAATCGACTATTTGAATCCAAAGAAATTCCTCTTCCTGAAGGGGTCACCTATCGATTCGTGGGTCAGGCTGAGAATTTCCAGGAGCTGGCAGCCAGTGTTCAAATTGCCGGCCTGATGGGGATTATCTTTATCTTCTTGGTTCTAGCTTCATTATATGAATCGATTGTGACTCCGTTTACAATCATGATCGTGATTCCATTTGCAGTCTTCGGAGGATTCTTCGGATTATTCGTCATGCAATCCACCTTGGATATGTTCTCGATGATAGGTTGCGTGATGCTGATGGGTCTCGCCACCAAGAACTCGATTATCCTGGTGGATTATATTAATCAGAAATTAATTGATGGTATGGATCTCAAAGAGGCCGTTGTTCAGGGAAGCAAAACTCGTCTTCGTCCGATCTTGATGACCTCGTTAGCTTTGATCGCGGGTATGCTTCCGGTGGCCATTGGCTTGAATGAAGCTTCTTCTCAAAGAAAGTCTTTGGGTATTGCGGTGGTCGGCGGAGTTTTTGTATCCACGCTTTTGACTCTTGTTTTGATCCCGGCTGTTTTCAGCTCTATTGAAAGAGCAAGACGCTGGATGCTTAAAAATGTGGGATCGAAGCTTGTGACAGGAGAGAACTATCATGCTCACAACACGGATGAAGAATCTGAAAATGCTTCAGGTCACCTGGTTACTAAATAGCGTTTCGCATTTGACGGATCTGGTCGATTTTCGCATGGAACTTTGACCAGTCATCCGTTGAATCAATTTCTTTCCAGATAGATTCAATTTCATCAATCAATAATGTGCAAGGCCTTGGATTCTGAAAATAGCTATGCTTGGCTTTCGGAATGTCTTCAATTTCAAAGTCAGCTAAAGAGATTTTCAGTTTTTCAAAACTTTCTGATTGATAGAATTCTTTCTGGGGTGATTTTTCCAAGCGAGAAATATCAGCACTGTGAAGATCAAAGAAGGTCTGCTCATACAAGCAGTCTTTGTTTTCCTCTAAAAAACTAAAATAAAGCTTTAAGAGCTCTTCATCTTTTTGGGTTTCAGTTTGTTTGAGATTGAGTCTTTTAAAAAATAATTTCAATGTCTCTCGAGAAAAGACCGAGCCAAAGCTCTCAAGAAATTCTTTTGCTTTTAGACTTGGAAATGCTTTCAGGAGAGAGTGAGCCAATTGATTCACATTCCAAAAAATCGCCATGGGCTGACGGCCGAAGCTGTATAAGCCATTGCGATCAAAATAGGCGGCCGTAAAATCAGGATTATAGTTTGGCAAGAATCGATAAGGGCCGTAATCAAAGCTCTCACCTGAGATATTCATATTATCAGAATTCAAAACCCCGTGGACAAAGCCGGCCATCATATACTGAGCCGTCAGTCGTGCCAGATTCTCAGAAACAGCCTGAAGGAAAATTTCCGCTAATTCTTGTGAGCTCTCTTCGGCTCTGGCTAAAAGCTCTGGATAATAATGGCGACAGCAATAATTCAGGAGCTTCACCAAATTTTCGCTCTCTCCTAAATAAGCAAGACGCTGAAATGTTCCGATCCGGATATGACCGTGACTCAGTCTGGTGAGCACGGCAGAGCGGGTGGGCGAGGGCTCATCAGTTCTTATTAATTTTTCACCTGTTTCAAAGAAGCAAAAAGTCTTCGAGGTATTTACACCTAAGCTCTCAAGCAGCTCTGTCGCCAGAGCCTCTCGGTAGGGACCCTTCAGAGTCAGTCTCCCGTCGCCTTGGCGGGAATAGGGTGTTTGGCCGCTGCCTTTGGTGCCTAGGTCAAAAAGCTTTCCCTGATCGTCCGTGAATTGAGCATAAAGAAAACCTCGACCATCTCCTATAGCAGGGTTGTAATGCCTGAATTGATGACCGTGGTACCTGAGAGCCAGGGGTTCTTGGAGATTGCCATCCCAGGGTTTAAACAAAGCGCATTTTTCAACCCAATCTCTGTCTTCAGACAAGTCTTCAAGACCCAGTTCAAGGGCTTTGATTTTATTCAAGAATCGCGGGATCATTTTAGGGAAAGAGGCCGCTTTGACAGGATCATAAAAGGCGGGTCCTAGCTCTAAAATCCGCGGGGTATGTCGTGCTTTCATGGTGCCTAGTCTATGATTGACTGGCTTTCAAAGTCACCGCATAAGCTTAATCATATGAGCAAAGCCATGGATAAAGACACCACACCTCAGTTAGACCGCGTCGGAATGCTCTTATCCATCATCTGTTTGATTCACTGTCTTTTGACTCCGGTGCTTTTGATTTCGCTTCCAATTTTAGCTCGCTATTATCTCGCGCATCCGTGGTTTCATTTGGTGCTCGCGATTCTGATCGTACCCGTGGGGCTCGTCGCTTTTTACTCGGGTTATAAACACCATCACAATAAATGGGTCTTGCTCTTAGGCGCTCCAGGGCTTTTCATTATTGCTGCGGTTCCCTATCTGGTTCATCAGCTTCATTGGCCTCTTCAAGAGCCTGTGATCTTGGCTGTGGGAAGCTTGATGATGCTTTCTGCCCACTGGATCAATAAAAAGAACTGCCAAAAGTGCTGCGATCATCAGCACTAAGAACTAGCTTCTATTGTCTTTCGTCAGTCTCAATTCGTTTTCATTTCACTTTCATTTGATTTGGGTGTTCAATTTGGTCCATGGAGGTCCTATGAATTCTCGTCGTAGTTTTGTTAAATTAGCTGCTGCTGTAATGGGTGGAGCAATGATTCTTCCTGAGACTGTTTTTGCTCAAGAAAAACGTCGCGCAAAACCGGGTGCGGGTGGTGATGCCGCTCTTCCTTTCGTTGAGCCAGGTAAAGGTATGGCAGCCAGTGTGAATTATCAAACAGATCACAATGCGATTAAAGATCCGGCTTTGAAAGCGGATCGCAGTGGTGTGAAATTCGCAGATCAAAAATGTGAGAACTGCATGCTCTATACAAAAATTGATGGCACTTCAGGTAAGTGCACATTGTTTGCAAACCAAAGAGTGAAGAACAATGCTTGGTGCTCAAGCTGGGCAAAAAAAGCTTAATCTCAGATTTGAAAGAGCCTTAATTTCTTAAGGCTCTTCTCAATATTTTTCCCACATTGGTTTTTGGTAGCTCTGTGCGGAATTCAACCATTTTAGGAACTTTATAATTCGTTAAAGATTTCTTCGCATGAGCAATTACAGCTTGCTCTGTCAAAGTGGCATCTTTTTTCACGATAAAAACTTTGACCACTTCGCCTGAATGTTCATCAGCAACACCGACGGCTGCGACTTCGAGAACTCCGGGGTGAGAAGCGATGGCGTCTTCGACCTCATTCGGATAAACATTAAAACCTGAAACCAAAATCATATCTTTTTTACGATCAACAATTTTAAAGAATCCATTATCCAGCATCACGGCGATATCGCCTGTTTTGAGCCAGCCATCTTTGAGAACTTTGTCGGTCTCTTCAATTTTTTGATAATATCCTTGCATGACTTGAGGGCCTTTCACGCAAAGTTCGCCTTCGGCTCCTTGAGCGACCTCATTGCCATTATCATCAATTAACTTCACAGTTGTGGAAGGCAATGGCATTCCGATGGTTCCGACGAGATCTTTATTTCCCACGATAGGGTTGCAGCAGACAACAGGTGAGGTCTCGGTCAGGCCATAGCCTTCAAAAATAGGAGTTTTAGTTCTCTGTTTCCATTTCTCAGCCACAGCTCTTTGTAAGGCCATGGCTCCCGCCACGGAAAGCTTCACATTTTTGAAATCAATTTTATCAAAATCAGGATGATTCATCAGCGCATTGTACAAAGTGTTCACGCCGGTCATGACGGTGAAAGGGGTTGTTCTGAGCGTTTTAATAAATCCAGGAATGTCGCGCGGATTCGTGATCAAAATATTGTGTCCACCAAAAGTCATGAACGCCAGGGTATTCACTGTCAGTGAGAAAATATGATACATCGGAAGAGCCGTGATGATCGTTTCTTTGCCTTCTTCTAAAAGCATTTCCATCCAAGCGATAATTTGCAACATATTGGCTAAAATATTTTGATGAGTCAGCACGGCACCTTTGGAGACTCCGGTCGTGCCGCCTGTGTATTGCAAGAAAGCGATGTCAGTTTGCTCTGAAGGAACATCTTGATAAGGCTTTGCTTTGCCGAGCTCTAAAGCTTGTTTAAAACTGTAAGCTTGAGGCAGGTTGTAAGTAGGAACCATTTTTTTCACGTATTTAACGACTGAATTCACCAATAAGCTCTTCGGAAACGGCAGTAGATCGCCGATTTCGCTGATCACGACAGATTGAATTTGTGTGCTTTTAATAATCTCTTCAAGATTCGAGGCAAAGTTTGCGAGAATCACAATGGCTTTTGCGCCCGAGTCCTTGAACTGGTGCTGCATTTCTTTTGAGGTATAAAGCGGATTTGTATTTACAACCACCAGGCCCACGCGAAGTGCCGCGAAAAGAGCCACGGGGAATTGCAAAAGATTCGGCATTTGAATGGCGATGCGATCACCTTTTTTTAACTGCAGTTCATTTTGGAAAAAGGAAGCCATTTGTCCGACTTTTTGATCGAGTTCCTCAAAGCTCAGGGTGACGCCCATATTTGTAAACGCAGGGCCTGATCTATGTTTGCGAACAGCTTCATCGAAAACGGCCATGATGTTTTTGTAGCGTTTAAGATCAATTTCAGGAGCAACGCCTTTTGGATAGTTTTTGAGCCATACTTTTTCGGTGGAAGCTGAGGCCATGGTTTGTCTCCTTTGCGCGCCAGAGGTGCGATTGCTTTATTGAAGCTTATTCTGACGGCTGACAGTGCTCTTAATCAAGTCCTGAGAAATGTAAAATTCTTAATCATATCGGTGACCTAAATGGGTCCTGAAGCCTTAGTCTCAAAGTGAGACATTTAAGGTTTTCTATAAATATCTGATTTAACTGAGGATTGCAGAATTCACACTGGCCCTTGTCTTGCTCTTTAAATTGGTGAGGTGTTTTATGAGAAAGCTTATCAAGTGCATTTCTTTGTTCGGTTTCTCCCTTCTTTTTCTTTCCGGTTGCGCGAAAAGCAATTCGGGAAACAAAGTCGCGGCGGCACCCATCAATAAGGCTGCTGGCAAAGAGACCCTTGATCTCAATAAATTAAATCCTGAAGAGAGAGCTCAAGTTGAGAAAGTCGCCCTGGACGTTAAAAACTTGGTGAGATTAACGGAATCAGCCGACAATGCATTTAGGCAAATTTGGAAGCGTTGGCTCGGTCAGGATCCCACTGTAAATATTTTCTCAGGTTTAAATAAAGCTCTCATGAGTGGATACTCAGAAGGTGGTTTGCCATTTGCAAAATCTGAAAATCCCAAAATTGATTGCAAAAAAGCGAGCCTCAAAATTGAGGAAGCTCAAGAGATCACTGAAAACAAGATCAAGTTTCAAGCTCCTCAGACTTACTCTCTGATAGATGGAAAATGCTCGGCGCTTCCGGGTGAAACCAAAATTCAGGCGATGAGAGATCAAAAAGGAAGAGATTATTATACTGTTTCTTATTATCCAAAAGAAGAAAAGGAATGGGTCGGAAATATCATCAGTTTTTATGGCTTTCCCAGTGAAAAGAAGGCGGAAGGCTCCGATAAAAAAGAAAAGCCTGTTTTTATCTTCCAGAAAGCAGAACTAGCGAGCCGCTGCAATCTTTATATGAGCAAAGAAGGAAAGCTCACGCATTTAGCTTGTGTGAATTTAGGCCAAGACACCTCGGAAAAAACAGCCATCGTGATGAAGGAATTGATGTGGGAAGGTGCCTCGGATACTTCAACATTTAAAGCCTCTAGCTTAGAGATCACTGTTAGCGACGAGAAGGGTCCCCGGGTTTTGAAGGGATATCAGCTTGTTGATGATGTCAAAGGGAACGCGATTAATGTTCATGCGACTGATTTTGAAACAGGAGAAGAGTCTTCGACTGTGATTTCGAAAGATGGCCAAATGCCTGAATTGCCGTCTGACAAAGCGGTGCAAGCTCCTATTTCTAAACAAGTGAAACCTCAAAATGAAGCCACTTCGAATGAGCCCCTCGTGCAATCGGGCGATCAAGCTGTCAGCCCAGATCAGATAGGTCTTGACGGGGAAGTTGTGCCGCTCAGTGAAATCGATACGCCTACCCAAGACGCGACTTCCGTGAGATAAAAAGGGTTCTTAAACCCTTTTTTCTCGAGGTCCGTTTATGGCAAAAAAAGCAGTCCCAGTCGTTGGTAAAAAAGTTTCTGATTTTTCTCTTCCCAGCAGTGATGGCACTGAATTTAAGCTTAAAGACTATAAAGGTCAGAATGTCGTTCTCTATTTCTATCCCAAAGATTCTACCCCGGGTTGTACTTTGGAAGGTTTGGATTTTTCAAAACTTTATAAAAAATTTAAAAGTAAAAATACGGTGGTCTTTGGAGTTTCTAAAGATTCGATCAAATCTCACTGCAATTTCAGAGATAAACAAAAATTTTCTTTTGAGCTTTTAAGCGATGAAGAGGGTATGGCTTGCGATCTTTTTGATGTGATCAAAGAAAAGAATATGTACGGCAAAAAATTTATGGGAATTGAGCGCAGTACCTTTTTGATCGATAAAGACGGAAAGCTCGTGAAAGAATGGCGCAAAGTCAAAGTTGAGGGCCACGCACAGGAAGTCCTGGATGCCATCTAAATATTTTGATCTGACGCCTGAGATCAGCTCACGGCTCGCTGTCTTTCCTGGCGATACGCCTTTTCAGCAAAGGGTCGCCATGGATTTTAAGACGGGGAGCCATCTTTTGCTTTCAAGCATTGAGAGCACTGTGCACTTGGGCGCTCACGCCGATAGCAGTTCCCATTATCATGCACAAGGCGAGGGAATCGAAAAGCGTCCTTTAGAAGCTTATTTTGGTTCTGCTCAAGTGATCCAAGTAGATCTTCGGAAGGCTGAGAGAATTTTTGTGAAAGATCTTAAAGGTGCAAAAATTCAGGCGCCTCGAGTCCTATTTAAAACTCTTTCTTTTCCCAATCCTGAGAAATGGAATTCGGATTTTATGTCTTTGTCGGAAGAGTTGATTTTATTTTTGAAAGACCAAGGCTGTGTTTTGGTCGGAATTGATACGCCAAGCGTGGATCCTGCGGATTCTAAAAAATTAGAATCTCACCAAGCTCTTTATAAAACAGGAATCTGCGTGCTCGAAGGTCTTGTGATGGATTCCGTGCCTGAAGGATTATATTCTTTAGTGGCTTTGCCACTGCCTTTGAAAGGCCTCGATGCCTCTCCGGTTCGAGCTCTGTTATTTGAGAACCCTGATATTTTTTAAAAGGTACCAGACCCAACAGGACCTTGTACTTTTTAGATCTGGAAATTCATTTTGCGCTCAAGGGCTTTTGGCAAAGGTGGAACCATGGAGCGTGGAATAAGAAATGTCGTCAGATTAAAAAAATCAGAAAAGATTTTATGTTTATCTGTCGCGGCTTTCAAATATTCGTGACCTGAAGAGCCTCCGGTTCCTATCTTTCTTCCCAGCATTCGATGAGCCATCAAAGAATGGCGATATCTCCACTGAGTCATGTTCTCATCCAAATTTCCCAAGGCCTGGATCAACCGAAAGGGCATTTGCAAAACAGGTTGTTCGCGGTAGAGCTGAATTAAAAGAGCCGCTTGCAAGGCTTTGGCTGAAATTCGGAAATATCCCTGGTCGATTAATTTTTTGTAATCCTGTTCCGAAAAGATCGCACGGAAAGTATTTAAGCTTCCTTCGATCTGGGCCAGATTTCTTTGTTTTTCAGATTCAGACAGTCTCGAGCTCGTTTCAACGACTTTGCGATCTTCAGCAAAAAGCTTTTCAACGGATTCTTGATACTTTTTCCAGAAATCAAAGCCTTCCGATTGCAAGAAAGGAGTTCTCTCCAGCCATTTTTCGACCAAATCAAAAAGGCTCGGTGATTGCATGAGCTTTTGCATCAGACCCTGTTCGCTGGGAGCGAGACTCTTATAGAAAGGCTGTTCATTGTAATTCAAGCGTTGATCGCTTTTAAGACCTAGCAAAGTCTCCAGGCTTCGCCATTGAAAGCTTTGAAATCCAGAAGCAGGATACAGGTATTCGCGGAAATCGAGAAAATCCAGCGGAGTCATCGTCTCCAAGATATCAATTTGGCCATTGATGAATTTTTGGATCTCCACCATGCGCTCTAAGCGGGCCACGGCTGTTCCCATCTCGGTATCGGGAACGCTGCTTTGTGAGAAGGCATCCACGACAGATTCTAATTCAAAAAGCATTTGCTTAAACCAAAGCTCATAGGTCTGGTGAACGATGATGAAAAGCATTTCGTCGTGAGCCTTTTTTCCCAGCTGCTCTGAGCGCAGCTTTTGTCCCGCCAGCAAAGAAGGAATATTTAAATAATCATGATAATGGATGGGAGGATGTTTCACTTTTGGCTCCTAATTTTTTCTTCAAAAGATCTGAAAAATTTTCGATCTCTTCGATTTGTGTATCCCAGCTGGTCATTAAGCGGCATTGATAAGTTTCTTCATTCCAGACGTAAAAGAAGAAATGTTTTTTTAAATCTTTGATTAAATCCTTTGGAATCTTAACGAAGACGGCATTGCTCTGACAAGGGTCCGTGATTTCTAATCCGGGAATTTCTTTTAGATTTTTATGTAAAGTTTGGGCCATTGTGCAAGAATGCTCGGCAATTCGCTGCCAAAGATCATTGGAGAGATAGGTCAAAAAGCTGGCAGCAATAAACCGAGTTTTTGAAGGAAGCTGAGCTCCTTGTTTGCGAATATATTTAAAATCTATAGCTAAGCTAGGATTGAGAACAAGAATCGCTTCTCCCATCATCAAACCATTTTTGGTCCCACCAATGCTTACAATATCAGCCCCACGGCAAACTGTGGCCATATCGGTTTTCAGATAATAAGCCGCATTGGCAAGCCGAGCTCCATCGATATGAAGATAAAGACCTTTGCTTTTGCACCACTGAGAAATTTCTTGAATTTCTTCCAGAGAATAACATGTTCCCATCTCAGTCGGCTGAGTAATGCTGACGGCAGAGACTTGGGAAAAGTGCTGATCTCCTCGGCGGATCATGGCTTTTTCCATTTCACTGACTGAAATTTTTCCGTGAAAGCTCCTGATTGGAATCAGTTTGGCTCCCGTGAAGAACTCAGGAGCTCCGCATTCGTCCACATTCAAATGGCTCACGTCAGAGCACAAGATAGATTGAAAACTCTTCACACAAGCTTTCATCGCAAGGACATTGGCGGCCGTTCCATTAAACACGAGAAAGATTTCAGTTCGGCTGCCAAAATCTTGTCGGATTTTTTCAGTTAATTGCTCCGACCACACGTCGGTGCCGTAGCTTGGAGCGTGCTCAAGATTAGCAATCAGCATGTATTTCATGATCTCAGGGTGGACTCCGGAATGATTGTCGCTTCCAAAACCCTTCATCTACTCGCCTCCATAGAGGTGTTTTTTCTCGCTCGCATCAGCCATTGTTAAAGAGGTAAAGTGATGAGCAAAAAGGGCAGCCAGCTTCGAAGTCCGGTGATCTTGATCTAATGGAGGAGAGACTTCGTAAATTGAAAAGCTCTTCCAATCAAAATGAGATTTAAACCAGCTCATGCTGCTTAAGACCTCGTCGCTTTTTAATCCAGTGGTCCACGACTGGGAGCAACCTGGAGCCTCGTTAGAAGTCAGGGCATCCATATCTAAACTGAACCACAAAGGTCTTCCTTGAAAAGAGCCCAGAGCTTTTTTTAAACAGTGTAGCAGCCCTTGGGAATTAATTTCATTTAAGTGCAAAATCTGCGCGCCTTGTTTTTTTGCCCAGTCCAGATGATGAGAGCTATTGCACTGGGGTTGAATGCCGACTTCGATGAAATCAAATTGACCCGGAAATTCGGTGAGCAGTCTAAAAAAAGGTGTTCCGCTATTATAGCCTTTGTCTGTGGGTCTCACGTCCAAGTGCGCATCAAAGTTAATCACCACGGGACGTTTTTTCTCTATGAGCTTGGCCTGGATAAATCCCGAACCATCCGCATAGCCATAATCATGGCCTCCGCCTAAAGAGAGCCAGTGCAAATGTTTTTCACTAAAAGCTTTGGCAATGGCCGAGCCTTTTTGATGACGCTCAAACAGTGAGATCTGTTTTGATAAATTTCCAAAATCAATCAGGCGGGGATGTTTTGAGATCTGTGCATTCGGGGTCATTTTATAAAAGAACTGCCTGATTTGATCGGGTGCATGGGCTGCTCCTACTCTTCCGCCATTCATTTGAATACCTTCGTCGTCGGGGTAACCCCAGATGACGATGTCGGCATCTATGTCAAAGGGTGGGAGCGAGCAAGAGCTCACCAAATCACCGAAGCGAATATCACGCGAGTCTTTTTTGGAAAAAAAATAAGTTGAATCGACGGCTTGCCAAACCGGATATGCCATTTACTCTTTTACTCGAACAAGGGGGAGTGTTTTGAGAACGGATCCCGTATCTGTATCAAAGATCTGTATTTGTGCTTTTTCATTTTGAATTTCAAGACTTCCCAAAGTGACCGATTGATCGTCGGTAAAAAAGAGACGCCAAGAATCTCCAACGCCTGGGGATAAGGCATAGCTCATATTTGTTTTTTTATCGGTCGCTGAAGAGACTTGAAGGCGATTATAATCAACGAATTGATAAATCTCTTTTTCCGCCTTCCATTTACCAAGAAGACGGCGAAGACCCACGAATTCGACAGACTCGAGCAGCAAAGTTTGATCATCATACAAAGTGGCGACGCCAGTGATGCCATCAAAGTTATTCAACTTCATGATCGCTTTTTTTGCGACGTCTGTGGCTGCTCGGAGCTTATATGATTTCAAAGTATCTGCTTCGATAAAGCGGTAAGGATCTGATTCAAGAACGAGATAGCCCTTGATATTAATTTTAGTGGTGGCCCAGGCATTATCCGTGATGAGAAAGGCCAGCAAGGATGCGATGAGGGCGACATGAAAAAGTAATTTAGAACCCGTTGTTTTCATAAAGTGCAGATGTTTTGGCATGTCTTCGGGTGTGAAATATACACTTAACGCTTTGCGTTTTCATGGGCTTCATGGCCATTCGATCAAGGCCTGTGTTTAAATAGCTTATGAGCTCTTTATTTCCTCTCACCGAGGCTCTACTCAAGGAAACCTTAGGTCAACAAGGCGAAAAGCTTTGGTTAGAGGCTTCTGCAATGCCTACTCATCAAGTGCCGATGTTTATTAAATCCAAGGGGCTGAGTATGGAAATCTGTGAGCTTGCCTACTTTGAAGCGATTCAAAATTCTCTCAAAAATCAGAGAGATTTTGGAAAATTAAAGACTCACCCCACAGGTTACAGTCTTTCTCCCGAAGTGCAGTGGATGAATATTCAATCTGCCTCGGGACGTTTAAATAAAGCGCCGGGTCTTTATGTTTTTTGGGTTAAGGCTGGAAAAGTTCATGAAATGATCTTAAGCGAAAAACAAGCGGGGATTTTAGACAAGCTCTTAGATGATATGGTTCCAAGTTTAGATTCAGATGAGAAAAAAGAGCTCGATTATTTTCGAGAGTTAGGAGTTGTCCAGTGAAGTTGATTTTTGGATTTTCATTTTCATTCTTGTCTCTCCTTGTTCATGCGGGACCCCCTTGTGAAGAGTTGATAAAAAAGATAGATCCGAAAGCATCAGCTAAGTCGCCGGTGGTGACGGTGGGTCAGCTCAAGTTTAACTTTTTATCTCCTTATCCAAATCCAGCCAGTTCTTGTGCCTTTACGGTTTCTCATGTGAGCCAGAAAAGACGCTATGTTTTCATGGACGACGGGTCCATGGCGATAGCGACGGAAGTCGGAAACGAGGGTAAGAGCTCAGACGTGAAGGTGCAGTCCTATTTATTCCTTCCACAAGAAAAAGGAAAAAACTTTTCTGTCGTTCGAGATGGGAATATTGTGACATTAAAAATGAATGCGGGCGATTTTACTTTTGATACAAACACTGGAACAATGATCAGCAATTCGACAATCTCGGTACAAGATACTCCCTCGGGTGTCTCGTTGGCGCAGCCGCAGGGGCTTCTTGTTCATCTAGGGACTGGGCGGGAGAATCCTCGCGAAAAAGCGGGAATAGCGACTTTGAATCACCGATCAGCGAGCTGCCAGTTTGATAAATCGAAACTGGTAGAAGGGATTGGGGATAAGAAAAATTATGACAAGAATATCCGATTCCGCACGGCGGCTTCGCAAATTGATTTTGTGAAAAAGAGTTGTCCTGGGATGAAGTTGCAAATTGCGACCCCTCAGGCCCCAGTTGAAAAACGGCGGGGTGAAGGTATTCCTCCTTCTGAATTTGAGAAAGCCTTCCAAGGTCTTCAGTAATTTAAACGTATTTCAGTTCTGTCATGATTTCTGAAAGCATTTGGATATGCTTCAGAGGATGGCGACCCACCGATGTCATCATTAATTTTTTTGCTGCCTCTTTTTTGGGAATGCCCTCAAAAGTAATTAAACGATCAAGAGCATTGGCCGAGCCCACGATGACGGCCAAGGGATCTGTTTTCATTTCGGTCAAACCGTGAGGGAATCCTTTCCCATCGATAT